>JACCDR012614153.1_pt1 | contig 24890 bp, 29 predicted proteins | sample 7446431 | NCBI WGS metagenome assembly JACCDR01 (sample SAMN15323443, study PRJNA562643) | freshwater metagenome | isolation source: river surface water | place: USA:Blue River Watershed | collected 2017-08-17 | reverse complement strand
TAGCGCAATTCTATCTTCACGGTTAAAATGCCTGTGCATACCGCCCTTGGTCTTATTTGCTAACACAACTAGACTACGGGCGGTTTTGCTTTGGTTCAAGTGTTGCGATTCAGGTTAGAATTGAAGCACAAAACTTGACATAATAATAAAATAGTAGTTTTATGTAACCAGTTCCTGACACACAGTGTGTTAGGTGTTCATCCACATTTAAGAGGTACGTGATGGAAATGTACATGACTGATTTGAGCAACCCGATGTACTTCGTCGGAAGAACACTCGCTGAGCTTTATCACACAAGGGCAGTCAAAGACAGTTACCCCCTGCTGTATGGGGGAATGTTCGACGAGAAGTTGTTTAGTCACTTTCATGACCAATTCAACTGTATTTCGATCACATCTGGCTTGCCGAAGAATGACTATGGCCAGACTGTACAGTTGTCCAAAGTCGAAACAGTGAGGGATTTGAACGAACTGGAGTGGAGAACCATCCCAGAACATCTCATCGGTCCCAATTTTTCACTAAAACAAAGTGAGGTGACCGGTCGCTTCGGATACAAAAGAAACGAATATCGTCATCATGACCAACTCTTCGTCGAGGAATGCTTCTTTTTTGAGTTTCAACCAGAATATTCCCTGAAAACATTCTCGAAGTTGAATGCATCTCTTGCAGCACTCCGGTATTTGTCTACAGTGCTGCACAAGCTCAAAATGTTCAAGGTTGTTTTGTGTAATAATGGCGTCTTTGTGAAAATCCGAGCTAACGTGGGTGATTCCTACAAGCCCGAGTTCATAATGGGAAGCTAAGGTTGTACTGCCTACCTTCACCATACATAGAACACCCAGCTCCACTGGAGGAAGACACTTTTAGTCTTCCCCACTGGAGCTGTTTTCTTTTTGTACCTAACAAAATTGTCTAACCAACTCCAAGTTCGGAACACAAAAATTGACAATATGCACTAAATGTCGTATTCTCTTTTAAGAGTTCTTTACCTATTACGTAGCTAGTCAGAGGAAAAAATGGATGAAGCAACACAAGCTGAAAAGTTGGCGGCCACAATTCTTGCAATGGCTCTTACGCCCCTACCCTTTATACTGGCATGCTTCGGAGCAAGCATTACTTATCACAAAACTCCCGAACTAAGCATTTTGCTCATTATAATCGGGTTTTATGTAAGTGTGTCAACCTGGCTTGACAGCAGGAAATTTGCGAGGATGGTGGAGTCTCATGTAGTAAAGGACCCTGTAAGAGAAGCTGAGAGTGCGAAAGAGCTCGGCGAGGCTTTCCTAAAGCATATCGAGAAGCATCGGTGGTGGAATCCTGTAGCAAGACACATAGACAATGTCATTAAAGGCAAAAACCTTTAAGTTATTCTAAGAGACGACCCTTTTCTTTTGCCGCCCATATCTATTGGGCGGTTTCTTTATTTCGAACTAAACTAAAATTGTCTAATCATCTCCAACTCGGCACATCTATGAAAAAATCTCTAGTTTGCTAGTGATTTTTTCATAAACCGATACGGATTTCAACATCGGCAAACTGTTTGACTTTGCAATACTCGAAGAGTATAGTCATTTCATCGTACGGTTGTTAAACCTCTCTTGCGATAGAGAGTGCCGAAACGATTCAAGGAGATGTGCATGAGTACTGAAAATGCAAAACTGTCGGTGCAACCCGGCGAGACGTTCATTGCGTACATAGACGATACGACACGCTGTGTCGGGGTAGTAGTTGGAGAAAGTGAAAACCAACGAAACTGGGAAACCCTGGTACTCGGGTACTTTACAACAAGAAACTATGGGAAAGATGTCTTTGCTCCCCCATTCCCATTCACCTTCCCAGGGTACTTGGCTATCGAAAAGCAGTGTGTAGTTGCCTACGACTTCGAGCTCGAGATTTCTCTCTGTAAGACTCGTGACAGTACGTGGTGGGAGTCACTACAGCCACCATGCAACGCCAACCTGGTTGCAGAATATTTCCATCCTCGCCAGGTTCAGGAGCTTCAGTACATCGACATGGCCCGGCAGATACTTAAGGGAAAAAGTATTGATGAGTTCAAATCTTTCGGACGTTGGTTGGACACAACCTTCCTCAAACTATGGGCGGTTCTCTACCGCCACTTCCCTAGGAAGGTAAATCCTCCACCACGTGAACGTGACGACAAGAACAGCAACGGTTATCACACTATCGACCTCAGCTGCGACCCACCGAACGTGACCTGGGCAGTTCGTCCCAAGGACCACGTGAAGGATCGCAAAAGACTCTCAATCTATTGAGTCTAAAATGAGAGATCGGCTGTCCACCACAAGCCAAAAGGCCGTCTGGGAGAGACGGCTTTTTTTGTCTAAGTGAAGCTTTGGTGTCGAATCAACTCCAACTCGGCGCACAAACATTGACAATACACTGTTTTTAGTGTATTGTTTTGATTGGAAAGCAACCACGGAGATGCTAATGATGTACAATGAAAAAACCACCAGCTTGCTCAACTTTGAGCAAGCTGAAGCTGATCGACTCGTACGTGAGCTATTTTTTATCTTCGAACAGAACGGTCGCTGGTTCGACTCGATCGAGGAGATGTGTAAACATCTCCTGCGTTCGGAAGTAGAGTATGAAGCAGCAAAGATGGAATACATCAACAGGTCAGAGGAAGAATACAAAACTGCGCTCAACGCCGTAATTGCTCGAATGGGCAAGTTTTACTGGCTGCGACACGGATGTGAGTTTGGTCTATGGAGACATAAACGCATCGACCGTAACGATGTGACCATCCATGCGTTCGAAATCGGCTACGGCGAAGTTGGTAGGTCCGACGACCCGCTCCTTTATGTCATCCACCGACCCGGGGACGAGAACGATTTCGACAAGGTATTCATCCTTCACCGTGAGATCATTCCCTACCCAAGCATCAACCGGGAAGTGTGGGTGAAGGAGCCAATACGAGCTATACATGAACAGTATCTCTCTCACTCTCGAATGGAAGAATGAGGTAACCCCGCCCAACCAAAGGCTTAGCCCATTTGGTTGGGCGGCTTTTTTAAACTACTAACCCTACATTACCTCGCACATACTTGGGTAAGAAACAGTACTCACTTCCAATGACAGTGGTTCTAGCATCAAACATTCCGCCATATGTGTGTACACATTACCCACAAGAATATTGACATGTTAATGAGTTAATTATAATCTGCATTCAGTCAATCCACCTTGGAGAGTTCCTTGAATATCACTGACACTGAAACTGTTTTTTGGAGTACCTGCAACGAGGTTGGGATCAGCGAAACCAACCAGAAGCATCTGGACTCCCTGCTGGCGCCTCTTCGTAATAAAGACCCTGTCACCAATTTCCATTTTCTTCATTCGCTTCGTGTTGGACTTCTAGCACGACGAATAGGAAGTTTCATTCACCACGAGGAGAAACCTCTGCTTTTGGCGGGAGCGCTCCACGATCTGGGTAAATGTCAAACTTGCCTAAGGGTTTTAGGTAAGACCGGTAGTTGGGACGATACCGATCAAGAGGAAATTGAGCATCACGTACTGGATGGATACCGGCTGCTCCGTGGCAGATTTGATTACTCTGCAGAGATAATGCTGTGGCATCACCGTTTCCAGGAGAGCGGATATCCGGAAAAACTTCCCCCGTTCCTCCACAACTACCGACAAACAACTCAACTACTTATCCGTGAGTACGGACGTATCGTCGCGATCGCTGACGTATTCGATGCGCTTCACCGAGTGAACGAGAAAACTGGTGAAGCACGAGCACTTACGAGTACAGAGATACGTGAGAAAATGTTCGAATACAATCCCGACAGGAAAAAACTTGTTCACGCTCTTTACTCATCAGGCATCCTAACCTGAGCAGGTAGACGACCCCGACATAGATCGGGGCGTTTTTTATTGCAAACAAAAGGGTCAAACCGCCTCCAACTCGGCGTGCACGAAACCTTGACAATATACTATAAGTAGTGTATTGTTTTTTTTGGTCCCAATCTTTGTGTTTCAATGAGGAGACTTCAATGAACATTAGTATGCTTCCGTTTGGTGGCTGGCTCGTTGACTTTATCTACAAGGTAAGTCTTGCGCTACCTTTTTGGCTGATTTGGTCAGTCATGGGGATCGGCGCAAAATTTTTCCCCTTCTTGCCACCGGTATATCTTGCACCAGGCTTCTGGGAAACTGTTGGAGTATTCATCGTTATACCGATTGTGTATTCAATCTTCATCCCGAGGATTGCGAATATTTCCGTAAATAACAAGACGGTAAATAAAAAGGAAGAGGAAGGAGTGAGTAAAACCAAACTCTCGACACCAGTTTCATCGACCAGAGAGCGATAGCGTTCTCTGGTTGAACAATAATACCAACTCTAGGAATACTATGGACCAAGCAAAAGAAGTTGTAGCCTTGATTGCTCCAATGTCACATGTAGCGCTAGTTCTTGATGAAGAAACAATATATCGCCTTGTCCCAGGAGAAGAAACTAGGCAAGAGTTTAAGCCTCATATGTTCAACTTATATCATGATATAAGTTGTACTGAAATTAAAATTCAAGACACCTATCCATTCCCGAGAGTGAGAGAGGAACTTGAAAGATCCATCGAAAAAACTCAACTACTGTTCCACATCATCCACACCCTAGATGTCGACTTAACACCCAAGACTCGTATTCTCTTTGCAAAAGAAACACATGACCTAATCAGGAACGAAACTTCCTTGATGTATGTGAGAGAGATACTGCTTAGTACTAAACTTCCTGAAGAAGCTGACCCAAGACCAGAAGTTATATCAGCACTTCCTGAACCCATAAGACTACTTCTCCAAGAAGTAGTTGCTAAGTGGCGACCAACAAGCGTTACTTACTAGTAGTGCGCTCTGGTTGAACAATAATACCAAAGACCCTCATGATTCACTTTTTTAAAACCACCAGCGTACTGGTGGTTTTTACAATCCTTACGATTCCATGGACCTAAGGTACTGACACCAGGCAAGATCGCCTGGGACTTTCCTAGCATCAACAGGAAACAAGTTTTTGTTTGGTCGCCTTACCAAATCACTTTGAACTGGCCTCACTGACACAATTGTAGGTAAAGATTTGGCCTCAGAAATCAGTTGGCGACGCTCTTCCTCTTTTTCAAGATCTGTTCTTGGGACGAAGTTAGTCACGGTGCGCCTCTCAGTTTTTGTATTGCAATCTCTCTAAATTTTAGCATAAAAACATTTGTGTATATAGCAATTTAAGGACAAGTTTAAATGTTAAAATGTGAATTATGGAAAATCCGGAAACTATCGATGTCAGGCTAGAGAGTGATTTAACTGTAGTCAAGCTACAAATCCAGAGAGCTTTGATGGAGGCTATGGGTATAAATTCGGATAGCGAAAATGATATTTTGAATTGGATCGTGACCTACTCAGAGCGATTTAGTGACTACATTCAAGCCGATCACGGAATTATCGAACTATGGCAAAACAATGACTCAGAAACGCAGAAAAAAATAATTAAAGACATTCAAAAGATTATCTCTGGAGACGAAGGATAAAAAACAGGTTTGGTGGATACCAAACCTGTTTTTTTCTTTAACCCTCTTCCTAGGCCGGGACGGCGGTCTTTATAGGACTACGTCTGGCTTTATTTTCTCGACTGGGTGTATTCTTCCTCTTCACATCAAACACCATCTCCCCTTTTCGCATGCAGACTTTAACACTTCCCCTAGTGAGCATACCTTCTCCCACCATCATGTTAGCTACCGGGGTCAAGATTTTGCTCTGAATCACTCGCTTCAATGGTCTGGCACCAAACTTTGGGTCATACCCTTCTTTGGCCAAGTATTCCAAGACTTCATCAGTAACGGAAAGGGCAATCTCTTTCTTTTCTAGACGCTTTCGAACGTCCTCTACTTGGATATTCACAATACTCCTAATTGTCTCGGGAGAAAGTATATCAAAGACAATAACTTCATCGAGACGGTTAAGAAATTCTGGTCGGAAGAAATTCTTCAGACTATCCATTACCTTATCCTTAGCTTGAGTGTACTGGGCCGCTTCACCCTTATCTGAGGCAAAACCAAAACTCGACATTCGACTGATATGCTCCGCACCGATGTTTGAAGTGAGGATAATTACCGTGTTACGGAAATTTACCTTACGACCTTTTGCATCAGTTAGATGACCAGAATCGAGAACTTGAAGAAGAATATTAAAGACTTCCGGATGAGCCTTCTCGATCTCATCAAGCAAGATGACGGAGTAAGGGCGGTGACGGACTCGCTCAGTGATTGACCCACCTTCTTCGTGCCCAACATATCCTGGCGGCGAACCAATGATTTTGGAAACTGAATGTTTCTCCATAAACTCCGACATATCAATCCGTACTAGGGCGTCAGGATCATTAAACATAAATTCCGCAACAGCCCGAGACAATTCTGTCTTACCAACCCCAGTAGGGCCAAGGAAAAGGAACGAACCGATCGGACGATTAGGGTCTGAGATACCAGCCCTGGATCGCTTAATCGCGTCAGATACTAGCTTGATCGCCAGACTTTGTCCCACCACACGCTTACCAAGATCCTCCTCCATACGTGCGAGTTTCTTCGCTTCCTCTTCAAGCATTCTTGATACCGGTATTCCTGTCCAACGCGAAACAACAGACGCAATATCTTCTTCCGTAACCTCCTCTTTTAGGATTCGGCGACTACGCTGCATTTTCTTAAGCTTTTTAAACTTTTCGTCCAAGTCACGTTCGACTGATGGAATTGAGTCATAGCGAATCTCAGCAGCTCTAGTTAAGTCAGCTGTCGCCTCAGCGTTTTCCGCTTCAATCCTTAATTCTTCTAACTCTTTCTTTAACTTACTTATCTCCCCCAAGACATTTTTTTCGTTTCGCCATTTGGTTTCTATTGCCGAGGTCTTTTCCTTGAGCTCGCCGATTTCCCTTTCGATTTCTTTGATACGAGCCTTGATCTTGGCTTTATGATCACTTACTTCTACTTCCTTTCGTAAGGCTTCTCGTTCAATTTCCAAACGTCTGATTTGACGATCAGCAACCACTAGTTCCTCAGGCTTATTCTCCAATGAGATACGTAGAGCGGAAGCCGCCTCATCGATAAGATCAACCGCCTTGTCCGGCAAGAAGCGGTCAGTGATATAGCGTGCCGAGAGATTTACCGCCGACACAATCGCATCGTCAGTAATTCGTACGCCGTGGAAAAGCTCGTACTTCTCTGAGAGTCCACGCAAAATCGCCACCGTATCTTCCGGCGAAGGCTCGTTCACAAAGACTGGTTGGAAGCGTCGTGTGAGAGCCGGATCTTTTTCAATATGCTTTTGGTATTCCTTTAGAGTAGTGGCACCAATAACTCTTATCTCTCCTCGTGCTAGAGCCGGCTTTAGCATGTTAGAGGCATCCATTGACCCTTCAGCTTGTCCAGCCCCAACAATCGTATGGAGTTCGTCAATAAAGAGAATTACTCCTCCAGCCGAAGATTCAACTTCTTTCATGACAGCTTTTAGTCTCTCTTCAAACTCACCTCGAAACTTAGTACCAGCCACCAGAAGACCGAGGTCGAGTGACAAAATTTCTTTTTCTTTAACTGACTCTGGTACCTGGTTTAGCACAATCTGCTGAGCTAGACCTTCGGCAATCGCCGTCTTTCCGACTCCGGCTTCACCAATCAGTACGGGGTTGTTTTTTGTGCGTCGAGATAAGATCTGGATGACACGCTGAATTTCAACATCACGACCAATTACCGGATCAAGTTTATTTTCTTGCGCTAGCTTGGTGAGGTTTCTGGTGTATTTAGCTAAGGCGCGGAATTTTTTGGGTGAACCACTTTCGGCGACTGAGGTCTCTCGCACTTCCTTGATACTCCTCATCACTTTTTCTTTATCAACCCCAACTCGATGTAGGAGATCAATAGCTGGTCCGGGATGTTCTAAAATCGCTACAAACAAATGTTCAACTCCCACGTATGAGTCCCCCATCTGTTCAGCGAAGCGTCCAGAAAATTCCAAAGCCTTAGCCAGCTCGGGGGTAAGGTAAAGCTGGTAGGAAGGTGAGATGGTGGTCTGCATCTCTACCACGTCGAGAGCTTCGAGTAGTAGGTCAGTAAAGGCGATAACATCAATATCTAAACGATCAAGCACGGAAATGACAGCACTCTCATCCTGCATTGAGAGAGCGGTAAGAAGATGAATCGGACTAACATGATTTTGTCCGCGTTCAATTGCGAGCTCATGGGCTCGACGAATTGCTTCTTTAGCTTTAGAGGTAAAATTTTGGAAATTTGGCATAGTTCAAGTTAATTATATGACACCCAATCAAACAGAATAACGGAATCTGTGTCTAATCAGTACAACCGTTGGTGTATACCTCTATATTGCAACAAAAAAGGCTCTGGGTCAAATTGCGAAAAACTAAGTGGTCTGGGACATTAACGTGACAAATTTTTTCAGTGATTCGACGGTATAATCAATATCAGTAAAGGAAATTTCTTCACCAAGCGTAAAGCGCAAGGTGCTACGGGAACGAACAAGATCACCTTCAGAAATATAAGACACTACCTGACTAATTCCACTACCGACTCCCGCACAAGCACTCTTAGTACTTGCCGCCACCCCTAGCTTATCCAGGTACACAACACAGTACTCAGTATCATAATTTAACAGTGAGAAATTCAAATTATTTGCCACCCGACCCTCTCCCAGATCGCCATTGAGCTGCACCGGCAGACCACTGACCTTAACCTGTTGCCAAAAATAATCTCGTAACTTCGAAACCTTTTCCGCTCGGTTCTCATATCCCGTTTGCGCAATAGTTAAAGCTCTAGCTAGGCAAAGGGCACCAAGAACATTTTCCGTTCCTGGTCGCAAACCATTTTCCTGTCCTCCTCCTTGCAGAAGTGAGGCTACCGGGACTTCTCCACGCCAAGCTAAAACTCCTACCCCCTTAGGTCCGCCAAACTTTCCTGCATCTAGAGTTAGAAGATCGACCTTGAGTCGTGACAGATCGCAAGGTAGCCACAAGGGTGCTTGTGCTGCGTCCAAATGAAACCAGATTTTTTCTTTACTCTTTCTCTCCTTTTCCAAAATTCTTGCTAATCTTGAGGTGGCAGCAATCGTTCCGATTTCACTGTTTACATACGAAGTGGTCAAGAGAATTGACCGGTCAGAAATTTTTAAACGTAGATCTCCGAGTTTAATCTGTCCCACCGAATCAACCGCCAACCAGACGATTTTAACTCCTAGTCTCTCTAGGTAGTTTAGGGTGTTAATGATTGAAGGGTGTTCAATTGGAGTCGCGAGAATTTCCATTGACTCATAGGGTCGACCGGTGTTTTTTAGTTTTTCGACCAAGCCGACGAGTGCCAGATTGTTACTCTCAGTCCCTCCCGAAGTAAATACTAACTGCTGAGGTCGTAAGCCAAGATTCGTGGCCACTTCTTGTCGAGCAGCACGAAGCAGGTTGGCAGCCACCCGACCCTCGTCATGAATTGCACTAGCATTACCGTAGACATCTGATAACTTCTCGGTAAATAGAGCCACAACTTCGGGCCACAGCGGTGTGGCCGCCGCTTGATCCAAGTAAATTCGCTTTCTTGACTGATTAATCTCCATTAGTCCCTTGATAATGACACAAGGTGAAAATTCTGTAAATGTGTGTTATATTGACGCATATTTTATTGGGTCGAAAAACATATGAAAAAAACTAACAATCAATCCCCCGCCATTAATAAACGCCCTCCCGTGGTAGTAGTCATGGGTCATATTGACCATGGTAAATCTACCCTCCTTGACTACATCCGAAAGTCGAACAAAGTAGATTCGGAAGCTGGAGGTATCACTCAGCATCTATCAGCCTATGTAATATCCCACAAGACCAAAGAGGGCCAAACTGAAAGTATCACTTTCTTGGATACCCCTGGTCACGAAGCCTTTCAAAAGATGCGTCTGCGTGGCGCTGACGTCGCTGACATTGCTGTACTAGTAGTATCGGCCGAGGACGGCGTGAAGCCCCAGACCCTCGAAGCTCTCGAGTCGATCAAACAAGCCAACATCCCCTTTATTGTCGCCATCAACAAAATCGACAAGCCTGAAGCTAATTTAGTTCGAACGCAATCAAGTCTGATTGAAAACGAGATCTATATTGAAGGCATGGGAGGCGATATCCCTTGGGTTCCAATCTCTGCTAAAGCCGGAACGGGTATACCTGAACTTCTTGATCTATTGATCCTCACCGCTGAATTAGCCGAATTAAAGGCTGACCATAATCGTGGTGCAACGGGACAAGTTATTGAAGGACACCTTGATAAGAAACGTGGCAGCACTGCCACCATGATTGTTAAAGACGGAGTCCTACGCAAGGGTGACTTCGTTGTCGCAGGAAGCTCCTATGCTCCTGTCCGTTTGATGGAAGATTTCCAAGGTAAAAGTTTAAATGAAGCTCTTCCATCTACTCCGTTACTCTTAATCGGGTTTACAGAAACACCAAAAATTGGCTCTACTTTCTCTGTTGTCTCCTCCAAGAAGGAAGCTGAAGAAGCTATTAAAGGAATCACGAAACCCTTACCCAAACTCCTCCCCCGTAATAGTGAGCTACCGATTATTCCTCTTTTAATTAAGGTGGACGTTCTTGGAACAGTTGACGCCATTGAGCATGAACTAGAAAAATTTAAATCCGACCGCATTATCGTCAAGGTGATTGGTACGAATGTTGGCGACGTAACAGTGAGTGATGTTCAGACTGTAAGTGCTACCAAGGATGCTATTATTGTTGGTTTTAACGTTAAGGTCGAACGACCAGCTCTTGATCTAGCCGAACGTCTCGGCGTCGAGATCGACACCTTCAGTATTATCTACGAACTATCAGAATGGTTAGAAACAGCCCTCAAAAATCGTACCCCCCGCCAAGAAGAAGTGAAAGTAACAGGCAAAATCAAAATTCTTAAATATTTTAGCTCACAAAAAAACCTCCATGTGATTGGCGCCCGTGTTGAAGAGGGGGTTATTAAGATGAATCAGCGTGTTAAGATCACTCGCCGTGATATCGAAATCGGTAAAGGTACCATTAAAAACCTGCAGCAACAAAAATCCAATGTACAGCAGGTTTCGGAAGGAGAATTTGGACTACAGTTAGAAACAAAAGCCGAAGTAGCCCCCGGCGATCATCTCGAACCATTTGATGTTGTAGTTAGCTAAATATGAAAGATCGCCATGATCGTGTCGCTTCTCTAATCCGTGAACTAACCGCTAAGTTCATCCAACAAGAAGCAAACACTGACCCACTAATAACTATCACCAACACCACCACTTCTCCCGACTATCGTCGTGTTACGGTTTTTTATACTACTATCCCCGAAGGAAAGGAGGCGGAGGCGCAAATATTCCTCACTCGCAGCGGTAGCGAACTTCGTGGATATATCAAAAAAAATAGTAACTTAAAAATTATTCCGTTTATTGAATTCAGTGTTGACTATGGCGAAAGACACCGCCAACACATTGACGAAATTAGTCGTGGACTAACTTAGACCAAGATGAAGTTTCAGGGCTAGTTCTAATCTAGCAATCTCTGAATTGGTCAACTGGCAAATTTCTGGACCAAATCTTTTTTTGCTAACAGTTCTTATCTGGTCACACATAGCCTTCGCTTTTTGTCCCTTCACAGTAACAAGCGCTTCACTTGGGTACACTTTTTTTACCGAAGAAGTCAGTGGAATAATCTGGAAGTGATCCAAATAACGATTAGCCACATCATTACTAATCACTACGGCTGGTCGTCGTTTTTTAATTTCACTACCTATCGTTGGATCAAGATTTACCCAGTAAACACCCCCACGTTTGAATCTTAAATTCGCCATACATTCTCTGCCACCATTTCTTCATCAACAGCAATCCAGTCTTCACCCTCATCGTCTCGGTCTTTGTCGGAAGCTAGTTCCTTATATCCCAATTCTATAATATTAAGATCAATATAAGGACGTACCATTTTGCTAACTCCCTTTCCAATATTTCTCTCTCCCAACATTTTCCGTAACCCATCATAAACATCGCTATCAAGCATTAAAGTCACTTTTCTTTTGGCGGTTTTCATATTACGTAATATTATACGTAATATGAAAACTTGTCAATTTACCATTTTGGTTAGATCTTAATCTACGCTTTTGAATAAGTATCACTTTAATGTTAAAGTATTGGCTAATGTCTTGGTGGCGAAATGGTAACGCTGAGGTCTGCAAAACCTCCATGCGCGGGTTCGATTCCCGCCCAAGACTCACGTTAAAATCACTAGTGATTTTAACGTGAGTCTCCACCGGACTCCACGAGCATTTGCCGTGTGCCGGGGTGGTGGAATGGTAGACACGAAGGACTTAAAATCCTTTGCCCATTAAAAAAGCGTGCGGGTTCGAGTCCCGCTCCCGGCACCTGAAATTAAAAATCTCTGCGTTGAGCGGGGATTTTTAATTTTAGGCAAGGGACTCGAAAACCTTTTGCGGTAGATTTGACTGAAAGGAAAATCTAGCCAAAAGGTGTACTGAACTCGTAGAGTTCGAGTCCCTCCCGGCACTAGAAATAAAAGAGCCAACTGTGAATAACAGTTGGTGATTTTATTTCTTGCCGAGGATGGGACGAGAAAAACGGAGCCGGTACACAAGACAAACGTAACGCAGTGAAGTGAGTGCTTGTCGGCGAGTTGTGGTCAGAAGTACGACTGAAAGGAGTAACTTGTGACCGAGTCCCTTACGGCACCTAAAATTAAAAATCTCTGCGTTTTGCGGGGATTTTTAATTTTCTCTTGCAAAACCAACTATGATACAATTACCAGTAAGTAGCTTCTGCTACGACTATTATTCTTAATAAAAAATAAATGAATAAATATCTTATTTTGTCAGCATTTGCTCTGGCAGTATTAATTTCACCAAACGCTGCTGATGCATCCGCAACCACAACATCTAGCAGTACACCAGCATCTGCCTCTTGTGTAGCTGACGTAGTAGAAGATCGTGAAGAAGCTTTACTTGCTGCTTGGACCAAGTTCGCTGATGCTGTTAAAGCCGCCTACACTAAGCGCGCTGACGCTTTGGAAGATGCTTACGAAAGTAGTGACAAGAAGGACCTTAAGAAAGCCGTAAATGCTGCCTGGAAGGCATTCAAAGCTGACGTAAAAGCTGCTCGAGCCACTCTGAAGAAAGAACGGGCTGCTGCCTGGAAAGAAGCTAAAGCCGATCGAAAGGCTTGTCGTGCATCTAGTGATGTTGATGACGCCAGCAACGAAAAAGCTGAAGCTTAATCGCCTAGCTTGCTAAAAACAAAACACTTTGCTAAACGCAAAGTGTTTTGTTTTTAGCACCTTGTATTTTGACTACAGTTACGGTAAACTTTATCCTAATCAATCCGCCCTTAGCTCAGTTGGTAGAGCAGCTCCCTCTTAAGGAGACGGTCCAAGGTTCGAGCCCTTGAGGGCGGACAATTGAACGGAGTGAAATGTCTGAACTCAAGACACAGCTTTTCGACTAGAAAAGCGTAGTGTTGGCTCGAAAACCTTTTGTGGTAGATTTGACTGAAAGGAGAATCTAGCCAAAAGGTATACTGAACTCGTAGAGTTCGAGCCCTTGAGGGCGGACAACGTTAAGAAAAACAGTGCCTGCGCACTGTTTTTTAGTTGTCCGAATCAAAACCTAATTAGGTTACTACTAATTGGGTTTTGCAATTAATTGTTGAACTCAGGCCCTGACTTTGTGACTTTTTTGAAAGTTATGCTATACTCTTCCCTATCTGCGTGGGTGGCGAAATTGGTAGACGCGTTAGTCTTAGGAACTAATAGAGCAATCTGTGGAGGTTCAAGTCCTCTCCCACGCACAAATAATGAAGGAAAAACCTACCAGCCCTATAACTTCTGAACATGATGGCATAGTGCTACCCATTTCTCGCCGAGACCGTGTGGTGTATAAACTAAAAGATAGACTAGGTGAATTTGGAATGAGTATCTTTGAACAGACTTTTGACCAGGAATTCTACCAGGTTACCAGTGACACATACACCCTACCTCCCACCCCCAAAGTGCCTCTGGAAAATTTACGAGACAAGCTAGGAGTACTCACTTCTGAACAAAGAGCATTTGTAGAAAAAATAATCAGTCACCTTAATAACGATTGTCTTTATTTGGATCAGAAACTAGAAAAAAAACACATCTTGAAGTCCTAAAAGACATTTTTGAAGTCGTCCATGCTCAATACAAACCTTCAGCAACTGAAGCAGATCGAAGGTTGGAAATACGTATATTACCCGGGGCCGTTTCTTTACTAGTAAGGGACCAAGAACTTTTTGCTTCGATGTTCCCAGAACAATCAAAGAATCTAGGCTTCTACTATCCTCCGCACTTAAATAAATCAGACAACTGGTTAAACGGTAGGGTTATTGTAGTTAACAAAAGTCACTCCGGCGCCCTTGATATAGAAAAACACGAATACCTTCACTTTCTAAACAGCATTTACTTTATGCCAAATGAACTACCAATTTTTTCTGACAAAGAAACTAACATGAGATTTCAAGAATTGGCGGACACCAACCTCTTACTTGAACTCCAAAACGAAACTGGTGGTGTTGAACCAGAAAAGTTAGCTAGATTAATCGCCAGGAAACAAGCTGTGCAAGAGAAACTAGAGAATAATCTAAATGAATCGCCAGAGTATTTTTCTTTACCTGCTAAAAGTTTTTTCAGGCAAGTTAGGGATGAACTATCCGCCTACACATTAACTGAAACTATCCAAACCAACGAAAGTACCCTTCTTCGCGGAGGTGTCAAATGGCGAGAATCTATAGAAAAAATTTCCCACCCACTCGATAGGGAAAAAATCGAAAATGGATGGTCAAGACTTAAACCCCTACTAGAACAGTGTGAAGAACGAAAAATACCGAGTCGAGACCTCCTCCCAATCTTTATTACCTCCCAAAACTTTGAAGAAATCAGCAAAAGAATAAGCCTACTTTTTGAATCAACTAAGCCTATTCACGATTAAACCGTCGAGAATCTACTTCCTCGTAGAACATTTTTGAGATATCAGCAATCACCTTCTCTAATTCTTCAAAATTAACACCCTTAGTCATAATACAAAGAAGATAGGGGTTGTCGGGGTAATAAACAATTCCACAGTCATGTAGCTGAAAAATCTCTCTCCCCGCCTCTTCATAGCGACGTTCACCAAACTTATGGGAAACCGTAAGATCCTTTGGTACACCAGCTTCAAGACCTTTATCAAATCTCACTTTAGACATTACATCAAGTGCTCTGTTGGACAACTCTGGAGATAAGTAAGATGAGTAATATAAATTCCTAAAAATCGAAGCGTAACGCTTCACGGGTATTTCTATGTTTAAAGTATCGTCCGGTAATAAACCTAATTCCTTGAAAGTCTCCACTAAAACATCCACTCCCGGAGAGACTTCCAAAAGGTGGTTATTTAATAACTCCAAAGCAACATTGTCTGAATTAACAACCATCCGTTCAATCAGTTCTTCAACAGAGTACTCTTGCCCAGGAACTATTCTTTCTGTAGGTTTATATCTTTGTTCAAAATAATAGGAATCAAACTGCCTCCTTTCATCTACCATCAAACGACTTTTCAGTAATCCTGGATCATTCTCCGACAAAGCGTAGTAGGACATGAGTGTCGGCAATTTAAACAAACTAGCTGGGACATAATTAGCATATTCATTTATACCAAGAGTTGGACCATCAACTAAATCACGGAAATAAATCCCAGCATCAACTAATTCACCTTTTAACTTTCTTTCTTCTAGGTAATCAAGTAACTTATACTTTAACTCAACGTACTGCTTTTTATCAATCACTGGTTCGTGACAATGTTCACTGATAAATTTACCGGCAAAACATTCTGATTCTTCGACCAAAACCTTTTCCCCTTTGTCTTTAAAGAAAAACACTTGCGCAGACCCTAGCCCAATAATGAGACCAAGAATAAAAGTAATTGTTTTATAAAAATACATACAAAAACTAGGGTTAATTGGGATTAATCTTCCGACTGTCTACCTCTTCATAAAACATTCTTGATATATCGGCAATTACTTTTTGTAATTCTTCATATTTTTCACCTCTTGTCATCACACAAAGGATATAGGGGTTGTCGGGATAATAAATGATACCACAGTCATGGAGTTGCTTTTCCTTATCCCCGTCTTGTATATAGCCTCGTTCGCCAAATTTATGCGAAATGGCAATACCCTCTGGAAGTCCGGCTTTTAGACCCTGTGCAAAATTTGTTCGACTCAATAATTTTAAAGCCTTGTTCGAGTATTCAGGAGATAAATACGATGAGAAATATAGAGTTCTAAAAATTGCCGCGTACCTTTTGGTACTTAACATTTGTTCCTGACTTTTAAAATCCGGGAACAAACCCAATTCCTTGTACACTTCCCCAACAAAATCATTTTCACTTGGTATGGTTTGTAGTTCCTTACTCAATAACCTAAGTGCCAGGTTATCAGAATCGACAATCAGGCGTTCCAATAGATAGGAGATGGTGTATTCTTCATCCTTTTTTAAAAAAATACTAGGTGGGTAAAATTGTTTTTTATAGAGTGATTCAATATCATCTTCGACGACGACCTTTAATTTCTTATCCAGAATACTCGGGTCGTTTTCCGCTAAAGAATAAAAAGTTATCAATACCGGTAACTTAAACAAACTAGCTGGGAGATAGCTTTCATACTCATTAATCCCTAAAGTTGGACCATCCACCAGATCGCGAAAGTAGATACTGGCGGTGTTTAAATGCCCAACTCTTTTCTTCTCGGCTAAGTAACCCTCAAGGGCAATTTCCAACATCGTATATTGCCCCTTAGCTATAACCGGCACAGAACAGTACTCGTCTATGTACTCACCCTTTGTACAATCTTTAGGATCCAGCACTCTATCCTTGTATACAATTTCTGCTTTTTTCTCTGACGATAACGACAAAGTTAACACCACCCCTAACACCAATCCAAAGACAACCCAACCAACTTTTAATAACATAATTTGCTAATTGTACCTCCAACAAAGGAAAACAAAAAACTTTTCTTTTTAATAAACTTTGCTATATTGGGCTGAGACACGGAGGAAACCATGCTCAGAAACGTCCTACCCCATGAGACCAATTGCACCAGCGAACAACCTTGTGCTACCTGCCGTCTGGTGGTTATTCTCCATAAAACACTAGACAGTTCTCAGAAAGAAGTGGTTTTTAATGAGTTCCAGAGTCAGCTACCAGCCGCTGATCAAAGGAGACTTCAGCAAAAAGTGGCCGACTCTGACCTGCCAAGAAGGGTGATAAACTCCTTAGTTAAGAGTTATCCCAACCTGACCATCGAAAACCTACTTCAACTCGATCTACGCGACCTCTATCGTATACCTCGCTTTGGAAAAGGAAGTATGCGGGAGCTGCAAAACTGGATCAAGAAACAGGGATTTAGCACTCCTTGGAATTTTTTCGACTAAACACTCAAGCACCCAAGGATGGGTGCTTTTCCTATGATCGCAAACGAGCCTTCTTGAACTGACTACCACGGAAATAGCGGTTATAGTAGCGAGCGTAAAGTTTTTTTAACTTGGAAGGAGCTTTGTCAGTAATCTGACATCGCAAAGAGCAGTACCCATCTCTAGACTCTAGACATTTAGGACACCCTAAAAACAAGACGTGACAAATTTGGTTTTTGCAGTGGTAGTGGGTATCACTCTTTTCCTCTCGACAAAGGTGACAATATGAAATAATTTCTTCTCCCACTCGTTCTCCTAAGCGTTCATCAAAAACGAAATTTTTTCCCAGAAAATAATTAGGTAACCCTTCCCTTTCTACTTGGTGCTTATAATCAATTACCCCACCCTTTAGGTGTTTAACATTCTGATAGCCTTGATGCTTTAGCCAAGCACTTGCCTTCTCGCAACGTATTCCTCCGGTACAATACAAGGCAATCTTTTTATCTTTATGCTCTTTAATCAGCTCTGGCACCATCGCCAACTCCTCTCTAAAAGTATCAACATCCGGTTTAATCGCTCCTTTAAAATACCCAATCTCACTTTCGTAAGCATTTCGCATATCAACCACAATCGCCTCCGGATCACTGATGTATTCGTTCATCTCTTTGGCGGTCAGATATTCCCCAGTGTTACTAGGATCAAAGGTAGCATCATCGAGTCCATCCGCCACCACTTTGGGTCGGACCTTAATAGTGAGTTTGTAGAAAGAAGGTAGTGGTCCTTCTTCGATAGCAATTTTATAAGGCACACCTTTAAGCTCTGGAAGACTCTGTACATAGTCGTCAAACTTCTGCCAATTATCTTTTGGTACATTCATCTGGGCATTGATTCCCTCCTTTGCCACATAGATTCGTCCCAAGCAGCCAAGTGAATCCCAAACCTTAAACAACTCATCACGAAATAGAACTGGGTCAGGAATCGCCACATAACGATAAAACGAAACTGTGGTCCGTGGACGAGTATCAGCCAAAATCGCTTTTTTCTTTTCCGTTCGCGGACGAAGATCTTTCATAGTTCCAAAATGTTAACAAAGAGACCAAAAAGAAGCAAACCAACCTCACCAACATCTCCCAAAATGACCAAAGTACGAAGCAAAGGTTACCAACGGTCTATTAGTATACGAAATCGCCAGAATAACGTTGTTTTTAAAGGCTATTTTTGGGCTTCTTAACTTGACTTTTAGCACTATATGTGATATGATAATAGGCGGAGGTACTAGCGGTAAAAACAGGAGGATGGAGGTCAAAAACCAACCCTCTTCCCTGCATTTACCTCTAGTACCATAGGACATTGACATGAACCAGAGCCGGAGTGAAGAAAACACCAAGCTCACAAAATAGGAGATGATCATGGCAGACAATAATGTCTGGCAGAAGATTTCAAACGCTTGGCCACTCATCCTGGCAGGGATGGGTGTGGTGGGACACCTTCGTGGAAACGAAGGTGCTGTCAAAGCAGAAGAAGTTGCCGAGGCGGTCAAAAAAGCCTACGACAAGTATGGCCTGCGTACCTTCAACGACGAACGGATTCTGTGGAAGGCACTCGAGTTGCTCAAACAAGAACCTGGGTACGAGGATGCCGACCTCCTCCTTCAAAGAGCTTTCGAGTTCTTGTTCCGGGAAGGAGAAACTTCTCTCGAAGTGAAGATCCTCGGCTGGTGGTTCTCAAATGAGTTCCGTAAGTACCTGACGGATAACTGGTACGTGGGGAGAACGGAAACGAAAATCACCCATGTTGCCGGAGGAACAACCGTAAAGTACGATGGCTCAGCCAAGGATCTTGGCTACCAAGTCGAATTTCTTCGCTGGATGGTGGACACCATCCGATCAAGACGTGATCAGGACAATAACATCAATGAACACGCGGGATTCATCTACCTAAAAAGGATGATGACTGCGAGAGGGATTCCTTGTGTACCCGACAAACATCTTGTATTTACACTGGGTGAAATCCTTCGAAAGGCACCTGACGCCTACAACAGTAGTGTCAACTACTCAGTCGAAAAGGCGGGTGATCTGCTATCCTGGGTAAATCAGAAGGATCACGAACTTGAGGAACGCAAGCGTAAACGATTGCGAACTCGAGGTGGTCGTTTCTGGAACCGTTTCTTCAAGATTTTTTGACCCCTAAGGAGGGTTTATGGAATACTTAGTGCAACGCCTGAACAGAGTTGTTCAGGATGGTTCTGGCCTCACGATTGAGTTGGCGGAGGAATTTCGTCAACAACTAGTGAAGTACGCACTGGTCTTAGTAGTAATGTTGGTGGTGCTTGCACTGATCAACATCTACTGGGACCCCTTCCCAGTCTTCTGCCTACAGTTTCTTGCGATCTTCATGGTCGCATCAAACAGCTTGCGTCCACGCTGGATTGCAATCTGGGCAGGATTGAACGCTGTTTTTGCTGGTCTCCAACTAAACAACCCTGCGCGAGCAATATGGGACAGCATTCTGGTTGGATATCCGAAGCTGATAAAGGCTACCATGTTTGCTGTTGTCTTTATCTGCATTTTTCTAGGAACCTTCGATTTCGAAGGGAACGGCAAACGTCTGGTATACATCGTTGGATTCGCCATTGGTATCTGGATTTATGTCTGGCACTATGAGATTCCAGATAACTGGCTCAAGAAAATCAGCGGTACCTATTTGGTACTCGGTATGATCTACCACTTCTGGGCCCTGCTTCCCTGGAGTGATTTCGCCTCGGATCTAGGACTGGAGGCCGATTCAGAAGTCCAAAACTTCAACATGAGTGATTACACCCATGGACAGATCTTGACGGTGACCATGTCACCCACAGACCAGATCAGGATACAAGCTCCTGAAGGGATATGGTTGTGTGCCAGAACCCGAGACAATATCCTTGCACCATCCCAAGACTGGAAGATAGTAGATGGCTACGGAACATACTTCCCGACATATGCCCTGTCTGAAGGAAACCAATACAAGGCTAAACTCGAGAAAGTAAAATCCCTCGAAGCAGAGTTTTCACCACAGACCTCAACCGGGAACGCAGATCCTTGTGAGACTTGGATGAAAGAAGTACTCTGATGTTCCTAATTGAGCCCGCGTCGCGCAATGCGACTGCGGGCTTCTTTTTATATTTATTCTCCTAACATTAAGGAATCAGCTTTTCCCCACCAACATTCTTGGTACTAGGAAGTTTAAACTTCTCAGCACAACCAGTTGCACTCGGATCTTCTACACAATCAAGTTGGCCTTTGAGTCCGAAAGAATTAACCGCAAAGGTCAGTATGGCGTAAGCTGATACCATAATAAAAAGTCCGATTAGACCCAGAAGAATATGTTTCTTTCCATTCTCCCTTTCGGTCTCATTGTCGGCATTCATTATATACTTCGCACAACCCCAAATGAACACCAATAGTGCCACTCCAGAGAGTAGGGCGATCGTAGGAAAGAGAATAACATCATTGAACTTAGTCACAAACTCAGCGGCGGCTTTGGTCGATTCTCCTATAGCAGCTTGATCAGCAGGTGTCATTTAGATATTTTAACATACAAGGACGGAATTTTTCCTAAGTCCTGAGGATTTAGGGAAAAACAAAAGCCCCACCACCGTGGAGCTTTTGTTTTATTCTGTAATTTCTGTTATCGACGAAGGTCAGGAGTCATCGGAATATCGCCTCCCTCTAACTTTTCATTTCCTAAACCTGTGAAATCAACCAACAGATTTATAATACCCCAGAAAACTAACACCAGTAAAAATCCTCCGACTGAATAGGCCATTACTTTGGTAGCATCTTTCCTCTTATCTTCATTTGAAGCTCCAAGAATAAAGTATGAGAATACTCCCCACACAAAAACCAAAAAAGCTATTGCAAGGATGAAGGGTATGAGATTCGAGTTAATGAATTTGACAATATTATCCAACAACAATCCTCCTTCTCCCCCATTCGATTTTCCTGGATCTGCCAACTGTGCTCCCGCCACAATCGGCAAAAGAAACATGGCACCTGAAGTAACAAATAATTTTAAACGTTGCATAAACTGATTATTTTAATAATAATTTACTCAATTATACACGAAACCAGGAGAAAAAGCAGTATTTTCCTTTGGGCTGTGAATAACGAAACTTAAAAAAGGGTGTTTTTTATTAAAGCAACTAACGCCCAAACACTGATCATTACCACCAAAACTATCGCTCCGATCATGGCGAATTTCTGGCCATCTTCACGTTTTTTGGAGTCTCCTCCATTTATTACCCAAGCGTCAAAGATTTTATAAACAATCACTAATAATACTAGAGCAAAGATTGCGGAGATAGCTAGGTTGGTGATATCTAAGATACCAAGTACTAATTCTTCATAACTAGCTGGAGTCTTTGACATATTTATTTAGCAAAGGGTTCAATAATACCTTTGACGATTTGGGCGATAGCTAAGGCACCAATAACAATAACCCCACCAATGACCGCATAGGTAAGGGCGGAAGTGGCTTTCTTGACCTGTTCGGCATTACCTCTGGCTGTAACATACAAGAAACCGGCGTAGATAATGAAGAAAACAATGATCGGCATCATAATTACCATAAGAGCACTAAGAATACCGACGAAGAGACCTTCGATGGAATCGAATTTGAGAGGGTTTACTAGAGATGTACTTTTGGGCCCTGAGGGAGGAGGATTTCCTATTGTTTTTGGGGCAGGAGGAGGATTACCTTCACTGTATATAGTATTCACACTTATTAACGAGAAATAAAGAAGATCTGTTTCTTCTCTTGTCTCAATCGAGACCGGCGACAAAGCTCCCACCATCACACTGAGACAAAGTAAGGTTCCAAAAATTTTTTTGCTAGCTGTTAACATAAAATAATCTTTAACTAATAAAGTAGCCCGATTTCTTCCATTGCATCTGTGGCGGCCGTACCAACTTCTGATCGATTTGCTGTAATATCCCCTAAAGTCTTTTCTAGCAGACCATCAAGCTTAGTGCGGTCTGGAGAAAGCCAACCTCGAGCATAGACGGCCGAAAGGTAGGCGATTCGGCCATAGACATCGCTGCTACCAGCCGAAACCAACTCTCGCTGCACCGGAGACATACCAGCACCCTCCGCTACCCGCTTGGCTACGTCACTACCAGCGAGGGTCTGCATGAGAGTGAAGGCACCAGCCTGGTTTTTAGCCGCCTTGGGGATAGAGTAGCCATAAATCTTGGCATAGGTACGCTTGGTCGTCGACAAGCCACCTTGCAGGATTTCGGCAACATCAAAATTTAGATTGGGATTTTTTACCTCCAGCTTACGACCCTCGCTAGCAAGTCCAAAATAGACACTAAGATCTCCACTCAAAAATTGGTCACGATCAAGCGGCAAGGAACGGTTCCAGCTATACAGAGAATTGTTAATGTTACTAAAGCTACTGTAGAAGTTGAGGCTATTTTCAAATGGTCTTTGACTACTTTGGCTAAGAGGTGTATTGAGCGATACAGTATAGGAACTACCATCCACTTGTACCATAGAACTTCCTCCTTGGAGTAACAAGGTGGAAAGAATACCAAAAGAATTCTGTACATTACGATACTCACCTAAGGCCACTCCGGAAAGAATTATTTTTCGCGAATCATCGGTTCTGGTGATATTTGGAACAACGCTACTAACTATCTCCTCCCAGGTCTTTGGTGGTAGAATAATCCCCGCGTTACTAAAAATCTCCCGATTCCAATACATTACCAGAGGATCAAGAACTAAAGGGAAGGCATAGAGACCGTCAGGTAGAGCAAAGATCTCAGCCCCGTCGACATAACGACTACGGTAATCGCGTTCAGGGAAACTTTCGTAACTGATAGGCTGAAGTCGAGCTCGATGCTTCGTGAGTTTTTCGTGAGACATTAGTACTAAGTCAGGAGGATTCTGGTCGGCCAGAGCATTAAGGAACTCTTGATCAAAATCCTGTTCTGATACATAGCGGTATGTGACTTTTTCGTAAGCCTTGTTACCACTCTTAAGTTCTTCCAAGACTTGCGCCAAAGAATCCTCTTCAATAGTACTCCATAGTAGTACCGGAGCGGTAAGAACAGCGCCATCACCACCACTATCATCTGGCGAGTAACTGCTAAGTATTACTAAAGCAATGATCGCCAAGACGGCAAAGATCGCTGCTAAGGCTATTTCAAAAGGTCGAAGTTTCATATTTTGCGAACCGTCAGTCCATAGTGGTGATCGCCGGCTGGGAATTCACTTTCCAAGATAAACCCAACTGATTCAAGTAACTTGATAGCGTCAGCCTTCTCTACTACATCGCCCGGTCGCGGACCCATTCCACCAAAAGATTCTGACCAGTCGATCACATTAAGGAGACCTTCGTGCCTTATAACCCGTTTAATTTCCTTGAGAGCCGTTTCTTTTTGTTCAAACAAAAACAAAGTATTGATAAGTAAGCCAACGTCGAGCGTCCGATCAGGAAGTTTTATTCCTCCCTCTTCCTCTAGATCACACCAAAGAGTCGAGACATTACCTAGACCATTTAAACGAGCAAAGTCCCCTAATTTCTCGACTAACTGCTTCTGAATTTCACAAGCATAAACCCGTCCACTAGAGCCAACCGCTTCGGAAAGAGCTTTAAGGTAGAAACCAGACCCAGCTCCAAAATCAGCTACCGAATAACCCTCACAAAGATGAAAGTGTGAGACTACCACACTCGGCTCTACAAAACGTCCCGGTAACGAAAAATTCATAACTTAATTATACACTATCGAGGCGACCCTGCTTGAGAAGACTGTGAAATTGCTGTAGGTCGAAAGCATACTAAGAACAAAACTAAAGCACACCGCCTTTAGGTGGTGCGCTTTAGTTCTTTTTTAAAACAACGAGAATTTCTACACAAACACCACACTAGCGATCGCATCTCCTTCACGCATCTTCATGACACGAACTCCTTGAGTCTGACGACCGAGCGTTGGTACATCCTTCAGCGGAAGTTTGATCACTTGGCCTTTCTGGCTCATAATCACCAATTCCCCTTCTCCTCTTTCTTCCTCTTTGAGGACGATACCGCAGACGACCTTACCGGTCTTTGGTGTTACTTTAGCGGTCTTAATTCCTGAACCAGCGCGCTTTTGTATCTTGTATTCCTTAGCCGGAGTTGACTTACCATAGCCGTGTTCCATCACAATTAGCACTTCGGATTTTTTATCACCAGCTTTAAAGACGTCGGCCGAGACAATCGCATCACCCTTGCCGAGCTTCATCGCCGCAACACCAGAGGCGGTACGACCCATTTCACGAACATCACTTTCCTTGAAACGGATTGCTTGTCCGAGCAGAGTCACAAGTGACATCTCATCACCCTTACCGACAAAGCGCGCCGAAATAAGAGAATCATCTTCTTTAAGAGTGATAGCGATAAGTCCACTACGAC
>JACCDR011853502.1_pt1 | contig 24903 bp, 19 predicted proteins | sample 7446431 | NCBI WGS metagenome assembly JACCDR01 (sample SAMN15323443, study PRJNA562643) | freshwater metagenome | isolation source: river surface water | place: USA:Blue River Watershed | collected 2017-08-17 | reverse complement strand
TGCAAGGGGTGCGCGCGCAGCTGCTCGCGAAGCCGGCCCAGCTCCTGCTCCAGCAACTCCCCCCGGCGCGACGCCGCGGCGGCCTCGGCGCGCGCCGTCGCCACGTCCTCGGCCGCCTGGGCCAGCCGGACCTCGAGAAGCTCGGTGCGCTGCCTGGCGTGGGCGAGTTCCTGGCGCAGCCCGTCGCTCAGGGCATCGAAGCGCTGCCGCAGGCCCTCGCTGCTGGCATCGAACCCGTGCTGCAGCGATTCGAGCCGGCGCGCGTGGGCCGCGGCCATCGCCTCGCGGTCGGCAGCGACGCGCTGCTGAAGCGCGAGCAACTCGGACGCGTGGTCGCGCGTCAGGCGCAGCAGGTCCTGCTCGGCACGCCGCAGGGCCTGCTGCAGCTGCTGGGGCTCCTGCTGGGCCTCGGCCACAGCGGTCTCGACTTGGAGTGTGGGCTTCGCCATCGTGGATTTCCGGTTCATTGTGCGGCGCCGTGGCCCGGCAGGTCGCGCGACTCTTCCTCGCACACCAGGTCGAAGAGACGTCGCTTCCTGTCGGCGCGCAGGGTGTCCTCCACGAGCACGGGTCGAGGTGCAGGCCAGTCTGTCCTGCACCCGCCGTGCTGGGCCAGGAAGACGCGCATCACGTGCTCGACGCCCTCCGCCGCGACCGAGCGCAGGTCGGGCTCGAAGCAGTGGCCCTGATTGGCCTGCGAGGTCACGATCTCGTAGTTCGGGAAGTAGTCCACGTGGTTGAACCGATCGACCAACACCTGCCCGACCGCGCGCAGGACCGACTTGCAGGCAACGGTCGACACTAGCACGTGGCGCGACTTGAAGGTGGCGATCAGCGACACCGGCGAAACCGTCGGCAGCACCAGCCCGCCCGGGTTGACCGACCGCAGGCGCTGCAAGAAGCCGCACAGGTCCGAAGCCACCTCCTGCATCGTAACGTTCGCGAAGTCGTACGCGGCGGGATCGAACTGCCCGGCCACGACGGCGGGCGCGAGCGGCAGGATCGCACCGTCGTCACGCCGGCGCCAGGCCTCGGTGCGCCCGAGTGCGAAGACGAAGCAATCGAGTTCGCGGAACATCCGGTGCAGTTCGATCAGGTGCGCCATGGCTGCGTCGACCGCGCCGCAGGCCGGGTCGACCAGTTATGGTGACGAGCCCGGCGCACGCCGAGTCATCGCAACCCCTGCAGGCGTGGCGCTACAGGGTCCGGATCGTGCCCATCGGCATCGACGACAATCGTGCCGTCGCGCGGACCGAGCGCGTGAGTGAGTTGTGCCGGCACTGGCATGGCAGGCGCATCGTGTTCTCGCTTGGACGCATGGACGACTACAAGGGTTTCGACGCTCCAATCGATGCTGCCGCGCAACTGCAGGACGACCGTGTCATCGTCATCGTCATCGGCGGCGAGCTGTTCGATGCTTGCCGAGCGCATGTGGCCCTCTCAGGGCTGACGGGCACGGTCGTGCTGACCAGCGCGCCGCCCAACTATGATTGCAGAGTTATCTCAAGGCCTGTGACGTCTTCTGCATACCAAGCACGGTCCGCGCCGAGGCCTATGGCGTGGCCATCGTGGAGTCCATGGTGATGGGCAAGCTCATCGTGGCGACGGACATCCCGGGTTCCGGCGTGCCCTGGGTCCATGTGCATCGTGTGACAGGCCTGAACGTCGGCGCACGCCAGCCCCATCAACTGGGCGCCGCGCCCGTGCAGATGCTTGAAGTCGGAGCCCTGTGGGCCCACCTGGGCGCCGTGGCGCGAAGGCGCTACCAGCAGGAGTTCAACGCCGCGTTGATGACCCGGCGCATGCTTCAGCTCCACCACGGGCTGCGCGCGGCAGCCTGAACCGAACCTGGATCGACCGAAGTGGACTCCCATCCCTCCCCCATCGTCCTGAAGAGTGCACAGCCTTCGCGGCTGCGGCGCATGCTGCGGCGCTTCGACAGGATCTTCATGTTCACCGTGTTCCTGCCCACGCTGGTGGCAGCGCTTTACTACGGCGCAATCGCCAGCGACGTCTACATCTCCGAGTCGCGCTTCCTGGTGAAGAACCCGCAGCGCGCCTCGCAAAGTGGGCTGGGCGCGCTGCTGCAAGGCACAGCCTTCTCGCGCTCGCAGGACGACACCTACTCCGTGCACGACTACCTCGTCTCGCGCGACGCCCTGCGCGAGCTCGACGGCAAGCTCGACCTTCGCAAGACCTACAGCGCGCCGGCCATCGACTTCGTCAACCGCTTTCCCGGCCTCGAGTGGGACAGCAGCTTCGAATCGCTGTATCGCTACTTCAAGAGGCACGTGAGCATCGAGTACGACTCGGTGTCCTCGATCTCGGTGCTGCGCGTGAGGGCGTACAGCGCCGAGGACGCGTCCAAGATCAACGACATGCTGCTGAGCATGAGCGAACGCTTGGTCAACAACCTGAACACGCGAAGCCGGCAAGACCTGATCGAAGTGGCGCGCGAGGAGGTGCGCCTGGCTGAGGAACGCGCCAAGGCTGCGGCACTGGCGCTTTCGACCTTCCGCGCGGACCGCAGCGTCTTCGACCCCGAGCGCGAGGGCGCGCTGCAGTTGCAGGGCGTGGCACGCCTGCAGGAGGAACTGCTGGCGACCGAAGGGCAGTTGGCGCAGATCAGGCAGGTGGCCCCGAACAACTCGCAGATCCCCGCGCTGACGAGCCGCATCGAGGTGCTGCGCCGCAGCGTGGAGACCGAGACCGCCAAGGTCACTGGCAAGGGCACTTCGCTCACGTCCAAGTCGCCAGCCTTCGACAGGCTGGTGCTAGAGCGCACCTTTGCCGACCGGCAGTTGGGCGCGGCGATGGCGTCACTGGATTTGGCGCGCAGCGAGGCGCAGCGCAAGCAGCTCTACCTGGAGCGCCTGGTGCAGCCCAACACCCCCGACAAGGCTTTGGAGCCCCGCCGCGCTCGCGCCGTCCTGACGGTCTTCATGGTCGGCCTGCTGTTGTGGGCTGTGGTGGGACTGGTGGTGGCCAGCGTAAGGGAACACACCGAATGACGACGCTGACCCAGTCGCTGGCGATCCAGCGCCGCGTCATCGGCGCACTGATGATGCGGGAGGTGATCACGCGCTTCGGGCGCGAGAACGTCGGCGTGCTGTGGCTGGTGGGCGAGCCGATGATCTTCACGCTCGGCGTGGCCGCGCTGTGGACAGCCTCGGGCATGAACCACGGCTCGGCGCTGCCGATCATCGCGTTCGCCATCACGGGTTATTCGTCGGTGCTGATGTGGCGCAACACCGTGGGCCACTGCACCGGCGGCATTCAGGCCAACTTCACGCTGCTGTACCACCGCAATGTGCGCGTGATCGACGTCTTCATCGCGCGCATCATCCTGGAGGGGACCGGTGCGACGGGTTCGTTCATCCTGCTGGCCTGCCTTTTCACCTACCTGGAGATGATCCCACCGCCGGTGGACCTGCTGCAGATCGTTCGCGGCTGGCTATTGCTGGGCTGGTTCGGGGCGGCGCTCGCGCTGGTGGTGGGCGCTGGCACGGCCTACAGCGGGCTCATCGAGCGCCTTTGGCACCCCTTTGCCTACATCCTCTTCCCGCTCTCCGGCGCGGCCTACATGGTCGACTGGATGCCACCCTACTTGCGTGACATCGTGCTTTACCTACCCATGGTGCACGGCCTGGAGATGATCCGCGAGGGCTACTTCGGCAACGTCGTGCGCACGCATTACGACATCGGCTACATGGCGGCGGCCAACCTCGTGCTCACGGCTCTGGGCCTGTTCTTGTTGCGCGATGCAGCCCGGCGAGTCGAGGCGCGATGATCCGGCTTGAAAACGTCTCCAAGCGTTATCAGACGCGCTTCGGCCCCCGGACGGTGCTCGACGGGCTCAACCTCGAGCTGCAGAAGGGCCGGCACATCGGCATCCTGGGTCGAAACGGTGCCGGCAAGAGCACGCTCATCCGCTTGCTGAGCGGCGCCGAGTACCCCACTTCGGGCCGCATTCACCGGGGCATGAGCGTGAGTTGGCCGCTGGCCTTTGCCGGGGCCTTCAACGCCAACCTCACCGGGATCGACAACCTGAAGTTCGTGTGCCGCATCTACGGCGTGGATTGGAAGCCGTTGGTGCCCTTCGTGGAGGAGTTCACCGAGCTCGGCCTGTACCTGCGCGAGCCTGTGATGCACTACTCGGTGGGCATGAGCATGCGGCTGGCCTTCGCGTTGTCGATGGCCATCGAGTTCGACTGCTTTCTCATCGACGAGGGCATGGCGGTGGGCGACTCGCGCTTCGGGGAGCGTTGTCACGTCGAGCTGTTTCAGAAGCGCAAGGACCGTTCCTTCATCCTTGTCTCGCACGACCCCAACATCATCAAGATGTATTGCGAACGCGCCTGCGTGCTGCACCAGGGGCGCTTCCACGAGTTCGACACCGTGGACGCCGCCTACGAGTTCTACGAGAACACGCCCGTGCCGGCGCCGAAGGTGGTGTTCGATTGAGGTGCCGCACGTGAAGGTGATGCTCGAACTGCGCGCAGCGCTCGATGGCCACAGCGGCATACCGCAGGAAACCCGCCTGCTGTTTCGCGGCCTGGCCAGCATGGAGGGCATCGACGTCGTCGGTCTCATCCAGAGCAGCAACCTCATCGTCGAGGCCGGCCTGCCCGTGCGGCGCGGGCAGGCCGTGGCGCGTCTCGACGACGAGCAGAAGATCGACCGCCTCTCGAAAGTGGTGGTGTCGCTGCAGCAGGGCCCGGCGTCGCATCGCCTGGAGCACTGGCGCAAACGCCTGCTGAAGCTGTTCGGGCCTGCCAGCGCCGCGCTGGGATCGGTGTTCGGGCGCACGGTGCCGCTGGGGGCCTTCGAGCCGGCGCGCTTCCAGGACTTCCTCTGGCGGGCGATGTTCGCCAAGTCGCTGCCCGAGGGCGACTTTGCGCTCGTCACCTCGCGGGCCTTCCGTGTCCTGCGTTGGCCCTGGTCGCTGCTCCACGCCGTGGGCGTGGCCAGTGCCATGCTCGGCCGTGCGCTCTACCCGCGACTCGACACCTCCGGCATCGATGTGCTGCTGGTCGAGACGCCCTTTCCGGCCAGGGCTTCGGGCCGCACGCGCATGGTGGTGCGCTACCACGACGCCATCCCCTTGCTGATGCCGCACACCATCAAGAACCGCGGCTACCACCGTGCGGCGCACTTTCGCGCGCTGTGCCGCAACGCCCGTGACGGCGCCTGGTTCGCCTGCGTCTCCGAAGCCACGCGCCGCGACCTCATCTCGGTGCTGCCGCAGCTCGAAGCGCGCGCAGTGACCATCCCGAACATGGTCTCGCACCACTTCTTCCCCGAGGTGTCGTCGCCCCGCCGCGTGCCCGAGATCGTGTGGAGCCGCAAGAACCGCAGCGCTCCCTTCCACGGCGGCGCGCCCGTCGCCGCCGCAGACCTGGACGATGGTGCACTGCCCTACCTGCTGATGGTGGGCACGATGGAGCCCCGCAAGAACCACCTGGCGCTGCTGGACGCCTGGGAACTGCTGCGTGCAGAAGGCCACGAGCGGCTGAACCTGGTGTTCGTCGGTTCGCTGGGCTGGGACCACGACGCCATCGTGCGCCGCCTTTCGCCCTGGCTGGAGCGTGGGGGCCTGCACCTGCTGGAAGACGTGCCGGCAGACGACCTACGGCTGCTGTACGCGCATGCCCGTGTCACCGTGTGCCCGAGCTTCGGCGAAGGCTTCGACTTCCCTGGCGTCGAGGCCATGCGGTCTGGTGGCGTGGTGGCGGCGTCGGACATACCGGTGCATCGCGACGTCTTCGGTGCCGGCTGCGAGTACTTCAGCCCGTACTCGGCCAACGAGCTGGCCGCCTGCCTGCGCGGCCTGCTCGGCCCCGCGGCTGCCCAGCGCCGCCAGGCGCTGCTGGACGAAGGTGCCCGCGTGGCCGCCCAGTACCTGCCCGAACGCGTGCTGCCGCAGTGGCACGACTTCCTGCGCCGGGTGACGGCCTGACATGCGGCGGATCATCGGCAGCCTGCGGCGGCGCATCCGCAACGCCATGGCCCCACCGGCCACGGACCTGCGCACGCGCATCGAGCGCACCGGCTTCTTCGGGCCCGAGGACATCGACTGGGTGTGCGACACCTACTTCACCCATGGTGCGGCCGAGGGCGGCCCCTGGGACCTGCTGCGCCATGCGCACATGACCCTGCCTGCGTGGTTCCAGCAGGGACTCGACCCCTGGGGCAAGGCGTATGCCCAGCAGCAGCATCGCCTGTGGCAGCTGGTGGCCGGCGTCGAGCACGAATACGTGCCCGAGGTCGACGAGAAGGAGCACTCCTGGGCCCACGTCGACCCCGTGCGCACGCCCGGCTTCTACGGCCGCCGCGACCCCGACGCCGTGTCGGCCGCCTCGGACCACGTGCTCGCCACCGGCATGCTGCTGAAGCACTGCGGCCTGAAGCCGGGGGACTGGGCGCTGGAGTACGGCGCCGGCTTCGGCCAGAGCGCCCTGGCGCTGGCGCGCCTGGGCGTGAACGTCGACACGGTGGACATCTCGGCGACCTTCTGCGACTTCGTGCGCCAACAGGCCGAGCACTTCCAGGTGCCCTTGACGCCCTTCCACGGGCGCTTCGGCACCCACCCGCGCCCGGAGGTCAAGTACCGGCTGATCTGGTTCTACGAGAGCTTTCACCACTGCGTGGACTTCCAGCAATTCGTGCCACGCCTGCACGAACTGCTGGCCGAAGGCGGCAAGGTGATCCTGGGCGGCGAGCCGATCATGGAGCGCGAGTACGCCGCCGTGCCGTACCCTTGGGGTGTGCGTCTGCACAGCGAGGTGGTGGCCGTGGTGCGGCGGCAGCATTGGTTCGAACTGGGTTTCACCGAGGCCTTCCTGTTCCAGCTGTTCGCCAGGTTCGGCTTCTCGGGCAAGCGCATCGACTGCGAACCGTCGCTGTTCGGCAGGCTCTACGTCTTCGAGAGGCGGAGTCCGGCCTGACCGCACCGCAGCAAGCGCGCCGTCATGGCTCTGCCGGTTCGAAGTCACAACACGAGGGGAGATTCCCGTGCATCCGATTGAACTGCCTCGCCTGGGTGTCATCAGCAACGCAGAAGGCCATGGCCACTTCTTTGGCGAGTTCTCCAGGCTTGAAGGCAAGCGATTGCTGTGCATTGGGCTCTCAGAGACGGAAGTGACGCAGTACGTGGCCCCGCACCGCCCGGCATCGGTGGAGATCCTGACCTACTGGGCTGACCATATCGACGCCAGGCCAGGTGCCTACCCCGTCGTACTGGGGGACATCACGAAGCGGACGTCCTATTGCGACGACAGTTTCGATGCAGTCCTGACGCTGGCCGTGCTCGAGCACTTGCACGATCTTCCCGGTGCATTTCACGAGATGACCCGTCTGGTCAAACCTGGCGGTGAGCACCTGCACCTGTTCGGGCCCGCCTGGTCCTGCGCATATGGCCACCACCTCTACGTCAACGATGCCGATCCGAATCTGAACTTCTCGTGCTGGACCTTGCCGGCGCACATGCACCTGCTATGTTCGCCGGCCGAGGTGGCCGACTACTACCGCGAACTCGGCTACCCCGACGCGACCATCCAGTGGGTGATCGACGGCATGTTTGCGCCGACGCTGATCAACCGCCAGTTCTACGACGTGTACAGTTCGCTGATGAACTCGGCCAATCTGCAACTGGACCGCATGGAGTTGATGTACAACGCCCTGCCGCTGGATCACTTGCGCCGCTTGCGGGCCGCGTACCCCGGCCACGTCGACTTTTCGACCTACGGCGGGCGCTACAAGCTGATCGTCAGGAAGTGATGAGGGTCGCACTGACCAGTTGGGGACCGCGGCCGGGCTGTGAGCGGGGGCCGCAGCCCACCTCGGGCTGCATGGGTCGGCGGCGCCCCGAAAAGGCATCCGTGACCCAACGGGCGGACATCGCCGGGCCCTCGATCGCCCCCGAACCTGACGGCGCGGCGAGCTCCTCGGAACCCGCGTGCGCCCTACCTCGCAGCTTTCCACATAGCGTTTCGAATTCAATCTGGAGCGACTGTCTGATGAGCAATGACATTTGGTCTGCCCTCGAAGGTCTGGCCCCGTTTTCTGCAGATCGAATGCGTGAAATCGAGTACCGGGACAACCAGTCCGCCATCGGTTACATGGCCGATGCCCTGCCCATCATCGATCGCCTGTTTTCCAACCACCACTGGAACACGCAGCTCCGGTCCCTGGACGTGGGCTCCAGGAGCGGTGCGGGCACCGCCTTGCTCGCCGACCTCCACAGGAACGGCAACTCGTGGGTCAGATTCGACGCGACGGGGCTCGAACTGGAATCGGGCTTTGAGCAGTACGTGAGATTTCGCTTCCCCAACATCCGCTACCTGGTTGGCAACGTCTTCGATCACGAAGAGAGATACGACCTGATTACCTGCAACCACGTGATCGAACACTTTCCGGACCCCAAGCCCATCATCGAGAAGATGAAGTCCTTGTGTGATGGCTTTCTCGTGACAGGGTCGCCTTGGCGAGAAATGACGCTGATCGAAGAGCACAAGTCGCGCTTTGACCCGATCATGTTGCACTACCTGCAACCCACTGAATACCACGTCTACACCAACCGCAACTGGCGCGCCCGGGGAGACTGCGTGATCATGGTCTTCGACTGCCGAAAGGACAAATCCTTGAAGATCTACCAGTGATCAGCGTAGCGCCTGGGGCGATGGCAGCCAGGCCGCCGCGGTGACCGATGCATCTTTCGTCACGGCCGACGTCGGTTGCGTGGCAGCCTGACTTTGGCGCATCCCGATCCTTGCCAGAACCGCTGCGCGTGGACCGAGGATCGTGTGAATGGTTCGTGTGCGAAGCCCTTTCAAGTCAGAACGGTCGACGATTGGCCGGTTCGGCGTTGCCACTGGCGCACCGCCTTCGTGGCCAATCGCGCCGCGCTTTGCGAGGCCCCAGCGGCTGCGGCCCAAGGCCAGCGCGTGGCACCTCAGGCGCCCTGCAGATGTGGGCAAAGCGGCGTGTGCCCTGTTTCGGCGCACCGTCCGCTCAATTCGCGCTTCGCAGCAACGCGCGTGTCGCCCACTGCGTTGATCACGGTCTCGATCGTGAACCCCAGTCCCGCCGTGTCGTACATCTTCACCCCCCGAGTTCGACACCAACCGCAGCGAGCGCTCACTCCATGTAGGCCAGGCCTTGTGTATTGCCACTACAGCAGCGGCATCTGGGCTTCGATGGTCGGCTTCTTGACGTCGAGACCGGCCAGGGCTGCGGCCTGGCGTGGTGAACGGTGGAGACGCCGTGGACGGGTGCCCTACCGTCGATGCTGAGGGTGTGCAACTGGATGCAGCGCAGGTCCGCCAACGCGGCCCATGGCGACAGGTCGCTGCCAGCGAGCTTCAGGCGCTGGCACATCACGCGGTACAGGATCAATGCCTTGAAGCAGATGCTCGCATGGGCCTCGATGCGCTCGGGCAGGCGGTGGAAGACCGGCGCGATCTCAATCTCCGACAGGGCAGTATCAGCGGGCCTGAGATGCGCCCGGCGCCTGGAAGAACAAGAACGCACCCAGCGCTCCGCCATGGTCCGTGAGTTCGGTGACGACGTGGTGTGTGCCCACCCTCTGAGCAATGAACATCAGTTCGCTCAGGTTGTAGTAGTGCATCTGCATTTCAGGGTCCTGCGTGGCCGGGTCTGGCGCGGGAGGCGGCGGTGGGGGCGGTCGCGACAGCCAGCTGCGTACAGCCTGCTTCAGACGCGCCGCGGCACTCGGGGGCGGGGGCAATACAGGAGCCGGCGGATGGCCGAAGGTGCTGGCGTAGATGTCCCAGGCAAAGGTCACGTGCAGCGCGCCGCAGCCGCCCGGCGCCACGCGTTCGACCAGACGCTGGAACAGCAGGCGTCCCCGCTGCACGTCGATGTGCTGCAGCACGATGCTGGAGTGCACCAGATCGAACTGCCCCTGCACCGCTGACAGCGCGTCGTCCGAGGGCAGCAGTGTGACGTGCTGCAGCCCGCGTTCGTCACAGTTGCGCCGCGCCTCGGCCAGCATCGAAGGGGAGATGTCGACGCCCACCACTTCCTGGGCCACCTGGGCAAACGGGATCAGCAGTCGCCCGACGCCGCAGCCGAAGTCGAGGACGCGGCGTGGGTTGAAGTCGGCGTCCAGGTGACGGCGGCACGTGGCGAGCACACGGTCGGCGTGCCAGCGCCCCATGGCGAAGAATTCCTCCTTCGCTTCGGGCGTCAGCACCGCGGCGCGGTACTGCGGGTGGGTGAGCACGCCGTAGTACGGGTCCCGTGCGCCCCACTCCTCCCAGGCGGTGTCGGTGTTCACGTCGTCTTTCTGCACTCGATGGAGAGCACCGCGTGGGCAATCCGCGCGGGCCACACGGTGCGCGTCAAGTGGGCTTGCTCAGCGTCGCCTCGAAGTACTCGATGGTCTTCCTGAGACCATCGCGCAGCGACACCTTGGGCTCCCACTGCAGGTGCTCGCGGGCGAGCGTGATGTCGGGCTTGCGCTGGCGCGGGTCATCCGCCGGCAGCGGCAGGAAGACCAGCTTCGACTTCGATCCGGTCATCTCGATCACCATCTCGGCCAGCTGGCGGATGGTGAACTCGGCCGGGTTGCCTATGTTGATGGGACCCGGGAACCCGGGCTCCTGGCCGCTGGTGCCGGGCAGCGCCATGAAGCGCAGGAACCCTTCCACGAGGTCGTCGACGTAGCAGAAGCTGCGGGTCTGCTGGCCGTCGCCGTACAGCGTGATGTCGGTGCCTCGCAGCGCCTGAACCACGAAGTTGCTGACCACCCTGCCGTCGTTGGCATGCATGCGCGGGCCGTAGGTGTTGAAGATGCGCGCCACGCGGATGTCCAGCCGGTGCTGGCGGTGGTAGTCGAAGAACAGCGTCTCTGCGCAGCGCTTGCCTTCGTCGTAGCAGCTGCGTGGGCCGATGGGATTGACGTTGCCCCAGTAGGTCTCGGGCTGCGGGTGGATGCTCGGGTCGCCATAGACCTCGCTGGTGCTGGCCTGGAAAATGCGCGCCTTGACGCGCTTGGCCAAGCCCAGCAGGTTGATGGCGCCGTGCACGCTGGTCTTGGTGGTCTGTACCGGGTCGTGCTGGTAATGGATGGGGCTGGCAGGGCAGGCCAGGTTGTAGATCTGGTCGACTTCGATGTAGAGCGGGAAGTTGACGTCGTGGCGGATGAACTCGAAGCGCGGGTTTCCGTGCAGGTGGTGCACATTGCGCTTGCTGCCGGTGAAGAGGTTGTCGACGCACACCACCTCGTCGCCCCGCTCGAGCAGGCGGTCGATGAGGTGCGAGCCCAGGAAGCCGGCGCCGCCAGTGACGAGGATGCGCTGGGTCTGGTTGTAGGTTCGCGTGTTCATGGCAATGTCTTGATGAGCAGGGTATGGGCGTTGCTGGGCGCCGAAGTCCTCAGCCTTCGAGCTCGCGCAGCGTGCACAGCAGCTGGTCGACGTCGACCCGCATGTCGCGGTTGCGTCGCAGTTCCTGGGCCAGCAGCGGATCGTGGTGGTGGGCTGCCTCGAAGGCTTCGTCGACAACGTCTTCGCATACCAGCGACCGTGCCCGGCCACCGCCGACGTTGATCATGTCAACCATGAAGGTGTGGTTCCAGCTGTTCTCCAACACCACCGCGCGCGCGCCGGGTTGGCTGAAGGTCATGTTGGCGAAGCCTGCGCCGTGCGGCCCCACCACCGTGTGGGCGTCGTCGAACAGATCGATCTGCTGCCGCAGGCTCAGCCCGGCCAGCGCGTGGCTCTCGAATCCCAGCGGTGCAAGTGCCGTGTGGACTTCGTCTTCGTTGACCACGCGGCGCCGTTGCCTCAGCGTGGGCGCGTCACCGCGTGTGATGAGGATCTTGCGGCGCGGCGGGCTACGGCGCGGCAGCCCGAGCTTGGTGCGATACCAGTCGAAGACCGTCGGTGACAGCTGTGCCGCACCAAAGAGGCTGGGCACCAGCAGTTCCTCGAAGCGCCACACTGCGCGGTCGTGCAGCCGCACGATGTCCTGTGGCAAGTAACCCAGTTCGGCGATCAGGCTCAGCGCATTCGGCGAGACCTCCTCTGGGACGACGAGCTTGACGTGCGGGAATCCGCTGCTGCTTTGGCGCAAGCGGTCCAGCACCATCAGCCGCGGCACGAAGTTCAGCACCCAGTGGTAGTAGTTCGGGTCGCCGCCCAGCAGGAAGTAGGGCCCGTCATCGGCGGGCACGCTTACCACGGGTGCCTGCTTGCGGATATGGAACTTGCCGCCGAACTCGGGCCAGAACTCGAGGCCCTTGATGGCCAGCTTCTCGGAGTGGCCGATCTCCTCGACGAAGAAGCGGTCGCCTGCGCAGATCTTCCAGGCAGGGTGCGGGAACACGTCGACCTGCCGGCTGTGAACCAACTCGGCCACCTCCGGTGCCGCTAGCGCTCGGCGTTCGTAGATGTTGAAGGGCGCGTGCGGCAGCAAGAAACGGCGGTACTCGAAGCCCATCAGCTGCGCGAAGGTGCGCAACGAGACGACTTCCACGGTCCTGACGTAGGAGTCTTCGACGACGCTGGTCTCGGGACTGGCGGTGTCGGTCATGGCAAGAGGCAAGGTCGGCGCGTGCGGGACCGGTGATTGTGGCAGGTGCCCACTCGCGACCCTGCTGCGCCAGGCGGCCAGGCGTGCCACCAGCCGGGCGGGGCGGATCACGGCAGTTTGCGCAGCACCCAACGCAGGCGCCGCATTTTCAGCTCCTGCTCGGAGTAGCCCATGCTCAGCGCGATCCGGAAGTTGGGATGGTCGGCATGTGTCGGGTCGCTGAAGCCGGAATAGGTGTCGTGGAACACCAGCTCCATGGGGTAGCTGGCCAACACTTCTCCAATCGCGGAGGCATAGTCGGCCACGCGCTTGCGGTTCATATCGGAAGGGAAGGCGGCCAGTTCATCGGGCGCGGCGCCGGCCGATGCCATAGCCTCACGGAAGCGCTCGGGCGACACCACCAAATGCTGCCAAGGCGCCGGCACGCGACCAAAGAAGTGGCTGCCCGTGTCGCAGGTCCACACCGGATCGAGCGTGATGTAGGCTACACCGCCCGGTCGCAGCACGCGTGCCACCTCGGCGAAGGCGCGTTCGGGGTCGGGGATGTGCTCGAAGGCGTTGAACGAGAAGCAGCAGTCAAAGTACCCGTCGCGGAACAGCAGGTCCATGGCGTCGGCGCGGATGAACGCGCAGCGCGACAGGTCGATGGAGAGGCCGTTGCGCTCGTACTTTTCGCGGATCTTCTGCGCGAAGGTGCCTTCGTACAGCGAGCTGTAGTCCAGCACGTCGGCACAGGTCAGCAACTGCCCGGTGCGCTGCAGGAATCCCACGTGCATGCCCTGGCCGCCGCCCAGATCGAGCATACGGCCCCGCGGTGCAGGGTCCAGGCCCAGGCTGCGAAGCAGGCCCAGCGCGTCATCCACTTCGGCGCCGTGGTGCTCGAAATCCTGTCTTTCGTCGTACATGCTGTCGGTCCTACTGGCTATGCGGTGATGCTGGCGCCATGCTTCGCGTGGGCTGCCGGAGTGCCGCACAGCGACAGGCAGATGTCGATGAAGCGGCGGTTGATGGTGGCGTGGTCGTATGTGAGTGCCTGCCGATGTCCGGCCTGGCCCAGCCGGTCCGCCATGTCAGGCGCTTCCAGCAGCGCCAGCAGGGCCTCGTGCAGGTCTTCGGCGTCGGTCATCAGGCCGTTGCAACCGTGCTCGACGAGGTCCGCAAAGGCCGCACAGCGGCGGTTGGCCACCACGGGCCGGCCAGCGATCCAGCTCTCGAGGAGCACCATGCCGAAGCTCTCGCTGCTGCTCATGCTGACCAGCGCCAGCGCCGAGCGCAGGGCGCCACGCACCACCGCCGTGGGCTGCGCACCCAAGTAGGTCGCGTGCGCCGACTGCACGGCTTGACCGTCGTCGTCGGGTCCGATGAGCACGGCTGCGAGCGTCGGTGCGTCGGGTGGCCGTCCGCCTGCCGCCGCTTGGGCGGCCAGCTTGTCGACCGCGTCGATCACGTAGCGATAGCCCTTGGCCGGCGACTTGCGGCCGAGCACGAGCACGAAGGGGCGCTGGTCGGGCCACACGGCGCGGAACGCGGCCACGTCGGCGTCGGTCCCGACTTGCGTGGTGTCGAACCCCGGCGGCAGGTACTCCACGCGCGGCGCACCTCGGTCACGCAGGAACCCACAGGCCGCATGCGGTGCCGCCAGCACGACAGACGCGCCGATCATGCTGCGCAGTACGTCGGGGAAGTGGTAGTAGTCGTCGTCCAAGTGGGCGTGCGGCACCATCACCACCGGGACGCCAGCCTCGCGGGCGGCTTCCACGGCCACTTGGGCCGTCCGGAACACGGGGTTGTGGGTCAGGATCAGGTCATAGTCGGCGGCATGCGCGCGGAGGAACTGCTCCAATTCGGGCGCATGCGGGCCGCGGCAATCGCCCAACGAGCAGCCGGGGCCCCCGCGAGCTGCCATGGCTGCGTCGTGCAGGCGCAAGAAGGCTGCCGCCGCGTCGCCTTCGCTGCCCAGGGTCGGCAACGGCGCGGCCAAGTCCAGCGGTGTGCCGTTGACCTCTATGTCCACCACGAACAGGCCCAGCGGGCGGGCGTCATCTTCGACCACGCACGCTGCCGACACCTCGAAGGAAACCGGGCCCGGCGGCGCGTCGAAGGCCAGCACCATGTCGGGCGCCAGCTCGACCTGCGTGATGAAGCGGCGCTCGGCGTCCAGCACCAGCAGCGCTCCGCGCTGGTAGGCCTTGGCGCGCAGCGTCACGCGCCCGGCGCTGGCCAGGTGCAGGCCGAAGTGGTGCATGGCCCAGCGCCGAGGCCGGCCGGGCTCTCCCTCGGGCCCGCCCCAGCCCCACGCCAGCCCGGTGGCCCGTGCCGGCAGATCGGGGGCCGACAGGTACAGCCCATGCTCCAGCGCCGGCTGCCGCCGCCAGATCTCGCGCGCCGCTTGCAGCGTCTGGGCGGCTGGCGGAGCCTGCACCGCGTAGCGGCGGAAGCGCACGTGGGCCAGCGGCGCCGGCGCTCCGCAGGCCGTGGCCGGCGTGTAGTCGGTGGCAAAGCGGTAGCGGTCCACGATCGCCTCGACGTCGGTGCTGACCACGTCGACCTGGAAGCGGCCGTCGGTGTCCAGTGCCCGTACGTACTCCAGCAGGTGGGCCTCTGCACCGCCACGGATGGGCCAGACCCAGCGGTAGGTGACGAAGAGCACCTTCCGCCGCGGCTCGCGCAGGCCCACCAGCGCCCGTGCGAAGTCGGCGGCCAGCGTCGACATGGCCAGGCAGCGGTCGAAGACTTCGCGACGCGCCTGGCGTTGTGTGTCGGTCGCGATGTCGGGCTGTCGCACGACCTGCCTCAAGACCCGTGCCATCTCATCGACTGACACCTCGGTCACATGGGGCTGGATGTCCGCCGGGTAGCCGCGGCAGCCAAAGGTTGTGCCCACGACATGAAGGCCGTGGCCCAGGAAGTCGGCCAGCTTGACGTTGGAGCCGCCGCCGCCGAACATGGGGTTCACGGCGGCCGTGCAGCGCCGCAGCACCGCCGTCTTCAGCGACTCGGACACCGCCCCCCAGGCCTGCACGTTGGCCGGCAACGGCAGTGGCAGTGCGCCGCAGACGCTGCCAATGATGTGGAAAGTGATCTCGGGACACTCCGGCGCCAGCCGCTCGACGATGAACTTGGCCGCCTCCACGTTGGGCATGTGGCCTGAACCCACGAAGGCCACACCGGGTGGCTGCACGCGGGCAGCGGCCAGCGCGTCGTCGTCGGGTGTCACGTCGGCTGGCGCGTTGGCCCCGTTGCGCACCACCAGCGTGGCACCGGCCGAGGCGTGGCCGCGCAGCAGCGAAGCCGCGTCGTCGGCCGACACCGCCACCACAAGCGCGGCTGCGCGCACGGCCAGGCTCTCGGCTTCAGCCACGGCCGCGAGGTGGCGGTCCTTGTCGGGGTGCCACTTCAACATCTCCGCCTTCAACGAGGTCTCGTCGTTGTGCGAGGAGTACACGAAGCGGTCGCCGAACGACGCCGGAAGGCCCACCATGTAGGGGTGATCGATGACCACCACCTCGGCACGCGCACCCAGCACCTCGTAGAGAGCCACCATCAATGGGTTGGCGGGGGCGTGGCGGATGGCCACGATGTCGCTCACGGCCACCCAAAAGCGGGCGTTGGCCTCGGTTTCCTCGCGCACGTGCTGCGCGGTCTTGGGCACCTTGAAGACGGTCAGCGCCGGGCCGGCCGACTCCACGCCCACCTCGCCGTCGGACGAAAAGCAGAGGTAGACCACCGGTCGCAGTGCCTGCACCGCTCGGTAGAGGCCCTGGATGCGCACAGGGCCGCCGCCTGCGGCGGCGGTGGGGTCGTAGTCGTTCAGGCCGAGCACGTAGTCGCCAGCCAGTGGCCGGCCGGCCGGGGCGATCAGCTGCTGCAGCGCCTGGAAGTGCGCCTGTGCGAGGCTCGACCAGGCGTAGCGGCGCTCCACCGTGCGGCGCCCGTTGTCGCCGATCTGGGCGACTCGGGCGCGGTCGGCGGCCAGTTCGCGCAGCGTCTCGGCGAAAGTGGGCAGCGAGGCCGCCATGTAGTCGACGCCGGGTTGGACCTCGAAGCCGCGCACGCCGAACTCCGTGGACAGGACGGCCAAGCCGCGTGCGAAGAACTCCAGCACCTTCAGGCTTGAGCCGCTGCCCGTGGACATGGGATTGATGCCGATGTCCGCGGCTGCCAGCAGGCGGTCCTTGTCCTCGCTGGTGACGGCGCCATGACGCACCACGTTGCCCGGGTAGCTCCCTGATGGCAGGCAGTGCCCGACGACGTGGAAGTCGACCTCGGGTACCGCCGGTGCGAGCTCCATGGCGATGAATCGGGCGGCCTCGACATTCGGCAAATGGGCGCTGCCGATGAAGATGGCCACCGGCCGCGCGCTGACGTGGCGGCTCTCGGTCGGGCGCGGCAAGGGCACCATGCCGTTGGGCAGTTCACGCACGCGGGCCGGTGGTCGACCCAGGCTGGCGATGAAGCCCTGCAGGTCCGTGTCGGCGCAATAGGTCACAAGATCGGCGTGGTGCAGCAGCTTGCGCTCGCAGCGGTCGACGATGTCGTGCAGCGGCGCTGACCTGGCCTGCGGGTGCAACTGGCGGATGAGCTGGCCTTCGCAGTTGTGCGAACTGAAGATCCGCGGCTTGTCATCCAGCCCGATGAACAGGTCGTAGTCGACTGTGTAGGGCGACTCATGCACGATGATGTCGGCCCAGGCGTACTCCTCGAGGAAGGCGCGGTGCAACGGTGTGTCGTGACGGCCGCAGGCGGCCAGGCACACCGCCGACAGGTCGCCGTCGCCGGCGAAGGCGCTGAGCTTCTGCCACATCGCTTCGAAGTGGTGGTCCTTCGGGATGCGACGCTCGACAAAGCGCTCGCCATGCAGCACACGCTCCTCGGGCACGTTGACGTGCGTCGAGGAGAGCATCTTCACGTCGGCATGGCGGCCGAGCTCGTGGTACAGGTGAAACAGGCGCTGTTCACCGCCGCTGGAAGCCGGTACGAATGCCGGGAAGAAGCTCAGGACGAGTAGCTTCACCGACGCGCCCCTGCACCCAGCGCTGCTGCGTCCAGGCGCTCCAGCGGCGAGCCGGCCGCGCGTCGGTGCGGCCGCATTCGTTCGGGCACGCCGCTGAAGACCGACGTTGGCGATGTGGGCGCCGGGGCCGGGGGTGGCGCGGCAGGTGACCGGTCGGCGACGCCGTGCTCGATGCGCGTGAGGCGGTCCCCGAGCGAGGCGATGGCGCGGTCCATGCGGTGCAGTTCCTCGTCCAGCCGCGCCTCCATGCGGTTCTGCTGGCGCTGCTGGGCACCCTGTTGGATCGCGCTGGCGATGAGGCGGCCGATGCGGCCCCGCAGCGTGCGCTGCTGCGCCTGCTGCTCGGCCAGCGCCTCGGCGAGCCCAGGCAGCGTGCGCCCCTTGTTCTTGGCTTCAGGGGACGCGGCCAACTCGCAGACGATCTGAAACTTGTCGACGCCTTCGCGCAGGCGGGCGCGGTAGAACGCGAGGCCCGCAGGATCAGGCTCGCGCGCCAGCAGCGTGCGATAGCACGCCCGCACGAACTCAGGGCCCGGCAGGGCCAGCAGCGTGGCCAGGTCCTTGGTTGCTGCGCCAGTGACGTTCATGGGTGGAGACTTCATGGTGGCGTTGGAGTTGAAATCTGCTTGCGACGAGGACTGGGCAGAGGCTGTGCTTTGTGGGCGGCGCAGCTGTTCGGCGATGCGTTCACGCAAAACAGTGGGCAGCCGGAGAGGGCCCAGACGACCAGCCTCTGCAAGCAAGGCCTGGGCCGCTTCAAGCCGGTAACCCAGTTCGCCGACCTGCCCCTGCAACGAATGGGCGCTGGTTCGGCTGCTGTCGAGCGCGCTGCGCAGCAGGCCGGCCTGCTCACGCAAGCTCACCAGCTCCTGTCGCAGCGCGGCAGCTTCGGCCTGCAGGTCCCTGCGCTGGCGCGCCCTTTCCGCACGGTCGGCACGGGCCCGCAGCAGCGCACGGCGGCGCGCCAGCCGCGCCCGCGTGCGTACATCGGCATGAGCGGCCAGGACGGCTTCGTGCTGCGTTCGCAGGGCCGCGAGCTCGGCAGCCATGGCGGACTGCGCGGCCTCGCGCTGGCGGTCGAGTTCGGTGCAGGTCGCCGCGTGGTCGGCCTCCAACTGGCGAAGCGCACCTTCACGCTCTCGCAGGAGAGCCAGCGTCTGGTGTTGCGCCCCGCGCGCTTCGTGCACCTCGCCCTGTGCGGCGCGCAGACAGGTCTGCAGGGCGGCGCGCACTTCCATTCCGGCACGCTGTAGCTCCAGACGGTCTTGGCTGACCAGTTCGGCCAGGGCCATGGTGGACATCGCGGCTGCCGCATCGCGTGCTTCCAGAGCGGCGTCGAAGCTGGGCTTGGCGCGCTTGACCCACTGCCGCAGCGCCGCCAGCGCCTGTTCGGCGCGCTGCACCGCTTCTACTTCGGTGCCGGCCCGCAGACCTTCAGACGGCGTCAGCTCGTCCAGCCAGGCGGCCTGCAGCTCGATGAACGCCAGGCGTTGCGTCCACAGTTCGGTCAGCACCAGGCGCAGCATGCTTCGTGCGCTGATCTCCGATGTGAGCAGCGCATTGCGCTGTTGCGCCTCGTCCTGCAGACGCGCACGCGCCCGGCTTGCCTCTTCCTCGGCCATGCGCATTCTCATGACGGCCTCGGACTGTGCCGCGGCGGCGACGGCTTGCGCGGCAGCGATGGCACGTTCTTGACCGGCAAGCAGGGCCGCGCGTTCGCTGGCGCCCTGCGCCGCCAGGGTTCGCAGGTCTTCCGACGCGCGCTGCAGCGCCTGAATCAGCGTCGCGTCGCGCGCTTGGGTGGCCTGATCGACATCGCCGGCCACGGCTTCGCGCAGCTGGGCCTTGCCGCTGCTGCTCTCATTTGCCGACGCCGCGGCGCTGGCTGCGCTCTGGCACGCTGCCAGCTCGGCTTGCAAGGCGGTGACGCGAGCCTGGGCCGCCTCCAACGCCGCGGCGTGCATGTCGCCCACCGCCTGCCGCTGGGTCAGGGCCTGCAGTTGCAGTTGAAGTTCGGCCTCGCGCCGCGCGAAGGCGACATTCACCGCCTCCAGCTCCACAGCCCATGCTTCCCGGTTGAAGGCCTCCGTCATGGCTGCAGGCCCCGTGCAGCCGGCTCGCCGCGTGGCAGCAGGGGCAGCGGCTCTGGAGTGATGCCCCACAGCCAGACGCGTGGCAGGTTTTCGGGCTGTTCAGGGTTTGTGGCGGCGTCGGCGAGTCGGGTGCGGTCGAGGGGAGGCTCCGGCTGGCAGGTCACGGTCATCCGGGTCAGGGCAAAGCCAAGCCAGCGATTGTCGTCGGTGCCCAGTACGGCCGACGAGGCCCGGCGCGAGATCTCCAACTCGATGCGCGTAGCCGGGGCGCGGGCCGTCAGCCGCACGCGCAAGTCCACCGGTTTGGGGCCATGGGGGCGAAAGAACACGTAGGCCAAGGTCTGGCCTGCGCTCATGACGCGCAGTACCGGCGCGTGGTCGGGTTGGCCCTCGAAGGCCCGGATCGGCAGCACCAAGTCCAGCTCGCAACCATGGGCCTCAGGCGCTACGGGCAACTCTACGGTGCAACGCAGATCGCGGCTCCAGCAGCCCCAGGCCTCAGGCGCGTGGAAGCCCTGGACCAGATGCTGGTGCGCGGTGTCGCCGTTTAGTTCCACCATCACCGATGCCCCGGGTCGCAGCGGCTGAGTAGGCGGCGCCGCCACGACGAGCTCAACGCCCGCTGCAGCTGCGGCTTCGGCCGTCATGGCCGTGCCCGGTGCCGCGCCGGCCAGCGCGGCCAGCAGCTCGGCCCGCCGTGCATCGCCCAGCCCAAGCGCGGGCAGCAACACTTTGCGCACCGGCTGCTCATGCAGCCCCGTGCGCAGGGCGCCGTAGGCCCATGCGCCCATGGTGTCGCGTAGGTAGTGGTCGCCGTAGAAGAAGGGCTCGATGCCGGACGGCGGCACGTGCGGCTTGCCTGCGACCACGTCGCGCCAGAACTCCGGTGTCAGCACGCCGTGGCCAACCATGACCATGTCTTCCACGTCGACGCCCGGCACGCTGAGCTTGTGGCGCGGGTCGTCGAGCAGGAAGCGCACCTCCAGGCCCGCAGCCCGTGCCTCCACCCCCAGTGACGACGCCAACGTCGCCAGCAAGGGAGCAGGCCGGGGTGAGAAGAGGGCGGCGTAGGCGTTGACGTTGGTGGAGATGACGGTCTTGCCCAGCCGATTGCGAAGGAAACCCGCGATCGATGCGCTGCTCGGCCGCAGCGGGTGCTTGAGCAGGACCACCTCCGGGTACGGTGCCAGAATCTCCGCGGCGGCATCGGCGCAGTCGGGCCAGTCGGCAAAGCGTCCTCCCCGTATGAGTACCGAATCGCGTTCGGTCTGCCCGGCCAGCAGCGGCACCCCATCGGGCAGCGCAAAGGCCTCGAGCCAGTGCTTGGCGAACAACGCCTTGAAACGGCGCACCTGCGCCGCCACCTCGCTTTCGCTCACAACCACGGCTTGCAGGCTGGCTGCCAGCGTCGGTGAGTTGGTGGTCGCGCCCAGCACCAGGTCACGCAGGAAGCGGAGGGGGTGTACGCACAGGCTGACATAGGGCACCGAACGGCGGTGCAGATGCCGCTTTATGGCCGGCGGCAGCTCAAATCCGATGACGAGGTCGTGGTTGGCCAGCTCATCTAGGTGGACTGCAAACTCGGGATGGGCGAGATGCTCGTAGGTTTGTGCCCAGGCGTCCTCTGGATTGGCGCCGTAGGCTTGCCACGCAGCGGGACTGCGGCGCAGGTCAGCCAAGGCGGCATCCGGCGCCGGCTGCGACACGCGCACGCCTGCTTCGCGCCACAGGGGCAGGGTGCCAATGAGCTGGAACAGCCAGGTGACGTTTTTCAGCTGGCCGGACTTGAAGCCGTTGGCAAGCGGCGTGAAGCGCATCATGTCGCCCGCGAAGGCGACGGCCCCCAGACGCGCGTGCGTTACCACGTCGCCGCAGGCGCCGCCTGCACCGGGATGCCGCAGGGTAGAAGGATGTTGCGCACTAGGCGCGACGCCCGTTTCACTGCAGTAGCTGCTGCGTGGCCGAGATCGGGTAGATCACGGAAAACACGAGGTTCAGGAACTTCTGCAGATCGGCAGTCGGCGCATTGCTCACATAGAGCACGTCCCGGTCCTTGATGGGGAAGCCCTGCATCACGAAGAAGCTGCGCGGGTCGCGCAAGTCGATGCGGTAGATCACGGGGATCAGCCCGTCCGGCGTGGTGGGTACCGGGGTGCGCGGCCACTTCAGCGCGTTGCCGGCCTCGAGGCGGAAGATGAAGACACCCTTGGCATCGGAGCGCGAGTCCTGCGTACCGCCGGCGCGCGCCAGGGCCTGCGCAAGGCTGATACCCTGGGCCTCGAAGCTGATCTCCTCGTTCTTGCCCGTGGCTCCCAGCGCGGTGAAGCTCAGGGACTGGAACAGCGCTGTGACCACGTCGCCGGCCATCAGGGGCACGTTCTGCCTGGGGTCGCGGATCACGACGTCTAGCGGCAACGCGTGGTATTCGCTCCCGCGCGTGACCTGGAGAGTCATCTTGCTCACCGGCTGGCGCACGCCGCCCGCGGCGGCCAGAGCGTCGAGCAGCCGCTCGCCGGCCGCCGTCAGCGGCATGCGGACGCTGCTGGCGACCTCTCCGACCACCGTCACCGTGGCGGAGGCGTTGCGCGTCACGCGCACGATGACCTCAGGCTGATTGGCCTTGCCGCGAAGGCGCTGCACAACATCGGCCTCGACCAGTTGCGGGGAGCGGCCTGCCGCCTGGACGCGCCCGGCAAAGGGCACGGTGATGAAGCCCTCGCTGTCGACCATCTGCTCGGGCAACGTGGTGGCGCGCACCGCGGCCGGTACGCGCGGGTCGATGGCGCCGCCGCCGAACAGCGTAGCCGGCGGCGCTTCCCAGATACTGACCTCGACCACGTCTCCGCGGCCGATGGCCGTCAGTGGACCGCGTCCGCCGCCCAGCGTGTCCGAGAACAAGGCGAGGCGCCGCTGCGACGCCAGTTGCCGTGCCACCGAGTCGTCGACATCGACGAGCTGTATGGCAGCCGCACCAGGTGCGTTGGCGAAGTCCTGGACCTCGGCCGTGCTGGGCCCAGTCATGGGCAAGTAGCTGCAGCCGGCGAGCATGACGAGCGCCAGAAGGGCTGCGAGGCGCCGAGCGCCGAGGCTGGCCAGGGGAATCAACATGGAGGCGGAGATCTGGGTCAAAGGCATGGGCTGCGGGGGCAGAGTGCACCGCAGGGGGATGGCCGGATGTGCGATGCATGCTCACCGACGTCGAGGAGAAACCCGTGCTTGTCCGCGTCGGCGACGAACGCAGCAGCGAATTTACTGCATGCCCTGATGGGCCTCGCGGGCTGTGACCCAGGAACGGGAGACGCCCTGGGTCTCGAAGCCGACCTTCATGGTCTCGCGGGTCGCACCGGCCGCGGTGAAGCTCAGAGGCGGGGACGGCGCTGTCGCGGGTGGCCCGTAGGGGCTGCTCGGTCTCCGGCTGTGCCACGCTACCAGCGCGTCGGGTTGGTTGGCCTTGCCGAGAATCGGCCTGGCCTTCTTGGCTCAAGCGATCTGCGGCAACAGAGCGATGACAGGCAGCTTGCCGACGAAGGGATGGCAATGATTCCTAGGCTTGGGACCGGTGTGGGTAGCCATCTTCCGGGGAGTCATGACCGGTGCAGTGAATCCGAGCTGCAAGCCGATCGTCGCCAGCGTTGCAAGCGGACGGGGCACCTAGAATCTGCCCGTGCTGGTCTTTATCACATCGTTCGCAGTATCCGTGGTCCTGACCTTGCTGATCGTTCGGTCGGCGGAGATGCACGGCCATCACACGGCCGATCGGGATTTCACCAAACCGCAGAAGTTCCACGCGGTTCCCGTTCCTCGCATTGGAGGGCTGGGCATCGTTGTGGGGCTGGTCTGCGGGATCGGCATCATTGCGGTGCTGCAGGGGCCCGAGGCGGCCCGGCTGTCTTCGCTGCTCCTGTTCTGTGCCGCTCCGGCTTTCCTGGCTGGCATCGTTCAGGACTTCACCGAGGCGTTGACGCCCCGAGGGCGGCTCATGAGTACGGCCGCTGCCGCTGCCGCTGCCTTTGTGCTCCTGGACGCATCCATTGCACGCACCGACCTGCCGGGGCTCGATTGGGTTGTGGGCTTCACGATGGGCTCGCTGCTCGTGACGGTTCTCGCAGTGGCCGGCATAGCGAATGCCGTCAACATCATCGACGGGTTTAACGGTCTGGCCTCGATGTGCGTGGTCATCATGCTCGCCGCCCTGGCATACGTGGGTTTTGAGGTGGGAGACCGCCTGATCGCATTGCTGGCATTGGCCGGCATTGGCGCCGTGCTTGGGTTCTTTGTCTGGAACTTTCCGGCCGGCCTGATTTTCCTGGGAGATGGCGGCGCCTACTTCCTGGGCTTCTACGTGGCGGAGCTGTCCATCCTCTTGCTCGTGCGCAATCCTCAGGTCTCGCCGATGTTTCCGCTTCTAGTGTGCGTGTACCCCGTATTCGAGACGCTCTTCTCTGTTTACCGCCGGAGCTTCCTGCGTGCCGCGGCGCCGAGCGTGCCAGACGGCATTCACCTCCATTCGCTCATCTACCGTCGCCTCGTCCGCTGGGCCGCCGGCAGTCGAAGCGCCAAGGCGCTGACCCGCAGGAATTCAATGACGTCTCCCTACCTCTGGGTGCTGTCCATGCTCTCGGTGTTCCCCGCGGTGCTCTTCTGGGACGACACCGGGATGCTTCAATTGGCGCTCGGGCTGTTTGCCTTCACCTACGTCGCTCTCTATTGGCGCATCGTCCGCTTCAAGTCCCCCCGCTGGCTGCGATTGCCCGGGGCCGCGGCGGTTAAGCCAACGGGCAGCGATAATCAAGCTAAATGACCGATCCGCACACTGCTGCTTCCCCTTTTGGCTCGGTGGAGCCGACGGCCCCCGCCCCGCTGTTCAACACCCTCCCCCTCGACCCCAAGCTCCTGCGCGCGGTGGCCGAATCGGGCTACACGGCCATGACGCCCATCCAGGCCAAGGCGATCCCCATCGTGCTGGCGGGCCGCGACGTGATGGGTGCTGCGCAGACGGGCACCGGCAAGACGGCGGCGTTCACGATTCCGCTGCTGCAGAAGATGCTGCGGCACGAGAACGCCAGCATGAGCCCGGCCCGCCACCCGGTGCGTGCGCTGGTGCTGGCGCCGACGCGCGAGCTCGCTGACCAGGTGGCCGCCAACGTCAAGAAGTACGCGCAGCACACGATGCTGCGGTCGGCGGTTGTGTTCGGCGGCGTCGACATGAAGCCGCAGACCGAGGAACTGCGCAAGGGC
>JACCDR012459033.1_pt1 | contig 24909 bp, 10 predicted proteins | sample 7446431 | NCBI WGS metagenome assembly JACCDR01 (sample SAMN15323443, study PRJNA562643) | freshwater metagenome | isolation source: river surface water | place: USA:Blue River Watershed | collected 2017-08-17 | reverse complement strand
GGCAGCCGCATGGACGAAGTGATCTTTGAAGAATTCAAAGGCACAGGTAACTGCGAAATTCACCTCGATCGCCGCTTGTATGAAAAGCGCGTGTTCCCAGCCATTCAACTCAACCGCAGCGGTACACGCCGCGAAGAGCTGTTGCTGCCACCCGAGATCTTGTCAAAGACTCGCATCCTGCGCCAGTTCATGTACAACATGGACGAGATCGAATCCATGGAAATGGTTTTGAAGAGCATGAAAGCCACGAAGTCCAACGTAGAGTTCTTCGACATGATGCGTCGCGGCGGTTAATCCGCTTTCGCTACCGCACGATGCCCAAAGGCGTCAGCGGTAGACACTTGGCCTCTCTGTCGCTAGCGCGCCAGGAAGTCGCCCAAATGTCTACCGCTGACGCCTTTTTTGTTGGTTGGCTAACGATTAGTTCGGCACCAAAAACTCCCGACTGATGCTCGCGCCAATTTCATTCACGCGGTCCAAGAACTGCGTGAGATACGCATGCAAACCATTGGCCAAGATTTCTTCAATGCGGCTGAATTCCATCTCAGCGCATAGCTTGCCCGCGCGGCGATAGCTCTCTAGCGAACGATCGTCTGAGACCATCGAGATGTTGTTCACCACCTCGTTCAAGCACGCATGAAGCGAGCGTGGCATGTCGGCACGCAAGATCAGTAGCTCGGCCACGCGCTCGGGATGAATCACATCGCGGTAAACCTTGCGGTAAATTTCAAAGCCAGACACGCTGCGCAAAATGGCGCTCCAGTGATAGAAGTCGTGTTGCTGCGTTTTCTCGCTGCCATCGGCAAACAGGTCGCCATGCACAGCATGAAACTTCACATCCACCAAGCGTGCGGTGTTGTCGGCACGCTCTAGGAAAGTGCCCAAGCGCATGAAGTGCAAGGCTTCGTCCATCAACATCGTGCCTACGGTCACGCCGCGTGAGAGGTGCGAGCGGAACTTGACCCATTCAAAGAACTCACCTGGGTCGCTCTCGAGCAAACCACTCTTCAAGATACGGTTGAGTTCCAACCACGTTTGGTTTTGTGTTTCCCACACTTCAGTGGTCAGGCTACCGCGCACAGCACGTGCGTTTTCGCGCGCAGCGCGCAGGCACGAGATGATGGACGACGGGTTGTTCTCATCCTTCACCATGAACTCCATCACGCGTTGTGGCGTGATGTCGCCGTGGCGAGCCTGATAAGCAGGCAACAACTCGCTGATCGACAGCAAGCCTTCCCAACCCAGCAGCGCCACTTCGGCGGACTGAGGCAGCAAAGAAGTTTGGTAGTTCACGTCCAACAAGCGTGCGGTGTTCTCGGCCCGCTCGGTATAGCGGGACATCCAAAACAGGTGGTCAGCGGTACGGCTCAGCATTGTTAAACCTCAAGAATCCATGTGTCTTTGGTGCCGCCGCCTTGGGACGAGTTCACCACCAGTGAGCCTTCTTTCAGTGCCACGCGGGTCAAGCCGCCAGGCACCATTTGCACGGTCTTGCCGCTCAACACGAAGGGGCGCAAATCGATGTGGCGCGGTGCGATACCGCTCTCCACATACGTGGGGCAGCTCGACAAGCTCAGCGTGGGCTGCGAGATGTAGCCATCAGGTTTGGCCAGCAACACTTGGCGGAACTCTTCAATCTCGGCCTTGGTCGCCGCAGGCCCAACCAACATGCCGTAGCCGCCAGCGCCGTGCACTTCTTTCACCACCAGCTCGTTCAAATGCGCCAGCGTGTAATCAAGGTCTTCCTTCTTACGGCACTGGAACGTGGGCACGTTGTTGAGGATGGGCTTCTCGCCCAAATAAAACTCAATCATTTGCGGCACATAGGGGTAGATCGATTTGTCATCGGCAATGCCCGTACCCACCGCGTTACAAATATTCACATGGCCTGCTTTGTAAACATCCATCAACCCGGCACAGCCCAATGTCGATGTTGAGCGGAACACGCTAGGGTCTAGGAAGTCATCGTCCACACGACGGTAAATCACGTCCACGCGCTTAGGCCCACGCGTGGTGCGCATGTACACAAAGCCGTCTTTCACAAACAGGTCTTGGCCTTCGACCAACTCCACACCCATTTGTTGCGCCAAAAAGGCGTGCTCAAAGTAGGCGCTGTTATACATGCCCGGGGTCAGCACCACCACAGTCGGGTCGTCGGTGGTGGACGGGCTGCTGGCACGCAAGGTTTCTAGCAGCAAGTCGGGGTAATGCGCCACGGGGGCCACGCGGTGTTGGCTGAACAACTCGGGGAAGAGTCGCATCATCATCTTGCGGTCTTCCAGCATGTAGCTCACGCCGCTGGGCACACGCAAGTTGTCTTCCAGCACGTAGTACTCGCCGTTGCCTTGGGCATCGGGCGCACGCACGATGTCGATGCCGCTGATTTGCGAATACACCTTGTGCGGCACATCGACCCAGCGCATCTCGGGGCGGTACTGCGCATTGTTCAAAATCTGTTCGCTCGGGATGATGCCGGCTTTGAGAATGCCTTGCTCGTGATACACGTCGTGAATGAACATGTTGAGCGCATTCACACGCTGCACCAAGCCCTTTTGCATGCTCGTCCACTCATGGGCGGGAATGATGCGGGGAATCAAATCAAACGGAATCAGGCGCTCAGTGCCTGCGCCGTCTTCGTCTTTGTCGCCGTACACGGCAAAGGTGATGCCGACGCGACGAAAAATCATCTCGGCTTCTTCGCGCCTGTCGCGCATGGTCTGTGGATCTTGGCGCTTGAGCCAGTCCAAGTAGCTCCGGTAGTGGGGGCGCACCGCGCTGTCGATAAACGGCAACTGGGCGTACATTTCGTCAAACTTGTGCATCGTAGGAACTCCTGGCATCTCTTACGCAAGTTGGATGCCAGCTTTCAGAATACGTGTTGCCAATAGCGTTGTCTTTGATTTCGCTCACATTGCACCAACTTGGGTTGCTCGCTGCGCCATGTCGATGCACCACAACGGGGTGTCTGCACCACATCCACCCCTAAATCGGTGTAACGCCGCAGCACATCAGGCCTTGGATGACCAAAGCGGTTGCGATAGCCCGCTTGCACGATGGCCACGCTAGGCTGCACCGCATCCAGAAAGGCTTGCGTGGACGAGGTGGCGCTGCCGTGATGCGGCACCAGCAGCCAATCAGCTTGCAGGGCTTGGCCGCTTTGCAGCAGGTCTTGCTCTTGCGCGGCTTCGATGTCGCCAGCGAGTAATGCAGATGTGTTGTGCGCGCTCACGCGCAGCACACAACTCAGCGCATTCGGTTTGAGCTTGCGCTCGTAGTCAGCCGTGCTCGGATGCAACACCTCAAACTGCACACCATCCCACACCCACGATTGCCGGCGTTCGCAGCGCTGCATGCTGCCTAGCTGTTGCAATGGGTGTTCGGCAGCAATCGACGTCAACACCTCAGCCTGTGGCTGCATGACCATCACCGCAGGTGCGCCGCCGCTGTGGTCGCTGTCTTGGTGGCTGATGACGATGCGGTCTAGCCGCTCACCCCACGCACGCAGCAGCGGCACGAGCACGCGCTGGCCCGCATCAGTCTCGGCCGAGTAACGCGGCCCTGTGTCGTACAGCAAGCTGTGCGTGGCCGTGCGCACCAACACGGCATGGCCCTGCCCCATGTCGGCCGCCACGAGTTCAAACGCGCCAAGCGCGGGACGTGGCGTTTGCCAGCTGAGCACAGGCAGCACCAGCGCCACGCCAAAGCACCGCAGCCACATGGGCACACGCATGGCCCACGTGCCCATGCCCACCAGCGCAGCAGCCCCCGCCCACAAAGGTGCAGCGGGCGCAGACCATTGCGCCCACGACACACCCGCGCATGCTTTGAGCACCCAACCCAACAACTGCAAAGCTTCTGCTGCCACGCCCCATGCGAACGGCAACACCAGCCCCAACATGCACAAGGGCGTGACCACCAAGGTCACCCACGGCACGGCGAGCAAGTTGGCAAACAAACCCACCACCGACACTTGGTGAAACAGCAGCAAAGTGAGCGGAGCCAAGCACACACTCATCAGCCACTGCTCACGCCACAGGCGCTGCGCAGAGGCCCATAGCGTGTTGGCCGGCGCATGCGAGCCCGAGGCAAACAATACGCCCACCGCCACAAAGCTCAACCAAAAGCCCGCTTGCAGCAGTGCCCATGGGTCTAGCGCCAGCACCACCGCGCACACGGTGAGCCACACTTGCATCAAGGGCCAACGCAGGCCATACATGCGCAGCAGCGTGACCACGCCCAGCATCCACACCGTACGTTGCGCGGGCACGCCCCAGCCGGTGAACACCGCATAGGCCAGCGCCACCATCGCGGCACACGCACTTGCGGCGATAGGTGCGGGCAGCCACAAACTCCAAGGCTTGCGGACTGACCACACATCGCTGCGCCGCCATAGCCACCCCACACACAAAGCCGCCAACCACGCGAGGCCCGTGATGTGCAAACCCGAAATCGCCATGAGGTGCGCCACGCCTGTGGCACGAAACACATCCCAATCAGCGCGCTCTATTGCCGCCTGGTCGCCCACCAACAAGGCCGCCACGATGCCGGCCATCGCGCGGTCGGCTACACGCGCGTCAATGGCGCTGCGCACGCGCTGACGCAGCCGCTCTACCGGGTGCGCCCATGTGCTGCCAAGCCACAGCGGCGGCGCGTCTTTGGCCCCATTGCGCACATAGCCCGTGGCTTGCAAGCCCTGCTCCCACAGCCACAGCTCGTAGTCAAAGCCATACGGGTTGATGTGGCCGTGCGGTGCTTTCAGGCGCACGGTTAGTTGCCAACGGTCGCCGGGGCGCAAATCGGCGGGCGGGGCTTGGACCTTTTCCACGTTACCGCTCAAGCCAGCTTGACCACCGTAGCCATTGAGCCGATTGCCATACCAACCCAGCAACAACTGCGGCGGCAGCTGCACCCATGCGCCGTCAGCCTCACGCGCAGACTCCACCTCAAAGCGAAACCGCGCACTGTCCTCGGTGCGCTGCGGCAAGTTGGCGACGATGCCCACCACTTGCAAGGTGCGGCCTTCAAGCGATGGGTTCAAAGTGCTTTGTGCATAGTGGCTGGCACGTGCGCCAGCAAGCGAAAAAGCCAACACAGCCGATAACACGGCCGCCAATGCCAACCCAACAGCAGCATGCACCCCTGCGCCAACCGACGCACGCGAGAAAAAAGCTGAGTGACTGCGAACCCATGCGAAGCGTGATACATCGATGCGCGTTGCGATGTATACCGACATCAGCGCAGCCGCAGCTAAGCCCCAATACACCTCCCCCGCCCACAACTGCCCCTGCTGCAACTGCAAAGCCGTGCCCGCAATCCAGCCCAAAGCCAAAGGTGTGATGACAGAAAACATGGCCGTATGTTCGGTCCAACGCAGCGGCGCGTGGGCGATGCCCACTCACAAGTTAAAAAGCCCCAACCGTTCGGCAGGGGCTTCGCATCCAAGGAGTGGTCGGCTGGGCTTAGCCAGAAGCAGCTTTAGAGCCGCCGCACACTTCTTTCTTCAAAGCTGCGAGGTAAGTGTTGGGGCGAATCGGGTATTCGCGTGGACGCCATTCGTGCACATCGTCCGAGGCCACTTCTTTGCCTTTGCCCATTTGCTTGTCAAAGTAACTCACAGACAGGCGCACCACGGTGTCGTTCTTGCAGTACATGCGCACGCGCAACATCATCGACTTGTAGCTCTCACCCGTGGGCGTCTTTTCAGCCTTGGGTAAGTCTGTCAACACCCAGGCAAAACGCGACACGTGCACAGGCATGACCGCTTCTTTGTCAAAGTAATAGGTGGCTTCGTCTTCCTTGACCAGCTCGCTCCACTCGGCCGCGGCAGGCGCGGCCCAAGCCAGAAGGCTGGTCAACACGAAAGCAACAACAGAAAGGTGGCGTGAGCGCATGGTGGGTATCAAAGATAAAACTGACTTGCCTTGGGAATCGGCGGGGCTACAGAAAACTTGAGCAAAAAAGCGCACCACTTTGGCGCAAAAGTCGGACTGCGCTATGAAATATGTCTAGAGGTTTGGGGGAATGCCACTGGCTTTGTTTTCTATGTCGATCGTCGTGAGTGTTCCACCTGTTTGGAAGCTGTTTTTATTGTTGTCTATTGCCGCTTGCGTGCTGGTGATGGCCCCACCTACTAGGGCGGTGTTGCCTTGCACGTTGACCGTAAAGCCACCATCCCCAGCTTTGAGCCCACTCTGTTCGGTCACGCTGGCATAGTTGCTGTCGATGTTGCTCTTGGCGAAGTTGGCACTGGCACTGCCGCCTGCACCAATCATTCCTGATGCTCCCACTTGTTGATTTTTCTCGGCATAGGTGGCTGTGTCTTGCAGGCTTTCTATGTTCAAGTTGCCGCCTACCGTGGTTGTTACTTGTTTGCCTTCTACGGTCGCACCTTTGACATTGGTGTCTGAGCCGCTCTTGATGCTCACACTGTCTGCGCCTGCAATGTGCGTGTTGGTGTAAGTCGTCTCACTGCCATTTCCATTGCCACCGCCTTTGCTCACGCTACCTGTAAAGCCAAGACCACCACCACTCGCCCCTAGTTGCAGTGCAATCCCCACACTCGCGCTACTGTTGATGTTGATTTGGACGTTCATAGGCAAGTTTTATTCTAAAAATTACTACAAAAATCAACGGGCACACTCACGGATAGAGACATCGAGCGTCACACTTTTCTAAAGGGCTATACCCTTTGGATTTCATGCAATCAACCCACTGCCCAAGAAATCGTTCACTCGTTTCATGCCACTCGCTTCCTACCTTGCCTTTGAGTTGCTCCTCAGGCGGGCGGGCATAGTTTGCCGCAAACGCAGTTGGTCCAGCACCACACGCCCAAGAATCATTACGGCGACTTTCTCTTGTCATGTCCTCTTTGATCCAATGAGAAAGGAAGGGTGGGCTTGGACGACTAGGAGCATTACTTGGGTCTAACCAAACACCTCCAATTCCACATCCAGTCAACAACACTAACAAAGTAATAACCCCAAACATCAAAAACCGCATGATTACTGCCCCGCTTTAAGAAATATGCCAATTGCTTTCCAAACCTCTGGCGGAAAGCCTTTAGCAGCAGCAAAAGGTGCAGCAGGAACGAGCGCTACGCCACTCCAAACTTCATGAGCCGCTTTAACTTCATCTGATCGTCCCCTAGTTGTATTTCCTTGATCATCGTATAACCCAGACCACTTCCCACCAATCGTGTCATGGGGTCCTGCAAATACTTCAAGTAGTTTGTCAACTGCGCCCCCCTTCGGATATTCCCCAAACAGCCATGTCCGCCCACTGCCTTGCTGTCCACCAAACGGGGCATCGAGCATTTTTTTGCCGTCTTCAGTTTGTAAAAATTCAGCATAGGTTTGGCGAGTTCCATCCGTTTTTTCAGCACCAATGAACTCCACTTGACCTTTATCCGACCAAGCTAAAGTTTTGTCAGAGTTGGTTTTACACCGGCTGTTATCAGCACCACACAACCTGTCTAAGTCCACTCGCGTCCCTGCGTCTTTTTTACCATCACCATCCACCCCTGCACTGTCGCCGCTTTGGTTGCTGAATAGTAGATTGCCATTTTTGTCCACCACGCCTTTAAACTTGGCAGAGTCTTCATTAACCGCTTGGCGCATCTGCTCCGCCGCAGTTGCCAGACTCTCCTTGGTCACCATCGTCTGACCAAACCCCGTCACCGCCCCCACCAAGATATTGAGCACTTTTTCTTCTAACAACACTTGGTCTAGTTGCTGCTTCAATACAGGTTTGTCTGCATCGCTGGCTTTCTTGATTTGGTCTTGCAAGCTTTGTTTTTGCGTGGTGCTGTAGCTCGCTATCGCTGTACTGGCTTGCTTGGCAAACTCCTGCGTAATCTTGGTTTGCGCTTGAATCTCTTGGCGCACTTTGTCGGCATCAAATATCTTGCCAATGCCTTGAGCGTTGTCGCCTGTGCGCTTAGCCGTGTCACCTGCAATGCCGCTAATACCTGCTGTAGTTGTGCTGCTGGTGCTGCCACTGTCTTTACCCATGCCTGCACCGCTAAGTGCTGCGCTTAGGCCTTGACCGGGCAAGGGTGAGCCTCCAGAACTTACGCTCACACTCACACTCTTAGCTTCGTAGCTGGCTTTGTTTTCTATGTCGATCGTCGTGAGTGTTCCACCTGTTTGGAAGCTGTTTTTGTTTTGGTCGATGGCCGCTTGCGTGCTGGTAATGGCCCCACCTACTAGGGCGGTGTTGCCTTGCACGTTGACCGTAAAGCCGTTGTCCCCAGCTTTGAGCCCACTCTGTTCGGTCACGCTTGCGTAGCTGCTGTTGATATTGCTTTTGGCGTAGTTGACGCTGCCCCCGCCTCCTGCACCAATCATTCCTGATGCTCCCACTTGTTGATTTCTCTCAGCGTAGGTGGCGGTGTCTTGCAGGCTTTCTATGTTCAAGTTGCCGCCTACCGTGGCTGTTACTTGTTTGCCTTCTACGGTTGCACCTTTGACATTGGTGTCTGAGCCGCTCTTGATGTTCACACTGTCTGTGCCCGTCACATGGGTGTTGGTGTACGTCGTTTCACTGCCGTTGCCATTGCCACCGCCTTTGCTGACGCTGCCTGTAAAACCAATGCCAGCGCCTTGGTTGCCTAGCTGCGCGGCCACGCCCACACTGGCGCTGCTGTTGCTATTGCTGCTGGTTTGGCTGTTGGTGTTTTGTGCGGCAAGCAGATTCACTTTGTTGTCGGCTTCTAGGTTCACTTGCCTGCCGCTCACGTCGCTGGCTTGCACAGTCAGGTTGCTGTTTTGTCCATCCCCTGTTGCCTTGATGGTGATGGTGCCGCCTGCTTTGACGGTGCTGCCTCTTGCTGTATCGCTTGTGGCGGTGCTGTTGCTTTGGCTGCTGCTTTGACCGTAGCTCAAAGACACTTGAATGCCGCCTGCTTTGTCAGCTGCGTTAGCTTGTGCTACTTCTGGACTGCCATCTGCGCCTTCAGCACCTGTTTTGACCATACCGTGTTCATCACCTTGCCCCGCTTTGAGTGCATCAGCGGCCATCTTCACGTTGGCTGCGGCGCTGGCTGTGCCTAGTGCTTTCATGCGACCATCGCTGGTTTGTGTCGTGGCTTTGATTTGGTTTTGTGCGTTTTCTAAGGTGCTGAGCACCGTGCTGGTCACGGCCAAGGTGAGACCACTTTGCTCAAACTTCTGCTCTGTGCTTTGTTTGTTGGTTTCTCGTGCTTCCACGATGTCAACAGTTTTAGCGCTGATGGCTATGTCACCTTGAGGTGCAAGCACGTCACTGCCTACCTGTTTGTATTGGTTGCCTGCTGTGATGTTCACATTGCCTCCTATGCTGCCCACCGTACTTGCCGCAGCTGTGGTGGTGATGTCTTTGCCATCCACGCTTTGCATGCGGGTGCCGTAGCTAATACCGATGCCACCACCACTTAAGAAGCCTGTTTCAGTTTTTTGTCTGAAGCTGCTTTGCTGACTGGTGTTTTGGGCCGCTTCAATGTTGATATCATTTTTAGCAATCAAGCTAGTGCCGTTGTCGCTCACCACGTTAGAGCCTTTGATGTTGATGTCCTTGCTACTGGCAACGATGTCTACCGTGGTGCCCCCCAAATTACTTGCCAATGCTGTACGCGTGCTGCTGGTTTCTCGGGTGGCCAAAGTCGCGCCTCCAAAAAAACCACCGCCGCTAACTTTGTGGGCTTCATCAAAATCGGTTGTCGATTTTCCTGCTTCGATTCGCACGTCTTGCGCTTGTACAGTTAATCCACCAGTTGCTTGAACATTGGCTGCAATAGCGCTTAAGGCTTGGCCTGCATTAAGGACAACTTTGCCACCACCACTGATGGCGCTACCCACGTCCGACGTGGAGCTCGATTTGCGATAGTTTTCAGAGTCCCACACATCCAAATCACTGCTGGCTGTTGTCACGCTAGCGAGCTTGAAATTATTGCCTGCACTCAAGTTGGTTGTAGCACTACCTGCGTTGCTCACCACACCTGCGACGATATTCATATCTCGCCCAGCACTAGCCACCAAGGTTCCACCAATGCCACCATTCGCACCACTGACATACAAGCCAGCGACACGATCAATGGTTGTGCGACTGAAACTATTAGCGCCCGCATTGGAAGCTGCTGATTTGGTGGTGGTTTGAATATTCAAGTCTCGCCCTGCGATAGCACTCAAACTATTAACAGCGCTGATGCTGCCACCCACGTTGTTGAGATCTGTTAGCGCAGACAGTTGCATGTCTTCGCCTTGTAGGCGCCCACCTAGATTGTTCACGTTGTCTGCCGTTAGGTTGACCACCTTGCGTCCCGCGATGGTGCCGCTATTGGTGAGGTCGCCACTCAGGTTGATGTTCACACCCTTACCCGAGAGCAAAGCGCCGCTGCCGTCTAAGTCACCGGGTTGAGTTTTGACGTAGAGCTGGGGAACGAGGGCTTTTTGGGTCGAGCCATCGGGCAAGGTAACGGTTTGTTCTACCAACCACACGATGTCGCTGGTGAGTTGGGCAATTTGCTGCGCGGTCAGGGCAATGCCGGGGCGCAGGTTGTAGGTTTGGCCGAAGGTGATGGCACTGGTCATGAGGGCTTTGTACTCTTCGTCGTCGCTGCTGTAGTCAGCCAAGAAGCGGCGGCCTGTGAGCTGAGCCACTTGTTCGCGAATGAGTTTTTGTTCGTAGAAGCCGTCACCCAAGCGTTTTTGAGTGACTGTGGGATCAAGGCTTAAGCTCTGCGTCATGAAGTCGCTGCCTAACCAAACTTTGTTGTTGGTAAAACGTGTATCCGTTTCAATCAAATACGCAGAAGTGAGCGATGGATTGTTTTTGTACAGACTGCTTGTGGGCAGTGTAGTGTTGGGGTGTGCACCGCGTACTGACAGGGTCTGTGTCATTGCTTGACCTGCGGATGTGGACGATGGTGTGCTTGCGCCACTGGCAGCATTGGCTTGCGTTGCCGTGGCTTGTGTTACCAAGACTTGGGGCGATGGAATACTTCCCGCGCGAGCAGTAGACAAGCCTGTATTGGCTACAGATTCTGTTACTGAGCTATTTCTAAGGCTTGAAATTTGAGCATTTGCACTAGCCGGATTTGTGTTGTACAGGCTACTTGCCTCACTAACTGTTACTGTTGTGTTGACGCTGGGAGGGGCGTAGTTACTTTGCGCCCAACCCCAATTATCGTTACAGCTGTAACTCCATTTGTGCCAACCACAAGACTGCCCAACAACTTGATAGTTGTAACTAGTTCCGATATCTACGACACGATGCAACGACTCTACCCGTGTGTTTTGAATACTTCCGCCTTGAACGTCTAAACGTCCTCCTGCAATCACCTGGCTGAGTTGATTCGTGAACGTTCCAGCATTCAGGTTTATGTTCATGTTTGCGCCGGAGAGTATTTTCCCAGGATCATTTGAGGTGATGTAAGGGTCATAAATTGTTCTTGTAAATATTCGGTAATAAGTCGAAGTAACATCCTCTCGAACATCGCTTTGCTCTGAAGTTTTGCGCTCTTCGTAAGCAAAGTGGTCATTGGTGTTGTTCACCGTGGTGCTGGAGAGGCTTAAGTTACGGCCTGCCTCAATCGTGGCACTGTTGTTGTTGACGGTGTTGGCTGAGCCTGTCGCTTGACGATTCGCATCCAACGCGCCACCAATAGCCATATCTCCCACGCTGTAGATGAGGGCGTGTTCTCGGTTGGTCAATCTGCCGCTGATACCAAGGTCTAGGCGGTCACGCGCTGCAATGGTGCCTGCTTTGGTCACACCTGCAATTGTTTCGGTGTCGTTGGTGAGATTGACTGCTGCAATGCTGAGGTGGTCGCCATAGATGCGGCCTGTGCCTATGTTGTTGACGGTGTTGGCATTGATCTGCGTATCCGTCCCATCAATCAGGCCTCGGTTGGTCAAGGTACTGCTGGCATTGACTTGGGTGGTGTTGGCCGAGATTTCGCCTGTGGCTGTGTTGTCTATGTTGTTGGCACTCAGGTTGAGCGTATTGCCTGCTTGCAGTTTGCCGCTGTTGCTCACATTGCCAGTGGTATTGATGGTGGCGTTGCCATTTGCAATGACTTGTCCGCTATTGGCGAAGTCAGCATTCAACGCGAGGTTCAAGTTGCCTTTGGAGAGAATGCTGCCATCTCCCCCGATGCTGCTGCCGGCAACACTTAAGGATTGCCCAGCCAATAAGGTGCCGTTTGTGTTGGTGATGGCGAGGGTTCTGCTCGCTTGTGTATTGGCTTGTGTTTGTACATCTTGCAATGTCAAGGTGTTGCCTGCACTCATCAATCCTGCGCTGTTGTCAACTGTGCCCGCGCTGGTGACAGTGATGTTGTTGTCAGCCCGAATCGCACCGCTGTCGTTGTGCAGTGTCGTGGCAGACACACTCACGTCTAGTCCTTCTATGCCAAGCCCTGTACCGCTGGTGTTGCTGTTGGTCACAGTCCCTGCACTCAAGCTGGTAGTGGCAGCGCTGCGAATCAAACCACCTGTGTTGTTGATCGTGCCTGTGCTGCTGCCGTTGCCTGCGGTGAGGGAGAGGTTGCCCAAGCCCTGAATTTGCCCGCCTTGGTTGCTGATGTTGGCGCTGGTTGCCGTCAATGCGCCTTTGCTGCCGATGTAGCTTGCGTCGTTGTTCAAGTCACCTGTTGTGAGAGTGGTTGTGCCTTGGGCGGCAATGCCACCTTTGCCGTTGAGGGCTGTATTGCTGCTGGTGTAGTTGGCGGCATTGGTGTTGGTCAGAGTTTGATCGTGTGTGTTGATGGTCAGATCACTACCTGTCTGCACCAAGCCCCCGTTATTGTTGAATGCGCCTGTTTGCAGATTAGCTGCTTGACTCGCGGCAATGGTGCCGCCCGCATTGTTGAGAGTTTGCGTATTGGTGTTGATGTCAACGTTGCGCCCGACGATGCTTCCATAGGGTGAGGTGCTAGTGGCTAAGGCGTTGGCAGTGCGTGTGTTGCTAAGGCCTGCATTGGTCAGCGTGATATCTAAGGCTGCTTGAATTTTCCCGCTGTCGTTGATGATGGTGCCCGTGGAGGTGATGTTGAGGTTTTTGTCCACAGAGGCCAAGGCTCCTAGCGTGTTGTCCACGCTGGCGGCTGTGATGGTGACGTTTCCTTTAGCGGCCACAAGACCTTGCAGGTTAGAAAGTGCCCCTGCATTCTGCGGCACACCTGCGGCGCTGATGGTGTTAAGGGTGACAGTCAAGTCGCCCAAGGCACTGACTTGCCCTTGGTTGTTAGTTAACGATTGGGCGGCTACGGTTAGGTTGCCATTGCTTCCAAGCGTGCCTGCGGTGTTATCAAGTCCTTGGGTCAAGGAAACAGCCATTACGCCATTGCCAGTTTGCACAATTGCACCTTCGGTATTGTTCAAGCTGGTGGCATTGAGGGTGATGCTGTTTGCAGCCGTGCTTGCAGCACGGTGATCAACTGCACCTGCATCAATGACCAAAGCATTGTTGCTGACAATTTGCCCTCGCTGGTCGTTCAAGGTGTTGGCCGTGACATGCAAGGTGCCTGCGCCTGCGTGTTGAATCTTGCCGTCGGTGTTAGTGAGGGTGTCCGCGTTGAGGTTTAAGTTGGCACTGTTGGTGGCAATTGTTCCATTGGTGTTGTTCAGTGTTCCCGTAGGTGAGGTAAGAACAACCGAGGTGTCACCCGTTCCTGTTTGAATAGTTTGGCCGTGGGTGTTGTTGAAATTCGCCACATCCACATTGAGTTGGCCTGCACTTAAAACACCTTGGGTGTTGTTCAATGTTTGGCTGCTGTTCACATTGGCCACAATGCTCAATGTGCCTGCGGTGGCAACTGTGGCGTTGGACGTGTTGACATCACCCGAAGTGGCGGTGATGCCAATGTTGGCAGCGCCTGTTTGACTACCACTGAAGTTGACGCTGCCGCCGCTCAGTGTGGTGTTGCCTGCTGCTAGGTTTTGGCCGTTGGCATTAAGGGCTTGGTTAGTGGTGATTTTTAAGTCGCCGCTGCTGGCTAGAGTGCCATCCGATTTGATGCCTGCGCCGAGAACGCTGGCCGAACTGCTGCTCAGGCTATTGGCGGATAGGGTTGTGTTGCCTTGGGCTGCAATAAAACCCGTATTAGTAATTGCTCCTGTAGAAGCCAGTGACAAATCTGCATGTGCATAGACACTACCTTGTGTGTTGTCTAAGTTCCCCACGTTTAAGTTGAGGCTGCCCGCTGTAGCTTGAATCAGGCCACGTGTATTGTTGAGCTCTGTACTCCCGCTTGGCTGCGCTACTGCAAATCCTGCTGACACACTCAACTCTTTGGCCGCAGAAATCACCCCATCCGTGTTGTTTAACTGAGTGCCAATCGTCAACGCGACATTGTTGTTACTTGCAACTTGACCTTTCACACTACTCAAGGTGTCTGCGGTGATGCGCAAAGCCCCCGTGCCTGCGTGCTGAATCTTGCCATCGGTGTTGGTGAGCGTGTTGGCAGCGACCTCAAGGTTGGCACTGTTGACGGTGAGTGTGCCGCCCGTGTTGTTGAATGTGCTGGTGGGAGATGTCAGGACAATTGAAGTGTTGCCCACGCCCGTTTGTGTAATTTGGCCCTGTGTGTTGGTGAGGTTGGCAATATCTAAGTTCAGTTGACCCGCACTGAGTGTGCCGCGGGTGTTGTCCAGCGTTTGATCGTTTTTGGTTTTAGCGGTGATGTCTAAAACGCCTGCCGTGCCCGATGTTGCCACTGTGGCATTGGCGGTGTTGACGTTGCCTGAGTTGGCCGTGATAGCAATATTGGCGGCACCTGTTTGACTGCCTGATAAGTCAACACTGCTGCCCGTCAGTGCGATATTGCCTGCTGCTAGGTTTTGACCATTTGCGGCAAGGCCTTGAGTTGTGGTGACATTCAAACTCCCATTGCCCACCAATGTGCCATCCGTTTTAATGCCTGCACCCACAACACTTGCTGAGGTACTGCTCAGGCTATTGGCTGTGATGGTGGTGTTGCCTTGTGCCGCTATGTAGCCGGTGTTGGCAATGGCATCGCTTGCATAGATGGTTTGGGTGTTACTCGCGTAAAGCGTTCCACTGTTCGTGATGCTGCCTTGCGTAGTGATTTGCAGGTTGGCACTGGCTTGCAGTGTGCCTGTCGTTGTCAACCATCCATTGTTTTGCAATACCAAGTCGCCACCCGTAGAACCAATCGTGCCCGCACTGCGAACGCCCAAGCCTTGTTCAGTGCCGATTAAGTGAATCTTGCCCGCGTACATACCACCAATTTGGGCCACGTCCAGTGCAAAACTGGGCACTGCACCTGTACCTGCAATGGTTGTTGTGAGAGGTGTTGTGTTGGCAGCAATACTGGCTGCGTCAATCTGGTTGGCACCTGTAACTACTTTGAGTTCATTGGCCCAAATGCCTGCGTTGATTTGTACAGCCCGCGCAAGAATGGCTGAATAGTCTGTGGTGCTGAGGTCTAAACCTTTGCCATTCACCGTGATGTTGCCACCCTGCACACGGTAGCTATCTAAGCTGCCGCCATTGACGATAGGTGTGCCTGTGGTGAGCGTAGCTTTGCTGGTGTTGATGAACCCACCACCGTTGACGCTGATGCCCGATGGGTTGGCAATGACAACCTCTGCGCGTTGCCCTGCCACTTCCACATACCCATTGAGGTAGCTGGGGTTTGATGAATTCACCTCATTCAAAATGACACGCGCACTGCCGGTTGCTAACCACGGATTACCTTGTACCCAACCACCTTGTTGAGTTTGTACGCTGGTTCGGCTGTTGTTGAGGATGACACCATTGCTCTGCACATCAAACTGGCTGTAGACGTTGTGTGACACGCCCGCGGCGCTGGGCGTTTGGATGTTGACCTGTGGCAAGCCATTGGCAGTTTGCAAAATGGTGGGCTGCTGGTTGCCCGGTGCTTGGCGGTAGGCTACTACTTGCGCTTGGACATTCGGTGTGGGCAATGCCCAAAGCACAGCACCTAGCGCACACAACACAGCAAAGCTGAGAGCACTGATGCCGACGGTTGCGTTGTCTACTATTGCTTGCTCGCCTGATGCGCTTGTTTCTCCTATACATCCCTTGCCCTGAGAGGATGAGGTTTCTGCCACAGCCATGAGCTGCCCACGTCGTTTGTTAAAAATGATGCGGAATAAATTCTTGTTCATGGCGTCAACCCCTTGCTGTCAATATCTGAAACTCAACTCAATGGCGAACAATAAAAGTCATGCTCGCCATTGAGGGAACTTACTTAAAAATTAAAAACGTGTACCAATAGAGACGGTAAAGCCTTTGGCGCTAACACCGTCTTTTTTACCCAAGTCCATGTAATCGACTTGGCCGTAAACGTCTTTGGTAAATTGAGTTTGAATGCCGATGCCGTAGGCCAGCTTCGTGGCAGAGACATCAGTACCATCATTAGCGGTGATGGTCCTCTTTGCCACGCCTACACGGGCAAACACTTCCGTACCAACAGCTACTTCTGTTTTTGGTTTAAGGTAAACACCGAAAGTTTGTCCCTTGTAAGATTCACCACCATCGACAGAATCTTTGGTGACTGTGTTGGCATACATGCCTTCAACTGATAAGTTTTTATCTAACTCTTTGCCCACCACAAATCTTGCTAATTTTGGTGTCACAGTCGCACCATCTTCATCCTTAAATTTAAGTGCTAGATAACCTATCTCACCGTAATAGCCAGAATCCTTACTCATGGATTGGGCAGAAACGGCACCTGTAGCCAGAACAGCCAACAGAGCAACCAATGCGTTTTTAGAGTTTTTCATTTTTTAGTCTTTCAAGTTAATGTGGCTTTGCCACGTTGCAATCAAGTTGAATTACTTCAACCCGTTCTTAAGCACAAGCTGTAGTCACTTGTGCTTTAAGTCCTCTGGTTCTGTGGGCGTGCTCACTTAAAAACTCGCACTCAGGCTGAAACCCGCTGTGCTTCCTGCTGTTTTGAAGTTGTCGGGCTTATTGACAGGTGCGCTAATGAAGATGTCGTAATTCAGTTTTTGAATTGCGCCACGTAAACCCAATACCGCGCCTGTCAATCGTGTGGCTACGAGCAGTTCGCTGCTGGGGCCACCCACTTGCCCCGTATCTAAGCCTGCATAAAACTCTTGGCCACTATCGCCCAAGGCAAAACTCAGGTCGTTGCGCCAGAACCAGCCTCGCTCCGCACTTAATACGGATTCACCGTCATAGCCACGCACGGTGTAACGACCACCAATGACAAAACGGTCTTGTGGTGTGAGCGGGGTTCTGTTTTTCTGAATGCGCCAAGAGCCGTTGTAGCGAATGCGTTGGGCATCCACTTTGAAAGGCACGGTCAAATTGACATCTGCGGTGACCAATGCAAAACGCGAAGTGCCTTCATTGAAGGTCTCTTCGGGTGCTGGAATTGAACCGAAGGCGCCTGTACCGCGTTTGTAGGTCAGGTTGCTCTCAAGCGTCGCGTCTTGGATGAAAACTTTGTGATTGAGTGTGCTGTCCCAACCACCTATGACACGGCGTTGCACATTGACTTCGGTGTCATCAATGTAGTTATTGCTTTTGCGCTGAAATGCGCGTACGGCTAAGTTAAGTTTTTGCTTGCTGTCACGCATCAGCAAGCGATTGAGCTTGATGTCGTTGTTTTCGCTAGTGCCTCGGTAAACATAACTTTGGTTCAGTCCTGCCACTGTTTGGTAATAGTTGCTGGTGCTAGAAGTTGCGCCTAACGTCCAGTACCCGATAGGTAATGAATAGTGGATGGTGTTGGCGTGCGTACCTCTGGGGCCAGGGTCACCGCCGCCCATGCCATTGGTGTTGGTGACATAAAACAAGTCGTTGAGGGTGAGTGCGTTGTCGTAGCTGACGGTCACGCTACCTTGATATCGACCCGTAGCTTTGGTGCCACTGTCATCCGCATTGACAGTAAGCCTGAAGGGAAATGGCTGACGGTACGAAACAACCAAGTCACTGCCCCCCAACTGAGCGTCCGCGCCCTGTGCGGGCTCGATTTGAATGTCGGCTTCTGCGGTAGGGACACGCTTGAGGTTTTCTAAGGCTTGTTCAATGTCGCGTAAGTTGAGAATGTCGCCCGCTTGCATGGGCAGGGCGTTGCTCAAATTAGCGCTAGGGTCTACAGGTTCTGCCAGTCGAATGGCACGTATGCGTCCCGGAATGAGTGTGAGCACCAAAGTGCCTTGGCCCATGTCTTGCTGAGCAGCCAAAACACGTGAGGTGACAAACCCGCGATCTACCAAAACCTTTTGCGTTCGCTCTATCAGCCAAGCCACACCTTGTGCACCAACGCACTGCCCGATAAAGACAGGCGCTTCGGGTGTTGTGAGTTGTTCAACCACCCAATCGAATTCAGGAAGCGGGACGCCCGAGCCGTTTTGAAGCTGAAGACGCTGGATCGGAAAACAAGGCGTTTCAATCGGCAGTGTCTGCGTGGTTGCTTTTTCGGGTTCAGTCAGTCGCACATCAGGGGTGCGCTCAACTTGCTGACGCTGTTGCTGCTCTTGTTGCTGTTGTCTTTGCAACTCCTGTTGGTTGCGAATGCCAATGTCACGTTCTTGTGCGGGGCTGATCTGGGCTGAGGCACTGATCGAGAAACAAAGACCAGTGAGCAGTCCGGCAGCTTGCTGGCCAAACTTGTGCGTTGTTGGTGGAAAAGAATGATGAAACATGAAAATGCGCTTGTCTTGAGCGCGCGGATTGTTGTTGCTTATAGGTTAATTTACAAGCCATAAAACTCTGTTTTTAATTAAAAAGTGAAAAGCATCACCAGATGGGGTTAAAAACACCATCTGCTGATACTTTCTGTGTTTTTCGGAGTAATGCCCCAGTATTTCACTCGGACTTTGTCGAGCGTTTCGTCCGCTTGTTGAGCTGCTTTTGAGCCTGTTTGGTGGCGGAAATTTCGGGTTTTCTACCCGGTTTTGCGCGCGGCTCTAGCTTGTACAAGTCGCGCATGAACTTGGGCACCCATGTACGCACGGCAATGCACACCGACAACGGGGGGCGTTCTTCCAAGGGCAGATGGGCATCGGCTCTGGCTTGATCTTCATACTCCAAGGCAATTTGCTCTAGCCTTGCTTTGAGTTGTTCCTGCGCTTTGCGGGAAACACGCATGTTCATGATGCGTAGAAGTTCGCCGTTGCCTTCAAACCCATCATTGAAGAAGTCATCGCTGACGCTTTGCACCATCTGCATGATGGGGCCACCACTGATCCATCCAAAGCTGCTGGCGACCAACAGACGGTAGCGGTCAGAGGCCTGCACCTCCAAGAACCCCATGTCATCGAGCCGCTTGAGTAGAGCTTGTACTTGGCTGCGTGTGAATTGCAGATGTTTGTAAATGTCTGCCACAGGCCAATGATTGAGGGCGCACACGGCCACCATGAGTAGTTTTTTATCATTGGCGAACTCTTGCTCTTGAGCCAAGCTCAAGCGGGCGATGAGTTTGCGTTTACGAGGCGTGGTTTTGAAAAGGTCAGAAAACTCAAGGTGCAGGTACTGGCAAATTTGCTCTAAGCGGTCTAAGCCACAGTCGCCGCCAGTGAACAGGCGTTTGATGCTGGGCTCTGATAAGCCAATAGCTTGGCCAAGTTCTTTGTAGGTAATGTTGCGAGCTTTGAGGTGAAGACGCAGCGCGTCGATGATGTAGGTTTTAGACATGGTCAAAAAGTTACTAAATTACAATTTATTTAATTAAATAATATATCTATTTATTACTAAATTACAGTTTTGATGTTGTCTGAAAATAATCAACGCACCGCTTTGGCGCACAAGGCTTGGCGCGTGTCTTGCTAGTCAAACTACATGTCTATCCATGCCGCACTTCACCACGTCACCCACTACACATACGACCGCTTGGTTGAGTTAGGCCCGCAGGTCATTCGCCTGCGCCCTGCCCCGCACTGCCGCAGCAACGTGATTTCGTATTCGCTCAAGGTCGAGCCCGAGCACTTCATCAACTGGCAGCAAGACCCGTTCTCTAACTACCAAGCCCGCTTGGTGTTTCCCGAGAAGACGCGCGAATTCAAGGTCACGGTGGACTTGGTGGTGGAGATGGCGGTGTACAACCCGTTCGACTTCTTCCTAGAGCCCCACGCCGAAAAGTTCCCCTTCGCCTACGGCGTCACCTCGGCCCAAGAGCTGGCCCCCTACTTGGTGACCAACCGCTTCACGCCCAACTTCAAGCACTATTTCAAGAGCATCGACTTCAAAGCCTTGAAGCGTGATCCCATTCGCACCATCGACTTTCTGGTGGAGATCAACCGCAAGCTGCACGAAGACATCGCGTACACCATCCGCATGGAACCCGGCGTGCAAACGCCAGAAGAAACGCTGACGCTCAAAAGCGGCTCGTGCCGTGACACCGCATGGTTGCTGGTCAACCTGCTGCGCCACTGCGGCTTGGCGGCGCGCTTTGCCTCAGGCTATTTGATTCAACTCGCGCCCGATGTGAAATCGCTCGACGGCCCCAGCGGCACAGAGGTGGACTTCACCGACTTGCACGCATGGTGCGAGGTCTATCTGCCCGGCGCAGGCTGGATTGGTCTTGACCCAACCTCCGGCCTGTTGGCTGGCGAAGGCCACATTCCGCTGGCTTGCACACCGCAGCCATCGAGCGCCGCCCCGATTGAAGGCTTGGTAGACGAAGCCGAGGTGGAGTTTGGCCATGAGATGAAGGTCACTCGCGTGCTGGAGTCGCCCCGCGTGACCAAGCCCTACACCGAAGACCAATGGATGGAGGTGTTGGCCTTGGGTGACGAAGTCGACCGCCGACTGGTGGAAGGCGATGTGCGATTGACCATGGGTGGCGAACCCACCTTCGTCACCGTGCACGACCGCGACGCACCAGAATGGAACACCGATGCACTGGGCCCGACCAAACGCGGCTTTGCCACCGAATTGGTGCACAAGCTGCGCGCCGAATATGGCGACGGCGGTTTCTTGCATTTCGGCCAAGGCAAGTGGTACCCGGGCGAGCAGCTGCCGCGCTGGGCGCTGGGCATTTACTGGCGCACCGACGGCCACCCTTGCTGGCACAACCCAGACTTGTTTGCCGACGAACGCGTGCCCAGCAGCTACACCACCGAAGACGCACAGCGCTTCACCCAAACCCTCGCGCACAAGCTGGGGCTGGACGACCAATACATCACGCCTGGCTATGAAGACACGTGGTACTACCTGTGGCGCGAGCGCCGCTTGCCCGTGAACGTGGACCCGTTTGATGCCAAGCTCGACGACGAAATGGAGCGCGTGCGTCTGCGCCGCGTGTTCAGCCAAGGCTTAGACAAAACCGTGGGCTATGTGCTGCCCCTCAAAGCGGGCGAAGTGGCAGGCGGCCCGCGTTGGAGCACTGGCCCTTGGTTTTTGCGCGACGAGCGCATGTACCTCGTGCCCGGCGACTCGCCCATGGGCTTGCGCTTGCCGCTCGACTCACTGCCGTGGGTCAGCCAAGCTGACTACCCCTACGCGATTGAGCAAGACCACTTCGCCGAGCGCAAGCCCCTGCCCCACGCCGCGGCTTTGCGCGCGCAGTATTCGCACCACGCACGCCACACACATTACGACCATCACATCAACACGCATGTGGCCGGCGGCGGCATCGCGCAAGGCGGCACGGTGGGCCTGCAAACTGGTATGGGCCAAGACGGTTTTATCCCCGGCACCCCACACCCTGTGCCTGCCAAAGACCAATCGGCACATTGGATTACCCGCACGGCCATTTGCGTAGAGGTGCGTGACCCATCGCGTGCCAACGGCCCCGCCGTTGAGTTGAAAGCCATGGAAAACCCACAGGGTTTGATTTACGTCTTCATGCCGCCACTGGGCGATTTGGAAGACTACTTAGAGCTGCTCAGCGCGATTGAAGCCACTGCCGAACAGCTGGGCGTGCGCATTGTGTTGGAAGGCTATCCGCCCCCACGCGATGTACGCCTGAAAGTGCTGCAAGTCACGCCCGACCCCGGCGTGATTGAGGTCAACATCCACCCCGCCCACAACTGGTTGGAAATCGTGGACCACACCGAGTTCTTGTACAAGGCCGCGTTCGAGTCGCGCTTGTCTGCCGAGAAGTTCATGACCGACGGTCGCCACACCGGAACGGGCGGCGGCAACCACATCGTGATGGGCGGCGCTACGCCTGCGGATAGCCCCTTCTTGCGCAAGCCAGAACTGCTGGCCTCGCTCATCTTGTATTGGCATAACCACCCCAGCTTGAGCTATTTGTTCAGCGGCATGTTCATTGGCCCCACCAGCCAAGCACCGCGTGTGGATGAAGCGCGCAACGACCAAATTTACGAACTCGAAATTGCGCTTGCCGAAATCCAAAAGAATCGCGAAAAGTTGGGTGCAGACATGCCCCCGTGGATCGTGGACCGCACGCTGCGCAACTTGCTGATTGACGTCACAGGCAATACGCACCGCAGCGAGTTTTGTATCGACAAGCTCTACTCCCCCGACTCGTCCACCGGACGTTTAGGCTTGCTCGAACTGCGCGCCTTCGAAATGCCACCGCACGAGCGCATGAGCATCGTGCAGCAGTTGTTGCTACGCGCCTTGGTGGCTCGCTTTTGGGAAACGCCGTATCAAGCTCCTGCGACGCGTTGGGGCACCGAGCTGCACGACCGTTTCTTGCTGCCGCATTTCGTCAAAGCCGACTTTGACGATGTGTTGACTGAGCTGGGCGACTGCGGTTTTCAGTTTGACCCCGCGTGGTTTGCCCCGCACTTTGAATTCCGCTTCCCACGCGTGGGCGACTTGCAAACACTGGGCATCAACCTCACGCTGCGCAACGCCTTAGAGCCTTGGCACGTCATGGGCGAAGAAGGCTCCAGCGGCGGCACGGTGCGCTATGTGGATTCGTCGCTCGAACGCATCGAGGTGCATGTGGCGGGCCTTAACCCAAGCCGCCACACCATCACCGTCAACGGCCGCCCCTTGCCCCTGCAACCCACAGGCACGGTGGGTGAATACGTGGCAGGTGTGCGCTACCGCGCATGGGCGCCTTCCTCGGCGCTACACCCCACCATTGGCGTGCATGTGCCGCTGACCTTTGACATTGTGGACACATGGATGAAGCGCTCGGTGGGCGGCTGCCAGTACCACGTGGCCCACCCGGGTGGACGCAACTACGACAGCTTTCCGGTCAACGCGTATGAGGCGGAAAGCCGCCGCTTGTCGCGCTTCTTCCCGCTGGGCCACACGCCGGGCAAGTTGGATGTGCCGCAAGCCACCGTGGGGGTGCCTGCCAGCAAAGAGTTCCCGTTCACGCTGGATTTGCGGCGCGACTAAGCACACCACGCAACAGCCACTTAGCCATTCCACAACCCAAAGGCGGTGAGACAATGCAGACACTGTGCCAAAGCCTTCCTCATCTCCCAATGGGTCTGTTGTTTCACCGCGTTTGCTTGACGTGGTGAAAGGCCTCGCACATGCCGCCGACAGCGGACACTTTGACGAGCTGCAAGGCAAGTGTTCGCCAGTACGTGTGCATCCTGCTGCGCAAGAAACACCGAGCTCTGCGGTTCAGGCGTCGATGCAGTCACAGGCTCAGTTAACGCCACTGGCCCCCATGCCTGGCATGGCAGCCCTCTCGCCCATGCAGCCAATGGCTGAACCAAAAGCAACGTCTGCTCCAGAAGCAGAACCCGATTTAAGCCCCACATGGCAAACCTTTTTTGACCAGCTCGGCAGCACCGGCCTAGACGACCTCGACCGCCGCACCCAAACCCTCGCACGCCAAGTGCGCGACAACGGCATCACCTATAACGTGTACGCCAGCCAAGGTGGCCCCCAGCGACCTTGGGCGTTGGACCTCTTCCCCCTCATCCTCACGCCCGACAGCTGGCAACAGATTGAAGTGGGCGTGAAGCAACGCGCACGTCTGCTAGAGCGCGTGATGGCCGATGTGTATGGCCCGCAGCAGCTGATACGTGAGGCCATGATTCCGCCCGCCTTGGTGCAAGGCCACCCCGGCTACTTGCGTGCCATGCACGGCGTGGCTCCTGTGGGCGGCACGCATGTGCACATTGCTGCGTTTGACTTGGCACGTGGGCCTGACGGCAACTGGGCCGTGGTATCGCAACGCACCCAAGCGCCTTCGGGCTTGGGCTATTTGCTAGAAAACCGATTGCTCATTTCGCGCCAGTTCCCGCAAGCGTTTGAGGCTATGAACATTCAGCGCTTGGCGGCCACCTACCGCGTATGGGTGGAGTCCCTCAAGGCGCACAGCCCTGAAGGTGCAAATGCACACGTGGCTTTGCTCACCCCCGGCCCGTACAACGAAACGTATTTTGAACACGCCTACCTTGCGCGTTACCTTGGCCTCACCCTCGTCGAAGGCCATGACCTAACCGTGCGCGACGAGCGCGTGTACCTGCGCACGCTACGTGGCCTAGAGCCCGTGCATGTGTTGCTCAAGCGTTTGGACGATGAGTTCTTAGACCCGTTGGAGTTGCGCGCTGACTCCACCTTAGGCATTCCCGGTTTGCTGCAAGCCGTGCGCGCGGGCAACGTGGTGGTGGCCAATGCGCCAGGCTCCGCGTTTTTAGAGTCCCCAGCTTTGTTGGGCTTCTTGCCAGCACTCAGCGAAAAGCTGCTGGGTGAAGAACTGCAACTGCCTGCACTCGACACCTGGTGGTGCGGCGAGCGTGCGGCTTTAGCCTCGGTGCTGCCGCAACTCGAACACATGGCCATCAAGCCCACCTACCCGGGCTCGGCCACGCACGGCACGTTTGACGCAACCTTAGGTCGCACACTCACCCAAGCGCAGCGTGACGAATGGGTGGGTCGCATCACGCGCCAACCCGACCGCTACACCTTGCAGGCCTACACACCGCTGTCGCAAATGCCCACTTGGAAAAACGCCACCGAAGGTGTGGTGCAACGCTCGGTCATGCTGCGCGTTTTTGCTTTGCGAGATGGCGCAGACTCATGGCGCGT
>JACCDR011233189.1_pt1 | contig 24909 bp, 27 predicted proteins | sample 7446431 | NCBI WGS metagenome assembly JACCDR01 (sample SAMN15323443, study PRJNA562643) | freshwater metagenome | isolation source: river surface water | place: USA:Blue River Watershed | collected 2017-08-17 | reverse complement strand
TGACCAAGCCTTGTTGGCCGAAGGCGGTCTGCCAGAAGACCCAGCTGCCTATGTCAAACGGGTGAACGCACTTTTGTTGAACAAGTAAGGCTCGCGCACCTCCCGACCCCCATGTCGGGAGAACACCGCAAAGAAAAACCCCGTAGCTTCTTTCGAAACTACGGGGTGAATCTGGTGGTGGAGTATAGCAGCACCACAAACACTCATCCCGAAGGTGTGAGGCTTGTTGTCCTGAAAACACCCCCAAATGAGGATGTCAGGGTGCATCCAAGGTTTCGCTCCTACTTCCTCGCCAGTTAGGGAAAACTTCCCCTCTTGCGTGTGTCGCGCGATCCCATCACCGGATTGCCAACTCTCTAATTCTAATTCTATCCAGAAAATTCAGGAAAATGGGCTCAAGAGACTCAACCAGCATGCCCATGGACAACTCAAACAACCGGCCTGACCTACCAGGCAACCAACACGACTCAGCAGATGACAACAACATCATGGTCGAAGATGCTGTTTCAAACTTCACCTGGGAGCTGAGTCGCAACGGTAAAGCGCAGCAAGTCAATGGGGCCGTGCTCGCCGTGCTTGTTTCTGTCGCTCTGGAAAACGGGGGGGGAATTTCCCTCAGAAACCCAGCCCCAAGCGAACTTCATTGACCTCCCGCATTGGTCAAGCGGGTGCTGCGCGTGGTTCGAGTGATGAGCGGCGCTCCCAGTTCTTCCTCCAGCTCTTTGATTGTGCGAGAGAGGGGGGACTGGTCGATATGTAGTTTCTCCGCTGCGCGGGCGCAGTGAAGTTCTTCGGCAACAGCGAGGAAACAGCGAAGGTGCCTGAATTCCATCTGTAGGAAGCCTCACGATCGCCACAGGATTAATAGATCCTTGGCCTGCACCCGGTCAGCGGGCTTGACCAGCACCCGCTCAATCACCCCATCGCGCTCGGCCGTTATGTGCATCTCCATCTTCATGGCCTCCAGCGACAGCAGCGTGGCACCGGCCTGCACATGCTGACCGGCCACCACCGGCACCGTGACGATGGCCCCGGGCATGGGCGCGCCCACATGCAGGGGATTACCGGCTTCCGCGGTCTCGCGCCGCGCCGCCGTAGCTGCCCCGGCCTTCGCCGCGCTGGTCATGCGCGATTGGCCGTTCATCTCGAACTGCACCTTGGCGACGCCTTCTTCTTCGTGGATGGTCTGCAGGCTCACCAGCAGGGTCTTGCCCGCCTCGATCTCCAACGCCACCTCGTCACCGGGCTTCATACCGTAGAAGAAAGTCGGCGTGGGCAATACCGAGACGTCGCCATGCTGTTGTCGGTGCCGGTGGAAGTCGGCCGCCACCTTGGGGTACATCAGTGCGCTGGCCAATTGCCGATCGTCCATATCTCTCAGCTCCATGCCTGCTGCTTGCGCAGCCCTGGCCCGGGCGACTTCCAGGCACACGGGCGGCAGGTGATCGCCAGGGCGGTAGGCCGCAGGCGGGTCTGTTTTGAGCACCTTGCGCGACAGCGCCTGCGGGAAGCCATCCGGCGGAAAGCCCAGTTCGCCCTTGAAGAGCGAGAGCACCGATTCGGGGATGGCCACCTCGTACGCCGGGTCGACCACCTGTTCGGGCGTAAGGTCGTTGGCCACCATCATCAGGGCCATGTCTCCCACCACCTTGGAGGTGGGTGTGACTTTGACGATGTCGCCGAACAGGCGGTTCACGTCAGCATAGGCCTGCGAGACCTCGGTCCAGCGGTGCTCCAGGCCCATGGCCCGGGCCTGCTCGCGCAGATTGGTGTACTGGCCGCCGGGCATCTCGTGGCGGTAGACGTCGGCCGTGCCGGAACGGATATCGCTCTCGAACGGCGCGTAGAAGCGCCGTACGCCTTCGAAGTAGGTGGAAGCCGCATGCAGCGCGTGCTGCGACAGGCCGGGATCGCGCTCGGTGCCGGCCAGAGCGGCGGCCATGGCCGACAGGTTGGGTTGGGCCGTGAGGCCGCTCATGGCATCCAGCGCACCATCCACCGCATCGCAGCCGGCCTCCACGGCCGCCAGCACCGAGGCGGCGGCGATGCCGCTGGTGTCGTGGGTGTGGAAATGCACCGGCAGGCCGGTTTCTTCCTTCAGGGCCTTGACAAGCGCAGCCACTGCGCGCGGGCGGCAGATGCCTGCCATGTCCTTGATGGCCAGGATGTGCACGCCGGCCTGCTGCAGTTCCTTCGCAATGCCGACGTAGTACTTGAGGTCGTACTTGCCGCGGCCGACGTCGAACAGGTCGCCGGTGTAACAGATAGCGCCCTCGCACAGCGCGCCCGATTCGAGCACGGCGTCGATGGACACGCGCATGTTGCGCACCCAGTTCAGCGCGTCGAAGACCCGGAACAGGTCCACGCCAGCTTCGGCTGCTTGTTTGACGAAGAACTGCACCACGTTGTCGGCATAGCTGGTGTAGCCCACGCCATTGGCACCGCGCAGCAGCATCTGGAACAGGATGTTGGGCACTCGCTCACGCAATTGGGATAGGCGCTGCCAAGGGTCTTCCTTGAGGAAGCGCATGGCCACGTCGAAGGTAGCGCCGCCCCAGCACTCCAACGAGAACAACTGCGGCAGCTCTCGCGCATAGAACGGCGCAATGGGCAGCATGTCGGCCGTGCGCATGCGGGTGGCGAACAACGACTGGTGTGCATCGCGCAGCGTGGTGTCGGTCATCAAGACCGACTTGCTCTCCAGCATCCACTGCGCGAATCGCTGGCTGCCCAGTTCCTTGAGTCGATCGCGGCTGCCAAAAGGAACAGGAACACTCAGGTCCACGCGGGGCAGAGCCGGCTTGGGGAATGGTAGCTCGGGCATCTTGCGCCCCGCCATCTCGGGATTGCCGTTGACGACCACGTCGGCCATGAAGCCCAGCAGCTTGCTGCCTCGGTCGCGCCGCTTGGCGAACTCCAGCAGCTCGGGCGTGGTGTCAATGAAGCGCGTGATGACCGTACCCGCCTCGAAGTCGGGGTGGTTAATGACGTTCTCCAGAAAATGGAGATTGGAGGCCACGCCACGGATGCGGAACTCGCGCAGCGCGCGGGTCATGCGCTGCACCGACTCCTTGGCCGTGGGCGCCCAGACCGTGACCTTGACCAGCAACGAGTCGTAGTACGGCGTGATTACGGCGCCACTGTAGGCCGTGCCCGCATCAAGCCGAACGCCGAAGCCCGTGGCGCTGCGAAAGACCGAGAGACGGCCGTAGTCCGGCAGGAAGCCGTTCTCCGGATCTTCGGTGGTGATGCGGCACTGCACGGCCGTGCCATTGAAGCGAATCTGCTCCTGGGCGGGCACGCCGCTGGCGTGGGGCCCGGACTCGGCATCCTCGGTAACGCCGATCTGCCCGCCCTCGCTGATGCGCAGTTGTGCCTTCACGATGTCTACGCCGCTGATGAGTTCTGTCACCGTGTGCTCGACCTGGATGCGCGGGTTGACCTCGATGAAGTAGAACTGGCCGCTGTCGGCGTCCATCAGGAACTCCACCGTGCCGGCATGGGTGTAGTTCACGGCCTGCATCAAGCGGATGGCGCTGTCGCACAGGGACTGGCGCTGGACGTCGTCAAGGTACGGTGCCGGGGCGCGCTCTACGACCTTCTGGTTGCGGCGCTGCACGGTGCAGTCGCGCTCGAACAGATGCACCACGTTGCCGTGGCGGTCGCCCAGGATCTGCACCTCGACGTGGCGAGCACGCTGCACCAGCTTCTCGAAGTACACCTCGTCGTTGCCAAAGGCAGCCAGTGCCTCGCGCCGAGCCGCCGCCAGCGCATCAGGCAGTTCCGCTTCGCCGCGGATAACACGCATGCCGCGACCGCCACCGCCCCAACTGGCCTTGAGCATCACTGGGTAGCCGATGCCAGTCGCCAGCTTCTTGCACTCTTCCAAGTCCAGCGGCAGTGGCGGCGTGGCAGGCATCACCGGCACGTCGGCGGCCACGGCGGCATTGCGCGCCGCAACCTTGTTGCCCAGTGTGCGCATCACCTCGGGACGTGGTCCGACCCACTCGATGCCGGCAGCGATCACGGCTTCGGCAAATTCTGGGTTCTCGGAGAGGAAGCCGTATCCAGGGTGGATGGCATCCACCTTGGCAGCGCGGGCGATGCGCAGGATGTCGTCGATGTCGAGGTAGGCCTGCAGAGGTTTCTTGCCCTCGCCCACCAAGTAGCTCTCATCGGCCTTGAAGCGGTGCAGCGCCAGTCGATCCTCGCGCGAGTAGATCGCCACGGTGCGGATATCCATCTCCGAAGCGGCGCGCATCACGCGAATGGCGATTTCGGAACGGTTGGCGATGAGGATGGATTTGATCCTCCTGGGTGCGGAACCTTTAGGTGACAGCATAGAACCTCGCAGCTGGATGGTTTGAAATGGAGTTGCCGTCCTGCGTCTTTCCATCAGTCGCTGGAGGCGCTGTTCTTGCGAGCGTCAATCCACCTTGCACTGGCGGTGCAGCGCCTCGATGTACTCCTCCATCTGCTTGGGGTTGGCATACATCGGGAAATGACCGCAGTACCAGACTTCTACCAGCGCGACGCCGCACTGCCGGAGTTGCGGCAGGTAGCTCAGCGAGGCGTACTGCTCGCCAAACATGAACATCTTCGGGAATGGCTGGTCCAGGAACTTGTTCAACAAGCAAATCCGGCACATGCCGGAACAACGCATCAGCCCCTGACTTGATGCGCTTGGCTGGCGCCAGATGATTGGCCGAAGATGCCATACGGCTAGTAGGTGGCCGATACGCAGATGCGGGCGGAGCCAGTTGATCGACTGTCGATACAACCAGACTTGTCAAGCCTCGAAACTGAGTCTCGATGCAAAATCCAGCACCCGGCTCAAGCATCCTGAATCCAGACAGCCATCACAGCCCCCTCGGTAATCACTCTGGCTTAAGTTGTGCAAACTTTGCCGACCGCGCCATGGCATCAACTTCCCGTTGCAAGGCCTTGCCCGCCTCTTCGGGGCCGGAGCCTACAGGCTCCACTGCAGCGACGTTGAAGCTCTTTATTACGTCGGGATGCTTCACAACTTCGGCGATCTCTTTCTTAAGCCGGTCGATGGCGTGAGCGGGTGTACCCGCCCCCGCCAGCAGTACCAACAGGGGCCCGTAGTCAAAGCCTGGAACGGTTTCGGCGATGGTTGGAATGTGGGGCGCCAAAGCCGAACGAGTGCCGGCCTGGGACGCTAACACCTTCAACTGACCGTTTTGCACAAAGGCAGAGATCGATGGCAGAGCCGCGATAGAGAAGTCTACTTGACCAGCAACAAGGGCTGGCGTGGATTGACTTGATCCCCGGAAAGGCACATGGCGCAAATCCAGCTGGAGTTCAGCTTTCAATGCCTCCATCGTTAGATGGTGGTTGCTTCCGATACCTGACGATCCATAGTTGAATTTCCCTGGATGCTTGCGCACTTCGGCCACGAATTCCTGTAGCGAATTAACACCGGTCTTAGCGTGCGCGACGAGGAAGAGCGGCGCACGGCCAATGAGCGATACTGGCAACAAGTCTTTGCCCAGTTTGTAGCTCGCGGCCTTGCTAATGTGGGGGCTGATGGACAGCAGAGCGCCGTCCGTCAGGATGAAGACATGGCCGTCATTGGGCAGGCTTTGCTGCAAAGCGCTGTACGCGATGGTACCAGCGCCGCCCGCCCTGTTGTCTACCACGACAGGCTGTCCCAAACGCTCACCCAAGCGTTGCGAGAGCACTCGGGCCACCACGTCCGGCAGGCCGCCTGGTGCATATGGCACGATAAACTTAAGAGGTCTGCTGGGAAACAAGGACTGCGCCCATGCCGGCGTGGCACCTGCTGCCAGGCCGGTCAACAAAGCTGTGGAAAAGGTTCTGCGTTGCATGTTGTCTCCTTGGGTCATAAAAGGGTGACGGTGTACCGTCAGCTCCGGGAATCGCCGAACAGGACCACAAGGGCGATCCCGGCCAGCGTGATACAGATGCCCCAGACCGTAGCCTGGCGCAGCCGCTCGCGATTGCGCAGCAGCAAGAAACTCAGGGGCATCACGGCCAACGGGGTGCACATGGACACCAGTGCCGTCACACCGGCCGGAATGAACTTCATCGACGCGATGACCAACGCCTGCGCCATGAGTTGCAGGGCCCCCGCGGCGACGTACGCCCCGGCTGCACGGGGATGCGCGCGCGCCTGTGCCACATAGCCACCCCAGCGTGAGCGGCAGCCAAGAACCAGCGCCAGCGTGCCAGCTAGGGCGCCGATGGCCGCGCCCAGGAGCGGCTCGTTCCACTGGCGCACGGCCGCGGCACGCCAGATGTGGCTGGCCGAATAGGCGCATGCCGACCCCAGCCCGACCAACAGCGCCGCCGTGGCCATGCCCCGCTGGGCGCCACGCGCGCGCTGGCCTGCCGGTGACGGGGTGGGTTGCACCCCCATGCTCATCAGCAACAGGCCGGCAATGCCCAGCCCGATGCCCGTCATGCCCCACAGGTCGAGAGCTTCGTTAAGGAAGACCCACCCGAATGCCGCGGTAATCAGCGGGCTGGTACTTTGCAGGCCGGAGGCGTTGCCGGGTCCAACCAATTCGATGGAGCGGAACACCAACCAGCGCCCGAGGTAGGTGGATGCGATGCCCGCCAAGATGAAATACACCAGTGCCTCGCCGTCCGGCCAGGCGATCCCAGGCGGGGTAAGCCCGCGCCAGCCCGCAAGGAGCAGTCCGACCGGAATCCCGGCCAGGGCGGCCAGCATGGAGCCGGGACCGCTGCCAAGGCCCTGACCTTGATCGAAGGCAGACACCATGACCATGCAGACGCCATAGATGAGCATGGCGGTAAAGGCCAGTGCGACCCCCCAGGCCGGGTTGGGCAGCACCAGCGGCAGAAGACTCATAGCGCGTCCAACCTCACTGCTTCAGAAAGGCGGTGCCACGGGCCAGCATGGCGGCGGTGCGCAGGCCGGCCAGCAGGCTGTCGTGCTGTGCTGTACCACGGCCTGCGATGTCGAAGGCACTGCCGTGCGGCACGTTGAGCATTACGTAGGGCAAGCCCATGTAGATGGTGCAGGCGCCCGCGAAGGCGGCCGTCTTCACTGCGATCTGGCCTTGGTCGTGGTACATGGTGACCACCGCGTCGTGGCGACCTTCGAGCGCGAGCCGGAACACCGCATCGGGGGAGACCGGGCCGCTGGCATCGATGCCGTCCGCGCGCGCCTGCGCAATGGCGGGCGCGATTTCATCGCGCTCCTCCTCGAACATGGCGTGCGGGTTCAAGCCCGCCACCGCTATGCGCGGGGCGGCCATACCCCAGCGCTTGAGCTGGGAGTCCAGCCGACGGATCAACTCCAGCACGGTGGCCTGCTTCACGGTGGCGGCAACGTCGCGCAAGCGGATGTGCTCTGAGATAGGCACCACGCGCAGCCCACCGTTCAAGCGCAGCATGTGGGTGTCGGGCGGCTGCAGCTCGTCGATGTCTTGGACCAGGCCACCGAGCTTGAGCGAGGCGCTGTCTACCGGGGCCAGTACCAGGCCGTCGATCTGGCCGCGCTGGCCAAGCTGCTGGCCAAGTGACATCCAGTTCACCACTGCGCGGCCGGCCGCGGCCGAAGGCTTGCCAACGGTGTAGTCGGCCGGCGCTAGGTCGCCGGGATCAAGGACGCCAATAAAGGCCTGACCGCGCGCGGCCTCGGGTGTGTCAACGCGGTGCACCTCGCGCATCACGCCGCAGACTTGAGCCGCGCGCTGCACGGCAGCGGTCTCGCCGATCAGCAGACTGTCGCACAGGTCATCGAGTTCGCCGCAGGCCAGGGCCTTGACGCAGACCTCGGGGCCGATGCCAGCGGGGTCGCCGATCATGGCCGCGATCAGGGGCTTGTTCGAAGTGTCAGGCATGGTCGTTTGGGCCGTAGCGGGCTCAGGCGGCACACAGGAAGTTGTCGACCACGCTCACGAAGCGGTCCTTTTTCTCTATCTGCGTCCAATGGCCACATTGACCGAAGACGTGCAGTTCGGAGCGCGGCAGCAGTTCGAGCAGGCGCAGGCTACTGGTCAACGGAATCACGCGGTCCTCGCGGCCGTGCAGCAGCAGCACAGGCTTGTCCAGCGCACGCAGCTGGACATCGGGCGTGGCCAGGGCACTGATGTGACGCTGGCGCGGCGCCGGGAACATGCTGGCATACGACTCATGAAAACCTGGGCGTGTGCTGGCCTCGTAGCGCGAGGCTACCAATGCCTCGGTCAGCAGCGACTTGTCGTAGGCGAAGGTCTCCGCGATAGTTCTCATGTTCTCGACCGAGGGCTCGTAACCCCACACAGCGTCGAGTTCGGGCGTGAGCGTGAAATCGGTACCGGCCGAGCCCATGAGCACGATCTTGCGCACACGCTCGGGGTGGCGCACCGCCACCGCCAGTGTGAGCGCGCCGCCGAAGGAGTTGCCGACGAGGTCCGCCTGCCCGATGCCGAGCGCATCCAGGAAGCCGACGATGTGTCGCACCCAGAGGTCGAGACCGTAGACTGTGCCGGCCTTGCGTTCGGTGTAGCCAAAGCCGGCGGCATCGGGTGCCAGCACGCGGCGGGTCTTGGCCAGCTCGGGAATAGCCAAGCGCCAGTTGGCCCAGGCGGTGACGCCGGGGCCGGAGCCGTGCAGCAGCACCAGCGGCGTACCAGAGGCGGTGCCGGCCTCCAGATAGTTGGTCTGGATGCCATCGGCCACCACGCGGTGACCGATTTCCGGGTTATCTTTCTGAGTCATGGGGGGTGTCTCCTTCTCGGTCTTCAGATCATTCAGATGACGAAAGTCATGTTGCCCATCAGGCTGTCGTTGTTGACAAGGTAAACACGCTTCTCACGCATGAGCCAGGTGTCGCCATGGCGTTCGAGCACATGGTGCTGGCGCCCAGCCCAGACGGTGATGCGGTCCGCACGCGCCTCGGTCAGGTTGAAGCGCGAGCTAACCTCGCCGCCGCTGGCGGGGTCGAAGCCGAGCAGCCGCACATTGCTCACGACGCGCGACAGACGAGAGCGCGGATTCTGCGAGTGCGCATGCTTGGTACCCAGGCGGTAAAGCCGCTCTTCCAAACGGGGGCGGTCGTCAAAGATCAGTGAAACCTGTTTGCTCGGGTCAATCTGGTCCGCATTGCACGGCACCCAGTACAGCAGCTCGGTTGCCCACAGGGCCTGCCATGCCTTGTAGGCGTGTTCGTCGGCTAAGGCTGCCTCGTGGAACAAGAACTGCTCGATTTCGTGCTGAAGCTCCAGCGTGGTGGAGGTCAAGGTAACGGAGGCGTTGGTGGTCATGGCAATCTCCTCTTATTGCGCGACGTTGGCTGTCATAAGCTGGCGCCATTGACGCATCTGGCCGCGTTGGGTTACCTCGTCCGAGATGCAGCCAGTGATGACACCGTCCGCGCCAACCTCCTCGCGGTGCAAGCCGCGCGAGAGTTCCAGCCAGGGATTGGCTTCGGCCTTCATGCCCTTTTGCGCACGCTCGAAGATCTCGGCGTCGTCTGGCGAGCCCGAGCCGGCCGGCCCGTAGAAAGACTCATGCTGGCGCAGGCGCAGGGCGTTGATCTCTGGGCTCACGCCCTCGAACAGCACCGGGAACATGATCACCTCACATTCGTCCGCACTGATGGGATTGAGGATGCGGATCTGGTTATTGATCAGCTGTAGGTTGGGGTAGATGCCCACGTGCGGATCGCCCGCCAGGGAGATTAGCAGCTTGGCACGTTCTTCTCCGTGCTTGGCCTTCATGGCTCGCATGTAGTCGGTGCCGCCGGGCAGCTTTTCGAGCATGCTGGTAAACGACCCGTAGTGGCTCATGCGGTGGTGCGTGAGGTCGAGCATCACGTGGCCGTGGCCGAGGTCGCGGGTGCGGCTAGCCGATTCGTCGTCGAAGGGGTCACCCCGGTGCGTGGCGGCCAAGCCAGAATCCGGGTCGCGATTCCAGGCAGCGATCACCGAGGCGTGCACGTAGTGCACGTGGTAGCCGTCCATGCCAACCAGCTTCCAGTTGCCGTTGTAGACCGTCTTGTGCACGCCGGCGTCAACGCGAATCTCCCCCACCGGAGAGGCATCGACCATCAAGTCGATCATGGCCTTGGCCGGCCCCAGGTGTTCGTCCAGCGATGGCACCCTGGGGTTGAGACTGGCGAAGACGAAGCCTCGGTAGATTTCGACGCGCGCGGGCTTGGTGAGGCCCATCGCCTTCTGATCGAACTCGGGACCATAAGCACCCTGGCCTGGCACCTGTGTAAGGTTGCCACTTGCATCGTAGATCCAGCCATGGAACCAGCAGCGCAGGTGCTTGGTGTTACCGGACTCACCTTCGCACACCATCGCGCCTCTGTGCCTGCAGCGGTTCATCAGGACTTCCACTGAGCCTTGCGCGTTGCGGATCATCAACACCGGCTGGCGACCCATGCGGCGCGCGCGGTAGTCGCCATGCTTGGGCACCTCGGACGCGTGCCCGATGTAGAGCCAGGTGCCCTCGAAGATGCGCTCCTGTTCGAGCCTGAAGATGTCGGCGTCGGTGAAGGTGCTCGAATGGACGCGGCCTTCTTGTACCAGGTCACCTAGGTCGGCGACGGGCTGGCCAGGATGGAAATGGACAGTTTGTGTCATGGGGGTGGTCTCCTGAAGGTGGTTACGGGGTAGCCGCCTAGGACTCGATAGTCCTATCGCGTCAACCTTGGGATAAATTATGGCATAATTTGAACAATTCAAATATCGAACTAAATAAATTTAGAAGGACTTCCATGAAAGCAGGCTCGAAAGACCAAGCGGACCAAGCCGAAACCACCGGAGTTCCACTGCCTCACCTGAGTGATCAGGTGGCCGTAAGCGCTGCCCTGGACAAGCAATTGGACGGCTCAGCCCTCTGGGTCTTGCTGAGCATGTACCGGGCGTTCGCGGTGTTGGACCGCGACCAGATCGATGAAGTAGGCGCCATGGGCATGTCGCCCCTGCAGTTCAACATCCTGACCACGCTGCAACGCGCCAAGCAGCCCACCACCATGGGCGCGCTAGCCTCCATGTTGGTGGTCAAGCCCAACAACCTGTCGGGCAACATCAACACGCTGGTCGAGCGCGGCTTCGTCCGTCGCGAACTCAATGTTTCCGATCAGCGCTCGCTATTGGCTGTGCTTACGCCCGAAGGTAAAGACTTCCTGGAGGAGCACCTGCCTCAGCACTGGCGCCGCCTAGAACGCTTGATGGGCGACCTTTCCCGCGAACAGCGACTACAACTCGTGGCCTTGCTCAAGCAGATGGTGCTCTCCATCAGTGCCGAGCAAGAGAAGGAGAAAGCCGCCGTGCGGACCGAAAAAAGGGTCAAGAGCACCTGAGCTTGTCCCGTCCATGACCCTCCAGCCCACTCCGGCTGAGGAACTACCACCCGCAACCAATCAAGGAAACAACACATGGCAGAAATCCTGGGACTGGGCTTGTCCCATTACCCCCCCTTGTCGACGCCCGACGCACAGATGGCCGCCATCCTGCGCACGACTCTCAATGACCCAGGCATCCCCGATGAGCTCAAGGCGCCACAGAACTGGCCCCCCGCGATGCGGACCGAGTGGGGTGACGACCTGGGGGTGGCCGCTGCGGCCGGCCACCGTACCGCCCTGGTTGCGCAGTTCCGCAAGGTGCGCGCTGCACTCGACGAGTTCAGGCCCGACGTGGTGCTCATTTGGGGCGACGACCAGTACGAGAATTTCAAGGAAGACGTTATTCCACCGTTCACCGTATGCGCCTACGATGACATGGATCTCTACCCCTGGTGCCATGCGCAAGGCTCGTCAATGATGGCTGGCGGCAAGACCAACGCCTGGGGTGAAGGACCCAACACGCATTACCGACTCAAGGGACGGCGCGACATCGGCAAGTACCTTGCCCGAGAGTTGATCGAAGCAGGCTTCGACATGGCCTATGCCTACAAGCCGCTGCATCATCAGAGCCTGGCACATGCTTTCACCAACGCGATCCTCTACTTGGACTACGACCGCATCGGCTGGGACTACCCCACAATCGCCGTGCCCATCAACTGCTATGGCCGCAAGGTGATCTCGGCGCGCGGCTTCATGACCAACGTCAACGACGAGCTCGACCTGGACCCGCCCGGGCCATCGCCCGCGCGCTGCATGGCTATGGGCGCAGCCACCGCGCGGATCCTGCGCGATTCGCCCTGGCGCGTGGCGGTGATCGCCTCATCCAGTTGGTCACACGCCTTCTTGTGCGACCGCACCTCTCGCCTGCGCCCCGACACACCCAGCGATATTGCACTCTACAACGCGCTGCTTGAGCGGAATTACCAAGCTTGGCGCGACAGTAGTTCTGAAGATTTTGAGAATGCCGGTCAGCAAGAGTTGCTCAACTGGTGCCCGCTACTGGGCGCCATGGACGCGCTTGGCGCCGAACTCTCGTGGAGCAGCTTCGTGGAGACCCATGTGTTCAATTCGAACAAGGTCTTCGCGGTCTACCAGCCAGCCTGAGAAACACATGAATACACGCACCGACCGCGTTGTCATCGTGGGTGCCGGCCTGGCCGGCGTGGGCGTCGCACGCGGCCTGCGCCAGTCCGGCCACACCGGCCCCATCACGCTACTAGGCGATGAAGCCCACCCGCCCTACGATCGCCCACCGCTTTCCAAGCAGTACCTGCTCGATGGCGACGAGGCCGCCTTGCGGCTCTCGCCCGAGCCCTTGCCCGACGTAGCGCTGCTGACTGGCTGCGCGGTCACCTCGGTGGACGTCGCAGGGCGCACCGTGCGGCGCCAAGATGGCAGCGTGCTGGACTGGGACCGGCTGGTGTTCGCCACCGGCACCCGGCCGCGCCAGCTGGAGACGCTTGCCGCATCGCACCGCGTGACGCCGCTACGCACCCTGGATGACGCGCGCCGGATTCGCCAGCACCTGCGACCCGGCGCCCGCCTGCTGGTCATCGGCGGTGGACCGATCGGACTGGAGCTGGCCGCCACAGCGCAGCAGTTGGGCACCCATGCCACGGTGGTGGAGGCCGCAGAGCGCCTGATGGGGCGCAGCGCGCCGGCGCTGATCGCCAAGCATCTGCTCCGCCACCACCGGGCCCAGGGCGTCGACGTCCACCTGGGCCGCAGCGTCGTGTCTGTGGATGACGGCGGCCTGGTCACGCTCGACGATGGCCACACCGAGCATGCAGACCTAGTGGTGGTGGGGATCGGCGTGGTCGCCAACGACACCCTGGCCATAGCCGCAGGCATCGCCACCGAGGACGGCATCTTGGTGGATGGTCATGGCCGCACCAACGCCCCAGGAGTGTATGCGGCGGGGGACGTCACGCGCCACCGCCACCCACTTAGCGGGCGCATCGAGCGCATCGAGACCTGGGCCAACGCACAGGGCCAGGCAGCCGCCGTGGCCGCTGCCATGGTCGACCCCGATGGCGCCCCGCCTTACGGCGACACGCCGTGGTACTGGTCCGATCAGGGCAGCCTGCGCTTGCAGTGCGCGGGCCTTGTCCAGGGCGACACCCAGGCCCTGCGCGGTGACCCCGACAGCGGCAGCTTCGTACTGCTGCAATGGCAGGCGGACCGCTTGTGCGGCGTGGCGGCAGTCAACGCAGTGCGCGACTTCAACCCGCTGCGCCGCCTGATCGCGGTCGGCTGCACCCTCACGCCGGAGCAGCTAACCGCGCCCGGGGTCAACCTCAAACAAATTGCTCAATCCACCCATCCGGCCTGAAGCCGGCACAAGGAGCACCCTCCATGTCACAAAAAGCCCTATGCCCGCTGACCGACCTGTGCAACGGCAACATCGGTAGCGCTGTTCTGGACGATGGCCAACGGATCGCCATCTACCAGGTCGACGGCCAAGTCTACGCCACCGACGACCGCTGCAGCCACGGCGATGCCTCATTGGCCGACGAGGGTTCGCTGGATGGCCACACCGTGGAGTGCGGCCTCCACTTTGGCACCTTCGACGTGCGCACTGGCGCCGCCACGTCAGCCCCTTGTGTGCACGCCATCAAGACCTACCCGGTGGAGGTACGCGATGGCCAGGTGTGGCTGTCGGCCATTGCCTCGGCAGGTGAAGTCACATGACAGCCTGCGACTGCGGACTCATCGACACCCACACCCACTGGGTGCCCGCCCACTTCCCAGCCTACTTGGGCGCGCGCAAGGGAGTGGCATGGCCATCGATGGCGCCAGCCGACTCGGCCTGCCAGCGTCACGTCATGATCGACGGACAAATCTACCGCACGGTGCCCGATGCCGCCTGGGACGGCGCGCGGCGCGCGCACGACATGACCCGCACGGGCGTGGCGCACCAAGTCGTCTCGCCGATGCCGGAACTGCTGTCCTACTGGTTGCATGCAGACGATGCACTGGCGCTCACGCGCTTCATAAACGACGAATTGGCCGCACTGGTGCAGGCTTGGCCGCAGCACTTTACCGCCCTAGGCGCCGTGCCGCTGCAAAACGTAGACCTAGCCGTGCGCGAGCTCGAACGTCTGGTGCGCGAGCTGGGGCTGGCTGGCGTCGAGCTGGGCAGCAACATCGACGGCAAGCCTGTGGGCCATCCCGATTTCGAGCCTTTTTTTAGCGCGGCCGAGGCACTGGGCGCGGCCGTCTTCGTGCACGCGCTGCGGCCCTGCGGCATGGACCGCCTGGTGGGCCCGCCGTTGCTGGAGCAGGTCCTGGCCTTTCCTGGCGAGGTCGGGCTGGCCGCAGCCTCGTTCATGACCTCGGGCGTGCTGACGCGCCATCCACGCCTACGGCTGGCCTTCAGCCATGGCGGCGGTGCACTGCCCATGGCGCTTCCCCGCATGCAACACGCATGGGAACACATGACTCCTGTCCACCAGTGCATGGCACAGGCGCCACGCGAGCTAGCCCGGCGCCTGTTCGTTGACAACTTGGTATATGACCGCTCGGCCATTGGCTACCTGATGGACATCTATGGCCCCACGCAGGTGATGGCTGGATCGGACTATCCCTTCGCAATCATGGAGCGCGATCCGGCCCTGCGCATCAATGGCCTGGGGCTGGACGACAGCACTCGCAACCTGCTGCGGCGTGCTAACGCGCTGCGCTGGTTGGGCCGCGCCCAGATCTGAACGACTGACACTTTTTTCACACCACAGAGGACGACATGGACACAGAAACTTCCACACAGACCGCAGCAGCGGCACTGCGCCAGGCCCGTACCACGCGCCAGCCCATCGCCCGCATTTCCGAAACCTACGGAATCACCGGGTTAGACGCAGCCTATGCAGTAGCCGGCATCAACACCGCCGTGCGTCAGGCCGAAGGTCGGCGCATCGTCGGCATGAAGGTCGGCCTAACCTCCCAGGCAGTGCAGCAACAGTTGGGGGTCAACCAGCCCGACTTCGGCGTTCTGTTCGACGATATGGAATACCTCAATGGCCAAGAGATTCCCATGTCTCGCCTGCTGCAGCCGAAAGTCGAAGCCGAAGTGGCCTTTATCGTCGGACGAGACCTGCCCGGCACCGAGCCGAGTTACGCGGAATTCCTGGCCTCGCTGGCCTATGCACTACCCGCTTTGGAAGTCGTGGACAGCGCCATTGTGGATTGGAAGATCACGCTGGTGGACACGGTCGCCGACAACGCCTCCTGCGGCCTGTATGTGCTGGGCGACCAGCCTGTGCCAGTCGGCCAGATTGCTCTGGGCCAAGTCGGCATGACCATGCGCAAGAACGGGAACAGCGTCTCAATCGGCACGGGTTCGGCTTGTTTAGGGCACCCCCTGCGTGCCGCCTACTGGCTTGCCCGCACCATGGCAGCCCGTGGTCAGGGGCTCAAGGCCGGGCAGGTAATTCTCTCGGGTGCGCTGGGCCCCATGGTCCCTGTGGCCGCTGGCGATCTGATTCAAGCCGACATGGGGAACCTTGGTAGTGTGAACTGCCAGATGGTCTGAGGCACCCGTCCAAGCAAGGAAACCGCATGACACGTAAAAAATTCAGCGCCGCAATCATAGGCAGCGGCAACATCGGCACAGACTTGATGATCAAGATCATGCGCCATGGCCAACATATTGAAATAGGCGCCATGATTGGTATCGACCCCGCCTCCGATGGCCTGGCCCGCGCCGCCCGCATGGGCGTGGCCACCACCCACGAGGGCGTCGAGGGCCTTGCCCGCCTGCCGGTCTTTGCCGACATCGACTTCGTCTTTGATGCCACCTCCGCCGGTGCACACGTCAAGAACGACGCCTTCCTGCGCTCGATCAAGCCCTCCATCCGCATGATCGACCTCACCCCCGCCGCCATCGGCCCCTATTGCATCCCCGTAGTCAATGGATCGGATCATCTGGAGGCGCTCAATGTCAACATGGTCACCTGCGGTGGCCAGGCCACCATCCCCATGGTCGCTGCGGTTTCTCGCGTCGCCAAGGTCCACTACGGCGAGATCGTCGCCTCCATCTCCAGCAAGTCTGCTGGCCCAGGCACCCGCGCCAACATCGACGAGTTCACCGAGACCACCTCCAAGGCCATCGAGGTGGTGGGCGGCGCCACGAAGGGCAAGGCCATCATCGTGCTCAACCCCGCCGAGCCGCCTCTCATCATGCGCGACACGGTCTACACCCTCAGCGAGTTCGCTGATGAGGATGCCATTGCCGCTTCGGTCGAGCAGATGGCCGCTGCCGTTCAGTCTTATGTGCCCGGCTACCGTTTGAAGCAGAAGGTGCAGTTCGATCGCATCGACTCCCCCATCCGCATTCCCGGCGCGGGCGATGCCCTGACGGGCCTGAAGACTTCGATCTTCCTGGAAGTCGAAGGCGCCGCCCACTACCTGCCAGCGTATGCCGGCAATCTGGACATCATGACCAGCGCCGGTTTGCGCACCGCCGAGCAGATCGCCCAGCGCATGCTCTCGGACGCAACGGTTTGAGCGAGGAGAACACCATGACTTTTGATCCCAAGAAGAAGCTCTACATCTCTGACGTGACGCTGCGCGATGGCAGCCACGCCATCCGCCACCAGTACACCGCGGCCCAGGCCCGCCAGATCGCCCAGGCTCTGGACGAGGCCAAGGTGGACTCCATCGAGGTGGCCCACGGCGATGGCCTGCAAGGCTCCTCCTTCAACTACGGCTTTGGCGCCCACACCGATCTGGAGTGGATTGCAGCCGTGGCCAGCGTGGTCAAGCACGCCAAGATCACCACGCTGCTGCTGCCGGGCATCGGCACCGTGCACGATCTCAAGGCCGCCTATGAGGCCGGGGTGCGTGTGGTGCGTGTAGCCACCCATTGCACCGAGGCGGACGTCTCTCGCCAGCACATCGAGTACGCACGCCACCTGGGTATGGAGGCCGTGGGTTTCTTGATGATGAGCCACATGCAAACGCCCAAGGGCTTGGCCGAACAAGCCAAGCTGATGGAAAGCTATGGCGCCACCTGCTGCTACGTGGTGGACTCGGGTGGTGCGCTGGGCATGCACGATGTGCGTGATCGCTTCCGCGCCTTCAAGGACACCTTGAAGCCTGAAACCCAAACGGGCATGCACGCCCACCACAACCTGAGCCTCGGCGTGGCTAACTCCATCGTGGCGGTGGAGGAAGGCTGTGACCGCGTGGACGCCAGCTTGGCGGGCATGGGGGCCGGTGCGGGCAATGCGCCGCTGGAGGTGTTCATCGCCGCGGCCGAGCGCATGGGCTGGAACCACGGCGCCGATCTGTACAAGCTCATGGATGCGGCCGATGACATCGTGCGCCCGCTGCAGGACCGCCCCGTGCGCGTGGACCGCGAAACGTTGGCGCTGGGTTATGCCGGGGTGTACTCCAGCTTCCTGCGTCACTCGGAGGCCGCAGCCCGCAAGTACGGCCTCAAGACCGTGGACATTCTGGTCGAGCTGGGCAAACGCCGCATGGTCGGCGGGCAGGAAGACATGATTGTGGACGTCGCCCTGGACCTGCTCAGGCGCCAGGAACACGAGCGTATCCACGCTGAACCCGTCATGAGCGAGGCAGGTTGAACTCACAGGCCTAACTAACCCATTAATTTCAAAAGAATTCCACCGATTTGGGCAATTTGCCCAAATCGGTGGAAAAACCATACCCACAGCAAAGCTGCTTGACTTCGCCTCGCCGACCTTGGCGCCTAGCTCGACCTCTTTGAGGATGGCGACGATCTGGCTTTCACTGAATCTGGATTTCTTCACGTAGAAACTCCGTTGGTTGGAATTCTCGAGGCATCCAAGAAGCTGGGAATTGCCCGCAACACTGCAGCTCGCTGGCTGGCCATGGAAGTGATGGTCGAGCCCAAGTACCCGAAACGGGTACCAGTTGAGTCCATTCTTGACCCGTACAAAGAGTAGTTGATCTACGGACCTCAAGGCGGATAGCCACCGAGGTAAACGGGATCGGCGCACGACCAAGGCGCTATTTGAAGCAGTTTTCGGGAAGCCTGTCTGAAGGCCTGGCAAGAGATGAAGCATCCTGAATGGCCGGAATTGATGGGGGCCGATGTTTGGCAAGACGAACAAGTTCGCCTGATGCCTTGCCCGACACCGTTTAACGGTACATCGAACAGCCCGTACTGGTCTTCCCGACATCCCTGATCCATTACCAACGCAACCGCTACAGCGTCCCCTGCGAATGGATCAACAGTACGGTCAGTCTGCGGGCTTACCCAGCACATTTACTGGTTGTGGAAGCCGACGGGGAGTGTGTCACGCTCAAGAGAAGCTTTGAGCGCGATCAGACGATTGTATCCGTCCGGCGAACCCCATCCTGCATTCGGCCTGACAGTGGTAAGTCAGTGAAGGCATAAACTGCCGGCCATGAGATCGAGCCAGACTGTTTTAGACCGTGAGATGTTTGTGCAGGCCCTGCGCCACATGGGCGAGGAAGACCTGTTGTTTCTCAACCGGATGGTGGTGGAGCGCTTGAACTTGCTGGCTCAGGCCAGAAGCACGGTGCAGCTGGCACAGTTTGCCGAAGGTGATCGGGTGGAGTTCACAACCCAGGACGGCAGCGTCAAACGCGCCGTGGTTGTTCGCCTGAACAAGAAGACAGCCAGCCTACGCACCGATGATGCCCAGAACTGGAAGGTCTCGCCCGTCCTGTTGCGCAAGGTGGCGGCAGGCTGAGCCAGCTGCTTCAGGCGGCTGCTTGCCAGCGGTGCGGCAGCAACTCCAGGATGCGGCTGTTGGGCCAGGTGGGCAGCTTGTCCATCACGTCCTTGAGGTAGGCGTGCGGGTCATGGCCATTGAGCTTGGCTGACTGGATCAGGCTCATGACGGCGGCGGCGCGTTCGCCCGCGCGCAGTGAACCGGCGAACAACCAGTTCTTGCGGCCAAGGGCGATGGGACGCATCTGGTTCTCCACCCAGTTGTTGTCGATGGGCACCTGCGCGTTGTCCACGAACACGGTCAGTGCCTGCCAGCGCCGCAGGCTGGAGTCGATGGCTTTGGCCGTGGCCGAGCCCTCCGGTACTTTGGCCCTGTTGTCCGTGAGCCAGTGCTTGAGCTTGTCCACAACGGGCCTGCTTTGCTGTTGGCGGATGCGCAGCCGCTCGTCGGCCGGTGTGCCTTGCACCTCTCGCTCGATCTCGTAGAGCTGGCCAATTTGTTCGAGGGCCTGCACCGCAATCTGGCTTTGGTTGGCCGTGTGCAGTTCAAAGAACTTGCGCCGGGCGTGCGCCCAGCACCCGGCCTCTGTGATCTGCTCGCCGATCAGCTGTTTGTAGCCCGCAAAGTCGTCCACCAGCAGCGTGCCGCTCCAGCCCTTGAGGAACTCGCTGGCATGCTTGCCCGCCCGGCTTTCGCAGAAGTCATAGATCACGGCCTTCATCTGTTCATGCCGCCCCGGTGTGTAGGCCCACAGGTAGGCCCGGTGGGTCTTGCCATCGCGCTCGCTGCCCCTCTTGAGCACCTGCACCGGCGTCTCGTCGGCGTGCACCACTTTGTGGGCCAACACCTCCTTGCGCAGCGTATCGACCAGCGGCTGCAGTTGCACACCGCAACTGCCCACCCAGTGCGCCAGGCTCGAGCGTGGGATCGGCACGCCAGCGCGGGCGTAGATGGCTTCCTGGCGGTACAGAGGCAGATGGTCGGCGTATTAGGCCACCAGCACATGGGCCAGCAGTCCACTGGTGGGGATGCCTTTGTCGATGATGTGCGCGTCTACCGGTGCCTGCTTGAGCGTCTGGCAGCAGGCACACACCCACTTGCCGCGCACATGGCGGTGCACGCTGAACACGCCAGGCGTGTAGTCCAGCTTCTCGGCCACGTCCTCGCCGATGCGGCGCATGGGCGCATTGCAGCACTCGGTCACTTCGGGCTCGTGCTGGAATTCCTGGCGCGGCAGCTGCGCGGGCAGGCTCTGGCGTTTGGGCTGCTGGCGTGGCGAACGCTCGGCCTCGCTCTTGAACTGTTCGGCCTCTTCGTGGATGGCCTGCAGATCTTCTTCCAGGTCGTCTTCGAGCAAGTTGCGCTGGTCAGTGTGCAGGGCTTCGGTCTTGGCGGCGAACTTCAGCCGTTTGAGCAGCGCCATCTCGTAGGCGAGCTTGTCGATCTGCGCTTGCTTGTGTTTGATGTCGGCAAGCAGGCGCTGCACCAGCGCCCGTGCACCTTCGTCCAAACCCTGCAGATCCACCTGTTCATCCATGGCCGCTATCGTCACCGATGTGGGCCAGATTGCCCATCCGCATATTCACGAATTGCACATGCCCGGACGGGTGCTGAAGATCACAACACCGTGATCACGCCAGCCTCGCCCAGCCGCCGCCAGGGCAAGCCAATCACCAGCGCCTGCAACTGCTCGGCGCTGAGCAGCTGGCGGCCATCAGATCCAGCATGGCCCCAAACGAACTTGCCCTGGTTCAAAGACCGGGCCGCCAGCCACACGCCAAAGCCGTCGTGCACCAACACCTTCATGCGGTTGGCCCGGGCATTGGCAAAGAGGTAAGCATGGTGCGGGTGCGCTGCGCCAAAGACCTGCACCACACGCGCCAGCACCGTGTGCATCCCCGCTCGCATGTCCAGCGGTTCGGTAGACATCCAGATGGCATCCACACGGATCACCGCAGCACCTCGCGCAGCAAGGCACCGCAGTCGCTGACGGTGCAACTCAGGCTGACCACCAGATCGCCTCGCTGTAGGCGCACCTGAACCGGCGTCGACACCGCCGGTGCTGGTGCCGTGGCCGCTGGCAAGCTCTCGGACAGGGGCAGCGCGATGAATGCTGCAGGCGCATCTGCGCTGAGGTGCGCAGTGAAGGCCTGCGCCTGCCTGGCCTCACGAAGCCAGCGGTGCACCATGTTGGCGTGCAGACCGTGGGATAAGGCTACGCCGCCCACACTGGCTCCAGGCTGTGCGCACTCGTTCAGAACCTGTGCCTTGAAGGCCTTGCTGTATTCACGTCGGCGCGGCCGACCCTCGTTTGCAAACTGTTCCATCGTCTCCACGATCCTCCAATCGTGGAGACGATGCCCGCTTACCTCGCTTCAGGCAACAAGGGTGGTCGCCGGACGCTTACGTCTAAGGTATCAATAACAGGTTTATGGTGCGGGTGTGCCGTCAGCCGCTGACTGCCTGGCATGCCATTGCTGCAGCTCCAGAACCATCAGGGTGGTCTCTGCAGCGTCGCGGGCTAATTGCTCACAGGAGATGCCGGTCGCAAGGCCTGGGGAATCAGGTACAGCGTCGGTGGGGGCTGCCGCAATTCCTGCGGCAGTGGCGGAAACGATGGGCAAGGTACCGGGATCATGGCTGGACTGGATGCGCAGCCCGACATCACCGCCACGCAAAGCAGGCCGCAGGCCAGCCAACATGCCCTTCTTGGTTTGAAATTCATTCGATATCTCCTGATTGATGGTTTTCTGCGCATGCACGGTGTCAGCCACTCGTTGCTCCTGTTTGGCCTGAATCAATGCCGCTTGCAGCTTTTCGGCATCCCAGGCGCGCTGCACACGGGATTGGCCGATCTGGATGCCAAAAATTAGCGCCACGAGCAGCAAGAACCCGCCCAAGATGGAACTCCGGTGGCCCAGCAGGAAGCGCGTGATCCAGTTCATGGCGCACCTCCGTCCAGAGCTTGCAGCTTGTACTGATTCATGAGATTGATCACCTTGTCGGCATAGCCTGGATCAGTGGCATACCCAGTCTTGGCCAGTGCTTGTGCAAACGCCTCAGCCCTCAGGCATTGGAAGCACGGCTGATATCGTGGGTTTTGCTTGAGGAAGGCAGCGTGGTCATCGATGCTTTCTTGCCAGCTGGCGTACTTGCGCCACTTGGCAGGAACCACAACCCACTGGCCACGGATGAATTCCTTGGTCTGCAAGATCAAGGTCTCGCCCCGCCAGCGACTGTCGGCCTTGATGCCAAAGAGGTTCTTGCCCACCTTGGCTAGGCCAGACTCACCCCAACCGGACTCCAATGCCGCCTGAGCGATCGTGATGCTGGCAAATACACCCGTGCGCTTGGCAGTAGCCTGCGCGGAAGATCCGATCATTGCGATGAATTCAATCGGCTTCATAGCAGCTCCTTCACATCCTTTGCCACCGCATCGAGCGAGTCATCCCGGCGCTTGTCGATGAAAGCAAACGTCCAGCGCACCATCGCCCACCCCGGCAGACCACAGGCAAAGATCAATCCACCCATGGCACACAGTCCCATGGTTGAAAACGCCCAGTGATGCAGATCGAAGTGCTCGACGGTGAATGCACCGCCGCCGATGCTGGACACCACCGTGCTGATCAAGCCAACGGCCCACTCCCTCTTGTTTCGAGGCGGAGTCATCAACATGACCACCACGGCAGCCAGCGTGGCCCCGCTCGCAACAGCGGCTGCTGTTCCTCCCAGCGCCTTGTACGCAACTGCTGCTCCGGCGACCCCACTACTTGTCGGTTCTGGCATTCATTTCTCCAAAAAGAAACCCGCCGGGATTACTCCTCGGCGGGTGGTTACAAAAATCAGGTTCAGATCAGGATTGATCGACGGTATGCACCAACGCGTTCTCGGCCACGCAAGTCAGCTCGACCTGCTCAGCCCTAGGCTTGACGCTCATGACGCGCGCCAGCTGGGACCAGGATTGGCCCACACCAAATGCAAAGTGTGTTCGCTCTCGGTCAGCACCGACCTGTGGCTCAAAGCCAGGTAGAGTTTTCAGGACAGCATGAGTGGCAGTTGCGTCCGGCGTGACCTCGATGGCATCGGAGACCGAGCCATCGGGCTTTCGGAGAACGAGATAGTGAACGGCTCCTGACTGCCAACTCAGCGACTCAGAACACCGCATGGTTCGCGTCTGGCCGTCCCAGCTCAAAACCTCGCCACTCACACCCCAACGGGGAATGTCATGGCTCAGAGCAATCAGATCTCCATAGGTCGGAATCAAACCTTCCAGCTCTGTGCGAAAGGTCACGATCCGTCGGCGATACCGATTGGCCGCCGCGATGTATTTCCCCTCACGAACGCCTTGCGCCTTATCGGTACAACCAAACAGCCTCACACGCGCAGGCTTGGCAGCCTGGGATCCGGACAAGGCCACGGTGAATTCGTCAGGCTTCCAGCTCTTGGGATTGACGTATTCGATCGTGACCGCATCCGCCGTGGCATCGCCTGGCATCAGGTACTGAATCTTCAAGCTGTTGCGCACGATGTTTCGTGCAGAAAAAAGCGCCACCGGGATGGTCTTGGGTTCATCCCGAACGATGCGAACAATCCCGCCCTGCAAGAACGGCACAGCACGCCCCGTCCGGGCAATCTGCCCCAAGGCATCCCAGACTGTCTGGTTTTGATCGAACACGGCATTGAAGGTATCCCCGCGTGCCGACCACACCGCATCCAACCGAGCCAAAGCCGCCAGGTCCAATTGCCGGTCAGGCAACCCTGCGCCATAGCTTGACTTGACCGCATCGGCAAAGGCCCACGCAATCGAGCGCGTGGGTTGCAGCGCAGACCATCCAGTGCTCGGATTCCAGATAGAGAGCTTGCGCGTCACCTGACAGTTGACCAGCCGTGAGGAGCGTTGCGACAAGTTGTCGGTGGCGCGCATCCTGAGCGCCAAGTAGGTCAGGTCCGTGGGCAGACTCGATCCCGCCAAATAGCCCTTGGCCTGCCCCCAGCGCAGCTCGTGACCAGCTCGGTTGCTGGTGTCCCGCGCATCCAGGCGTTGCAGACGAATCTCATAACGTCCAGGCGATACCGAATACTTGAACGACAGGCGTTGCGCTGTGTTGGTTGCAGCCGAGTAGGTTTCATCTGCAACATGGAGCCAGCCTGAGGTGGCATCGCCATCGTCATTGATGCTTCGCACTTCTACGCGCCATTGCACCGACCGGCTCTCCAATGCACCGCTGTCATTGGCGTAATACAGTCCGCGAAGCATCACCACATCGACACCAACCTGATTGATCAGTGTGCCCACAGGGTTCAGGGCGAAGGGACCAACAATGGAACCAGCGTCGGTGACTGCGATCAACTCCTGCCCGGATACCTCAGGGGCAGTGACCACATCGGGATTGAACAAGGTGTTCTGTCCGCCAGGCTCAATGACCTGTGCCTGCACCTCGGCAAACGAGCTGATCGGGCTGTCATCGATGGACAGCTCCTCAAACTGGAACTGACCCACGCCAATGACGTGCAACTGATGCAGATATTCCTCGTTGTTTTCGTACTCGGTATAGGGCATGGTGGCCAGATCCGGGTACACCAAATGATGGCCATAGATCACGGGCACGGGTTGCGACAGACGTCCATAGTTACCGCGCGCCTGCAAGGAGTAGGTCGGGCTGGGGGATGTCGTGTTGGCCGATGCCGAGGGCAAGGACTGATTTGGCAATGGCACCAGCGCATTGACGAGCACCGAGCCTGTGACCGCAATCGCAGTGGACGCTACCGCCGTGGCCAGCGTGCCTGAATACCCCATCGAGGCAGCCAGTGCGCCGCCATATGCATTGGCGACGACCAGAACGGCGATCATTAGCACGGTTCTCAGCGGGTTCTTGC
>JACCDR010106146.1_pt1 | contig 24928 bp, 41 predicted proteins | sample 7446431 | NCBI WGS metagenome assembly JACCDR01 (sample SAMN15323443, study PRJNA562643) | freshwater metagenome | isolation source: river surface water | place: USA:Blue River Watershed | collected 2017-08-17 | reverse complement strand
CGGCCACGCTGCGAGAGGGATAGGCGAACTTAACGAACCCTGAGCATCGTTGGAACCCAATGCAGCCTGACCATCAGGCGCAAGTTAATGCGATGAGTGAAGCTGGAGCTGAAGCTGGATTGCCAGTAGGTCAGCGTATGCAGCTTGATAAGCAGCTGTGGGAAAAGACGCAAATCGCGAGCAAATTTCTTATCGCAGAACTGAACGGTGGGCTTGTTTCTACTGACCCACAGCGCGTGAAGATGGCAGCGACGATTGCTTCGAACATGCTGATCAATAATGAAAACGCGTTTGCGGGGACTGCAAACCAGAAGAATATCGAGGCGCAGGCTTGGGAGTTTCTTCGGCTACAGCGTAACGGACTCTCTGCCGATGATGCGGTGAAGCGTATTGCTGGCATGAATGATCCCGAGACAAAAGCGAGGTTAGCGCCAAAGAATACTGAAGTTCAAAAGTTCCGCGAAGAACTGACGAAGAAGGATTTGAGCGCGGAAATCCTCAAGGATTTTAATCCTGGGTTCTTTTCAAGACTCAATCCGTTCAACAACGATCCGCGTGCTACGTCGCTTGGACTTGGTGATACGCAGGTTCGTGCGGTGGAAGCGCAATACAAGGAACTGATGATCGAACACTATGGCGAGTTCGGGAATATCGACCAAGCTAAAAGCTATGCGATGAATAAGCTGAACCAGCAGTATGGGATCAGCAACAACCGCTTGATGCAGTATGCGCCTGAAAAAGCGCCAGGCTACCCCGCAATCAACGGGAGTAAAAAGTGGGTGTATGAGGAAGCTGCACATGAGATTTCAGGGTTGGTTGGCAAGCCAATTAAGCCTGAAAACATTGTGTTCGATTATTCGTATGGCCAGCGCGGTGGTATTTCAACTCGAGACGCGTTCGTGAATGGTCAACCTGTGCCGTATACGGTGAAGTACTGGACGATGAGTGAAGCGGGTTTTCCGATAATGGAACAGCTGCATGTGCCGCAGTCGCGCGACGGCGTTACGTGGTACGCTGATATAAATCGGTATCGTGAACGAGTCGAGGCTGGTGCGCTTGCGTCGGGAGTGAAAGCTGGACTTGATGCGGTGCGCGGCGGATTGGGTCCGAACGTGCAGAATAAGGAGTTTGTGCCTGAACTGATCCGCAAGACCGACGAAGCAGCTCGCAAAGCCAGGGGACTCTAATGCCTTTCCTCGAAGATAAAGCTACCATTGATCGGTGGACCGCGGAGAAGCCGCTCGTCGCGCCCGAAGCTCCGAGTATGCTTGGGGACTTTTGGGAGAAAACTCAACCGGTCGGTTTCTTTGAAGGCTTTGCTGCCGGAACCCGGCTTGAGAATCCTGTGCTTTCGGCGCTGCGTAGTGCGGACTCGCTTCGTATTGACAACACGCCTGAAGAAGGTTTCAACTATATGAACTACGCCAAGGAGAACGGCGTTGAAGATATGGTTAATCAGCTGGTGTGGGCTAATAACACTGCTTTCGCTGACGGTATCGTTAAGCAGACTATTGCTGAACGTGATCTTCGCCGCCAGCGCGACGCTTCTGGTTGGGGTGGTACTCTGGGTGACTTGTTTGGAGGCGTTACTTCTCCTACAACTCTTATACCCGGAACTGGTTTGGTTCGTGCGGTAAAGGGAGGCTATGCGATTGGCGCCAGCGCGCTAGGTGTAGGCGCGATGAACATGGGTGCTTCAGCGATTGACGAAGCTTTCTTGCAACTCTCGCAGCAGGAGCGCAGCGGAGCTGAATCTGCTATGGCTGTCGGGTCTAGCTTTCTCATTGGAAGCCTTCTTGGCGGGACTGCTGCTAGCTTACTTGGTCGAGTTGAAAGAGAACTCGTCGAGCGCGGCTGGCGAGATTTGAATGAAAGTACAGGTGCTAGTGCTGGCGCGGAAGCGGTGCGGAAGTGGAGCTATGACGACCTCTCAATGTCAGGCTGGCTTGCACGAAAGACTGTCGATGCGGTAGATTTCATAAATCCTAACGTGCGCCTTGCGACCTCAGCTAGCTTGGTTGCCCGCGAGATTGGCCAGATGCTCGGGGAGAATACGTTTTACTACAAGCTGCATGACAGTGGTTTTGCTGTTGCGCCCGGCGGATCGGCAGAAACTGAAGCGTATAAGTTGCTTCGGGGAAGTCTGAACCTTGGTTTCCAGGGAATGGAAGATCAATACAAGGCTATGAAAAAAGCCGGGATCAGCATGAGCTGGAGCGAATTTGATGAAGCTGTTGGCAAGGCCATGCGGCGTGAGGATCAGGGCGCGAATGAGTTTATCTCTGCGGCGGCGTCAACTTTGCGCAGGGAAATTACGGACAGAATGAAAGATGAAGCTGTCCGTGCGGGCCTGTTGCCGGCAGATATTAAAATTGAAGAAGCCGCCAGTTATTTCTCCCGCGTGTATAATGTGGAGAAGATGATTGCGCAGGAAGCTGATTTCAAAGCGCGCGTTATGCCCTGGATGCTTGAGCGCATGGGAACTGCGTTTGAAGAACATCGGCTGAAGGTTAAGACGCGGATCGAAAAGCTACAAGCTGATCTTGCGGATATGCGGCTTGATAAGGAAGGTCGCTTGCAGGCGCTCGATGCTATTGACGCGCAAATGGCTGAACTCGCCAACGTGTATCGTGGAGGGTTTGAGGTTGACCAAGAAATTAAGAAGCTCAATCGCGAGGCGACCAAAGCGAAGAAGGAAGGTGATACGCTCCGCGAGGCGGACCTTCGCGCGCAAGCTAAAGGAATGGCAGATCAAGCTGCTGAATATCGAGCAGCCGTCGCTCCAGTGCTCAGAAGGCGCCGAGTTATTGAACGAGGAACTGGAGGCCTGGATCGTAAGATCGAAAAGATACAGGATCAACTCGTTAATCTTGAAGAAGCGAACCTGACGAGCCTTCGGCGGCTGATTGCGAAGGGCCAGTGGCTGCAGCGCGAACTTGGGAAATTGCCAACTGAAGATAAATTACAGAAAATGATTGTGGAACTGAATGAAACTTTTAACCAGGTTGGCAAGCAGTTCGATGATGGGCTGGATCGAATTGCGGAAACGAGTCGGAAGATTGATGAAGAAGGAGTGAAGCTGAAGGAGCAGAATAAGCCTGGCGAGAAAACGGGCATTGAGCGCGCTCAAAGCTTTGAGGAATACAAGGCTAAGATGGCGCCGATGCAAGAGCGGCTGGCTAAGTTCCAAAAAGCACAAGAGGCTCGTCGTGCAAAGCTTGATCGGATTGCGCAGCAGATTGAAAATGCTGAAAGCATCGACTTGGTTGAAGTGCAAAAAACGCTGCGCGCAATGACGGATGATCTCGTTGCCGATGTGAGTTCAATGACTCTGGGCCGCGGCGAACGCGCACAGCGACTGATGGACCGTATGGATAAACTTGATCCGCAGAAGCTTGCGGAGCAACTGGCGCTAAGGGAAGCGAAGATCAAAGAACTTGCTGATGCGTTTGACCAGCGCTGGAGCGTGAAGATGCTCGGCAAGGATGCTGAACTTAATGGCACAGGCAAGCCTGACTTCTCGATTGCAGCGAAGGATGCTGTCGGTGAAATCTTCGATGCAATCACCGGCAAGCAGAATTTGATGAACACGGATGGAATGAGTGAGTGGCGCATTAGCCCTCGCCGCGGTCCGCTCAAGGATCGTACGTTTCATATACCTGACGCGATGATTGAGGATTTCCTTAACTCAAGTGCGCGGCAGGTCCATGAGATTATGGGGCGGAGAATGGCCGGGCAGATTGCGCTGGCCAAGAAGTTCCCGAATGATCCAACGCTGGAAGGAAAACTGAAAGAGATCAAGGAAGATTACGATAAGCTACAAGCGCGAGTCGACTCGGCTGAGTCGTACGCACAAGCGCTACGCGAGATTGGCCAGCATTATGGGTTTAAGGAAAAGATCGCTGAAGGTCTGCGCGGCCAAGAACGCAGTATCGAAGTGCTTAAAACTTGGCTGAACAAGGAAATGCACAATGATATAACTGATGTGCAGGCGCTTCGCGATTTGATTCTGGGGCGATTCCGGCCTGACTTGCACAGCTCAAACACCGGGCGAACGGTCCGGGCACTGAATCAAATTAACTACGTCAGGCTCAGTGGTAAGTTTTTGATTTCATCGCTGACGGACATTTACCGCATACCTATGATGATGGGCATGGCGCGCAGCATGGGTACGCTGCCGGCAATGCTCAGCAATGCGGTGACAAGTGATGGGACGAAAGCTGTGTCCGCGGCAATCAGGGAAGCAAAGCTGGCGTCGCTTGTGTCAGAGCAAGTTCTCCACACGCGTATGTCCAGTATTGCAGCACTCGGTGATCCATTCGCGCACGGAAATAGGACTGAGCGGTTTATCGAGAACATGACGAAGATCAGCACGAAATGGAATGGCATGGCGCTGTTTCAGGATTGGCTGGAAAGTTGGGGCAGTATCGTTGCGCAAAACAAGATCATCGACGCTGCGTTGCGTACTGATCCAAAGAAGTTGACCCAAGATGATCGTTGGCTTGCGATGCTTGGTGTCGATAAGCTTGGGCTGGCTCGTGAGATTGCAACAGAGCTGAAGAAGCACGGCGAGCAAGTCGGCGGTGTTTGGGTTGCGAACACTGAAAAGTGGCAAAATCGAGCAGCGATTGATGCGTATAGAAACGCGCTGGCAAAGGAAGTTACGCGGACAGTTATTCGCCCGAGCCACGGCGATGTTCCAACTGCATGGAAAACGCCAATCGGCCAGGGTCTGTTTCAGTTCCGCAGCTTTCTTATGAGCGCCCATCAGCGTATTATGATCGCTGGTATGCAGGAAAGTGGCGCGCGGTTTATGTCTGGGCTGATCGGCATGATTACTATTGGCATGGCGGTGAGCTACCTGAAGGCGCTCGCTAACGGACAAGACTCGTTTGATCGGTGGAAGGAGCAAGCCAAGAACCCAATGTATCTGCTCGGAGAGGGACTCGATAATTCGGGGCTATTTCCGCTGCTGTTTGAAATGAGCAACTCGACGGAGAAGCTGAGCAAGTCAGTGGGTACTTCGTTTAATCCGATTAAGTCGCCGCTCAAAGCGATTTACGATGGAAAGCTCGAAGTTGACTCGCAGAAGAACTGGAACCTCCCGCCGGAACAAGCGTTGCTTGGACCGCTCGCGGGGATGCTCAGCGCCGGTGCCGCCGGTGCCCGCCTTGGGGTTAATCTTGCCCAGGGCAAAGAGTCGACTAAAGGTGAAGTTCGGCAGGGCGCCGCTGCCATGCCATATGCAACCCATCTAGGTTTTCGGGAAATGATTCAGTTCCTGAACAACGATCTTCCTTACATGAGGTAGTGCTATGACCCTTGAGACCACTGTTAATAAAGTCACCTATGTTGGCAACGGTGCGACGACAAGCTTTTCATATACGTTTCGTATTGACGAGGCGGATGATCTTGTTGTCATTTTGACTGATGCTGGTGTCGATACTGAACTTAGTTCGACGCTGTATTCAGTTACGGGTCTTGGCGAAGATACTGGCGGTGCAGTTACATATCCGCTTAGTGGCTCGCCAATTGCCAGCACGGTGCAACTTACTATTCTGCGGCGGTTAGCAGTTGTCCAGGATACAGAACTGACCAATCAATCGACTTTGTATCCTTCAGTGCTTGAACGAGCGCTTGATAGACTGACGATGCTGAGTCAGCAGAATGCTGAAAAACTAACTCGCGCGCTTGTATTCTCTATCGCAGATGATTTGCAAGAAACTGTTTTACCTGACTCAACTACGCGCGCAGGAAAGTTTCTCACGTTTGATGAAGATGGTAATCCTTCGGTCACAGCGTCAGTTGATCCTGGAGCAATTTCTGTTTCGGCGTTTTGGGAAACGACGCTGGCGCTTGCGTCCGCGGCATTGTCACGTGCTGCACTTGGCATTGGTGTGACTGGAACGCTCGGTCAAGCCGGTGCCGATACGCTGCTCGGTAACCCAAGTGGAAGCATAGCTGATCCGACTTATAATTCGCTTGCAAGCTATATTGCCCGGCTCGGCAACACACGAGGTATGTCGCTTCGTCGTGGAACTTCCGCCTGGGAAGTACTTGCGCTTGGTTCATCTGGAAAGTTTCTTGGATCGAACGGAACTGATGTCGATTATTTTGATCCGCCTATTGGCGAAGGAATGTACAGAAACCTCGTGATCGACTGCACGAGCGCTTCAAACATTGATATTGACGCTGATTGGGTTACACTGGCAAACGCGAGCAATAATATAAAGTTTGCTCGCGGCGTTAATTTGTCAGTTGGAACTGGAACCAGCGGCGCAAACGGACTGGATACAGGTTCAATTGCCAACGACACTTGGTATTCAGTTTGGGTTATTTACAATCCAACGAGTGACACTGTTGCTGGCTTGCTTTCACTGAGTGCAACGGCACCGACGCTTCCGAGCGGTTATACGTTTAAAGCTCGGTTTGGTTGGGTGCGGTACGCAACAGCTGCGCTTCGCCGGTCGAAGCAGGTTAACAACCGTGCAATGTATGTGCTGAACGCAACGCACACTACATATCCTGACATTAGCGCGACAAGCAGCTTGACGTCGATCTCGATTAGCTCGTTTATCCCATCGACAGCGATTGAAGGTGGGTTCCTACTTTCATGCACGACTGCAAGTGATTATGCAGCCATCCATCCAAACTCAAATCCTTCTTTAGCTACTGGCTGTCTTGCTTACTTCTCGGCAGCGTCAACTAACCTCGATCCGGCGCGAATGTCTGTATGGTTCCCGCTTGAAGCGACGACTGTTTGGACTACTGCCGGCAATGGTGGATCGGTGCTGGCTATTGGTTGGGTTGACAGTGTTTGATATGTATGATCGCAACGGGCGATTGTATGTATCATTAACTAGGAGAGAACCATGTTCAAACTTAGTACAAAGTCGCTAGCAAAACTTAAAGGCGTGCATCCTGACTTAGTGAAAGTTGTGAAGCGCGCTATTGAACTGACGCCGATTGATTTCAGTATTACATGCGGCGTCCGTACAATTGAGGAGCAGAAGGTGCTTGTCGCAACTGGCAAAAGCCAGACGATGAACTCGAGGCATCTTCCTGGGGCGGACGGTTTAGGCTACGCGGTTGACTTTGCCGCGTGGCCTGACGGGAAGGTTTCGTGGGAACTTAAGTACTACCGCGAGATTGCCAAGGCGTTTAAGGCTGCGGCAAAGGAACTGAAGATTCCGATTGTTTGGGGCGGCGATTGGAAGAGCTTTATTGATGGCCCCCACATCGAGCTAGATCGCACGGTGTATTCCGGGAGAAGGAAATGAAAGCTTTTCTCGTCACTGTAGCTATGTTGGTAATTAGCGGATGCCAGCATATCGATACTATTCGCCGCTATTGGTAAGGAGCAAGCAATGGACGCTGATCTCTTTGGACGACTGTTCCGTACTGCCTTGCAGGTTGTCGGCGCAGCTATCGCCACGAAGTACGTGGGCGAGGAGAATTGGGCGGCAATCTCCGGCGGACTGCTGACCGTCGGCACAACGCTGTGGACGGTGTACGCAGCGAAGAAGTCGAAGTGACAGAACTGCTGTTTGGTGGCGGGGTTATCCTCGCCACCATCCTAGGCTCGATTTGGCTTGCGAAGCGGCTAGGGCGGGCAGAAGTAATGAAGGAAATTGCTGAGAAAGGAAGAGCCGATGAACGGAAAGCGAGCAAGGTGCTGGTCGAGCATCGGACTACTGACGATACTGCTAAGCGGTTGTCAGACGGTAATTTCTAGCTGCCCGGCCTTGGTCGGATATTCGAGTGCGTTTCAAACTCAAGCAGCAAAAGAGCTGAAAACTGCAGGCCCCACGGTACAGACACTGGTAACTGATTACGGAAAACTTCGCGATGCCTGTCGCGCAATGAGTGGGGCTGTGGAATGACTGAAGAAACTCAAGACGGCGAGCTTCCGTTTACGCCTGACGAACGCGCAGCGCTTCGAAGGATTATCAAGCACGAAGATGAAATTCGCCAGGCCGCGATTGATTACGCGCATATGGGCTGGTTCTTCAAAGTGCTGAAGAATGTAGGATTGTTTTCATCTGCGGTTCTTGGTGCCGCAGTTGCGTGGAACACGTTTAAATCAGGTGGCCCGCCAAAGTGACCTACATCTTAACTGGAATGTATGCGGCCAAGCCGCCAGCGACTTCGTGCCGTATCATTCCGGAGCGGACTAAGGTTTCGATGATCGTTTTGATCTGATGCGAGGGAACTTTCTCTTTGAGGAAGAATACCAAGCGAGTTTCAAGGATCGGTTTCTTTTCCTTCATGTGGAGTTGATAGAGGAAGTACCAAGCTTCCTCTATTGCTCTGCTGTCTCCGCCTGTGGTCATGGAGCGGAAGATATCGGGCATGGCGGCTTCGGCTTCGTTAAGCCAGTCTAATGCCCGCTGATAATGGTGGAGTGATACAACCAAACTACCACCATCGCTAGCGCTGGCAACCATGCACAGCTTAAGAAGATGAGCAGTCCTTCGCGTAAGATAGTGAGCGAGTTTAGGATGCTCGGGGGCAGGTGGACCTCCAGCCATATGCCAAGCCGAGATAGCATCGGCTGCGGCTTGGTCAAACGTGATTTCACCATAGAGGTTTCCTATCTGTTTGAGGTCATAAACGAGGTCTTTAAAGATCGACTCGTCGTGCGTCGGATTTCCGAACAGTGGGCGTAGGACTCGATGCCCTGAGTATATGAGCAAAGTCCGGGAGATAAAGCCTTGGTCCCAAGCTCCTTCCGGCATAAAAGCGTTAAGGTAGCTAGGAGTAGTAGCACCAAGTAAGTTAAGCTGAGGATGGTCAATCTTGACACGGAGGTCTTTTGTTCTGCGGCGTTCTGCATAGGGATGCCCATCGTAAATGTCAGTGAGGACGTTCATGAAGTCGTTTTCATACGCTGGAACAAGGACGCCAAGTTCGCCTGATGCGACGAGCAAGGAGTTAAACTCGACGTATGGCGGGTTCAGTCCAGGGCGCAAGATGCGCCGCTTAGCATCTTCGAGGCAGTCGATCAAGGACGCTTTGGTTACGCTGGACGGTGCGACGTGGTGATCAGTGAGTTCACGCCACAGCCGTGCAACCTCAGCAAGCACGGTGGTTTTGCCTACGCCGGGCGGGCCAACGAGGACAGTGTATAAGTTAGGGTACAGGTTTGAGGACGTGCGTACCCACACTTTCCGCTCAAGCGCACCCGCGACTGCTGCGATTGCTACCCACCGGCGGAAAATGTCGGGTGATGTGTGGCCTTCAGTGTATTTAATAAATCCTTCGATCCAGCAAGGAAGTCGCCGCTGACCTAGTGCGTTTCCTGTTATCGCCTTTGGAGGCGTTGTATTTGATGAGGCCATCGGGATTACCTGTCACATTTCCAGCTTTATCGAATTCAACACTAGCCCAATTCCAACCTACTTTAACCTCGGACGGGATGCGGAGTATCCGACCCTGGTTAAGTTCGATTGGAACGAGGAAGTGGTCGATCAGCTTTGGTATAATTTCAGCTTCCCGGTCCTCTGGATACTGCACGACTATGGCATCGTGAATTTGCAAAAGGACCTGACAAAAGTTAGCCCGCCAAACTTGCAGCAATCCGCGGTTGATAATGTCGGAGAGGGATGATTGCGGATTGTACGCGATAGCTTCGCGAAGGGTAGCATCGTCCTGAAGTCGCCCGAAGAAAACTCTACGACGGCCCATGAGGGAAGTTAATTCACCGTCACGAGCGAGCGTCTCTGCCGTCCAGTTGTGCCAGTCTTTGATTGACGGGAAAGCAGAGAAGTATTTGTGCTGAAAGTCGGCTACGAGTCCCACTTCGAGCTTTGTGTGCTTAGCCATTGTTGGCGGCTTACCGTTATAGTTGCTACCATGCCCGAGTCTCTTTGCCAAGTCTCGATATGAAAGTTGACGATATGCTGGTTGTTCAGCGATTGCCTTGCAAGCTTTAAGATCGTCCACCCAAGGCAGATCGAGCCAAGCCATCTTGGTGACTGTAGTGTGAAGGTCCCCTGACTCACATGCATCGAGATATCTCCCGTCGCCAAAGAGGTTCCAGCATATTGCGCCTACGAGTCGAGACTCGGCTTGCTCTCCGTCGATATAAGCGAGTTTATATCCAGGGTCAGCGACGAAAACAGAGCGAAGACGCTGCTCGATGTTCTGCAGATTTGTCCCTGAGCCGAACTCAGACAAAGACGAGCTGAACCGTCCGGTGACTGTTCCAGCAATATTGTAACTGGTTCGCATTCTACCATCAGGATCAATGTCTGTTTCCAGTACTCCGATTTTCTTCCCAATGTCGCGAAGGGCGAGAAGATGGCGGAGGAGGGGTCGAGCGTAGAAGTAGGCATCGAGTTTCTCCATTGCGGGGCGGTCGATTGTGGGAGCATATTGGCCTTTGGAGTTACGCTTACGGACTGGCGGGATACGCATGATAGTGTAAAAGAGGTTCATGAGCTGCTGGTTGCTGCGCCAATTTAGCTCGAGGTCAAAGACCTCTTTTACGATGCGGTTGAAGTTGGCCTCAATGATTTTAAGATCGCGGCGGTATGACTCAAGAACCTCGGAGCGCCGTGTCTGATCAACGAGGATACCACGCATGTTCATTTCGAGAACAGGAGCCTGTAAGGCTTTACTGAACTCGTAGATTGTGCGTGATTGATTGTCGAGTTGGGCTTCGATTGCGTCGAATACTTCGAAGGTTACAGCGGTGTCAAGTCCGTTGTAAACCCAAAGCTTTTCAGTTTCACCTGAAGGGTAGGTTGGAGTGATCTGAGAAGTATCAACCACCCTCATGGATTGACTCCAATCGTGCGGTAGGTAATGGCAAGGTCGAGCGACTTTGCGTGCGCTTCGGCTGCCGTCATTCCCCGGCTAATACCGTAGTCGGTGTAAAGGATAACCTCGTCAGCCCACTGCATCCACTCGTAGCCAAGCTGGATGCCGAGAGCGCGCTCGGAAGGATCGAACTCATCGAGTATTCCAGGCTGCGTGTAAAGAAGATGGGAGGCGATAGGCGCTTCGCCACGCTGAATGCAATCACGCAAAGCGCGGCGAGCGTAGGTTGTGTTGCGCTCAATGTCACCAGCGTATGGTGACTCGACGACGACCAGTTTAGTTTTCATGCTGCCCTCCTATTCGTCTCGTTTGATTGTGCCCTTGCCTTTAGCTCGCATGAGCTTCCAACTTGCTTCCTCGGTGTAGATTGAGCCGAGGAAGTCAAGACCTTTTTGACTCTCGATGTAAAGCGCGTGGTGGAGAAGCATCGTGTCCTCGGTCCAATTTACTGGGGCGATGCCGTATCGCCGCCAGAGAAAATGAACGTCGTAGAGACCGTTCTGCGTGATCTTTCGTGCTGGAGTTGAGAGAACACGAGACACGAAGAGCCAAGCCTCCCGCTCTTCCATTGGGCTAGACCAATAGCTAGCGCCGTTCCGTCGAGGGTCCACAAAGGGAACGACGTATGAAGTTCGAGTGTCAGGCGAGAAACCGATGCACGTAATCTGGTCGCCCGCTGTTTCAATGTCAAAGGAGATTTTATCCGCCGTGGCAAGATTAGCATACCACACCTCAAGATCGGTTAAGTTTGGCTCGATGTAGACGAAGCGCTGTGGCCTACGAAGCTCTGGAAACTCAGCTTGTCGTTTTCCTTTAGCGCAGTCGAGGACGGTGATTGGACGGAGACTCCAATCGCGGAGGACAGCGGAGGGGTGGTAGGTTGGGAGGACTTTTCCGAATGGGGACTCGGCCACGGCTCCCCTAATTCGAGAGATTCGATTGTCACCGAGCAAGGCCCAGCTTGCTGCGCCCCCGAGAGCGATGATAATATTAGGTCGAAGGTCTCGAAGTTCTTTTTCGAGACGTGTAAGTTCAGAAGCGTACCCAGCGCGGATATATTTTCCGGGCTTAACAGGGGGACGGCCAGGGATAGCTTCAAGTTTAGTTCCACATAGATTGTCAATGTCGTTTCCTCCAGGTGGACGAAGGTTGAAACAGTTGGTAAGGAAGCAGTCTGCCCGGCGGATACCAGCGTCCTCAAGGATTTTGGTTAAGGTATAACCTGCGGTCCCGACGAACGCTGTCCGCTGACGTTCTTCCTCCTCGCCCCAGAAGTCGCCTACAACAGCGATCTTATTTTGCATCGACGACTCTCCGGATTTGGTGGCCGTCAAGAACTGAGAAGAACGGCTGGCCAAAGTGATTGTGCCAGACGACTACGGCAAGATACTTGTTGTCGTAGATGAATGTGTGGTCAACGACAGCTACACGGTCGATCCCTTCGTTCGAGGGAATGTCAACCTTGTCGCCTGGGATAAGCTTTGATACGTCTATCATTTTGAACCCTCCGACGCTTGCCTCAGCTTTCGGTCACGATTGAACTCGGCAATGCTTCGCTCGGCGAACTCGGGGTTAAGTTCGAGTCCGAGGACATAAGCTGCGCCAGCTGCATCTGCCGCGCGAATAGCCGATCCAGAGCCGCAAGTTGGGTCGAGGACAATGGAGTTTGTATCGACGAACATTCTAAAGAAGTGACGGAGCATCGGGACAGGTTTAACTGACATATGGATAGACCGGTCGCTGGGGGCTGAATACGAGTTAGCCACAGCTTGAACAATCTTCCGATCTCCACGGTATCCGTAGAAAGCAGTTTCGTAGACTCGTCTTGGTCCACGCGAAGGATCAGGTAAGATGCCGACATTATCGCTCTTGCTCCAGATAAGAGGGAATGGGTCGATGGTGAAGTCGGTGTTGCGTGTGAGGAAGTCGAGGGTTGAATGGTAGAATTTCATGCTGAACCAAAACATTATGTGGCAGGATGGTCCGGCAATTCTATCGAGATTTCTTGCGAGGCAAGTGAGGAGTTGCCAATAGTAATCCTCGCTATCACTGTACCCACCGTGGGCTGCAGCTCCACCTTGATTGAATTTGTCTGCGTCAATTCCATATGGGAAATCACAGTGGATAAAGTTAAAGCGTGGGCCTGAATACTTGGGTGCCCACTCAAGAAAGCTTCCAACCTGGATTGGTATATGCACCGGTTCAGGTACTGGCTTCGCGCTATGTCCAGGTTCGCTTGGTGCGCTTGCTGTAGCAGCTGGTCCGGCTGGTATTGGCGCCGCAGTTGCAATAGCAGCTCGGAGTTCGCTAACGGCGCTGTCGGCTTCGCGCTCTCGCTTGCGCTCGGTGACGCCCCAGGCCACGGAATATTTAGGCGCTTCCAGCACTCGTGGATTGCCTGCAATGATCTCGTCAGCAACGGCGATCCTCCTCGCTACATGGGTATCGTTTAGTCCGATGGCAACGCCGGTTGAAACAGCTGTCCATTCCGGGTCCGCGGCTTTCTTGAGTTCGTGAAATTCTTTGACCGCGAGGCAGTAGTCCTGCCACGAAAGCTCTTCACGCTTGATGTTTTCTTCGAGTTCGATGGAGCGGAGCGCGGGTGCTTCAAGCTCGTCAGCAAATGTGACGGCGATTTCTGTGCGCTGAAGAATGTCGCGGATGGCCGTAAGGCGGCGCTCGCCAGCGACAAGGACGAGTTCGCGAGTCACTACGATGGGGTTGATGAGTCCGCCGGTTTCGGGAAGGGACTCAGAGTGACGGCGGATCGAGTCCGCTAAATCTTCTAGGTTAGTTAACTCGCGGCGTTGACGCCCGGCTCTGTCCACAGTTATCTTGCTGATTGGAATGATTTTCATTTGGCCCCCGCCTGGGAGTTGTGGGGAGGGACAACGCCCTCCCCGGTTAGAGTTAAGCCCGCGCCGTCGTACCGATCTCAGCATAAATCTGAGTGCCATCGGGCGAGGGGCGATGCTTCACGGTGGCAAGGAACTGCCGGTTCACGGCGTCGGGAATCATCTCGCCCAGCGTGCGACCGTTCGCCTCGATCCCGCAAGCTTCTGTGAGGAAGTCCTTGAGTCGGTAGAGAGCGTCCTCGGTGAGGAAGAACGTCTGACGCAGGGACTTGCCCGCGGCGCCGCCCATTGCGTTGAGTGCTTCCATATCCACATCGCCCTGGGGAGCGACAACCTTGACGGCGAAGATCGCTGCAGGGGTATTGTTCTGCCCGATCTCCTTCATCTCCGGCGGCCCGGCAATAGTGCAAAGGTAGGTTCCGACGGGGAGCGGCTTCGGCTTTTCAACGTCGTCTGCTTTGCGATTGAGTGCGTCTGCGAAATTTGCCATTTGAGTTGTTCCTTACTTGATTGCTGAGTTGATTCGATTGATCTTCATTGCGATCTGCTTGATTGCGTTATCAGTCTCCTCTCGTTGGCGCTTGGAAAGATCGACAAGCTCTTGCAAAAGTTCGGCAAGAGTAGGGTCCACGGCGGCAGCAATCGCTGCATCGGTGGCGTTGAGAACTTCAGTAATGTGGGGACGCGGTTGCATAGTCTATCCTTTCACGGTTTTGAAGAAGTCAGCAAGTGCTGACTCAATCGGAAGCTGCTCAGCCATCCGAAAGCTCGCGGGGTTCTTGAGGTCGATCATAGAGGTTGGCGCTGTGCGGATCGTGCGCTTCACATTTCCTCCGGTTCCGACCTGTTCACACAATGCCACGGAATTGAAGTAAGCTGGAATTTTAGGGGACAGAGACTGACCCGTAGCCATAGGATAGCCCTTCCGTGTACCATCATCTCTGTCAATGTAGGCGACGTGGGAGATGACAATGACGTTAGCTCGAAAGTATTCGGATGTGAGAAGGGAAAGTATATGTTCGAGGGCTCGCTGAGCTTCGCCGTAAACGGCTCGTCCGTCCTGTCCCTTAGCACCGTGAGGTACTTTAACGGCTGCAGCCCAAGCCATCGCTGCGTTAGCGAGGAATGTGAGACTGTCGATAACAAGGACTGTATCATCGCCCCAGGTCTCCGGCTTGCCGAGGTCAGTGGTCACGCCGTCCTGCGTGTATTTCCAGTTGTCGAGCATTGCGGTGGCCTCGACAAAAGCTTTGGGGATACCATCCGGAACCGGCCCGGCTGGAGTGGAGCGGTATTTGTCGCGAAGTGTGCGGAAGTCGATCTTGGTCATATCGAGGTTGCGTGCCTTGCATTGCTGTGCAAGGGAGTCAAGCCCGTTGTCCATATCGAGGATGCGAAGCTTGTAATTAGCTGCAACGAGGGAAGCTAGCGCGCCGGTCTTACCCGTTCCCGACTCGCCCATTAGAAGGAGTTTTGTTATCTTGTTTGATTGGTGCTGATTGAGACTTGGCATGTTCGCTCCTGAGGTATTGTGATACTGCTGATCTTACGATTGATGCGAGTGATACGTTGCGATGCTTTGCGAGTTCGAAAAGTTTTTCTTTCTGCCCTTTGTAAAGAGTGATGGAGAAGGCTGGCGAGAACTCCTTGATCCGTGCGTAGGTCGGCCAGTGTCCGTTCTTGTGGTAGAACCTGATCGCTTTAAGCGGGACGGAGTAGCCGTCGATGTAAATCGAGTGGCCGTGGATAACTTTGCCTCCGTTAACTGTCCCGTCCCGCTTGATTATATCCTCGCCACGGAACCGGACGACTTCGAGTACCCGATGCCAAGCCGGGTATGCTGTCCGTCTTACCTCACTTCGAGTGGGTTCCATCTGCGCACCTCAAATTGAGTTTCGAGGAAGTTCTTGCGAACCTCTGGTGCTTTGGAGCAGATCGTACGGAACTGACAGCCGCCGTATTTGTGGCAGGATTTGTCGTTCAGCGGGAACGCGCGCTCAGGATGCGGAACCTCGTCGTGAACAAGGTTGTCATGATGATCGCCCATCTCGCCCGCGAGAGCAACCCAACTCCGCGTATCGTCAAGCCACTCTTCGAGTTGACTTTCGCTGCGGTAGGTGAAGCCGCGGTCGAAGCGCGTGAAACCTACGGCAATCTGCGCAGCGTCGATTACCACACCGCGAACTGGAGTGTTGTAAACAAGACGGCCCGCGAGAGTGTAGAGCGACATTTGATTGTCGGGCTCGTACTGATCGAAGTAGTAGGTGGAGAGGGTGGTAGTACTGGTCTTACGATCCATGACGTAGGTGCCATTGTTCCACTCAACCAGCCGGTCAAGATGGCCGCAGAGCACAAGGTCCTCGTTAACCTGAAAGCGGAAGGAAAGTTCAACCGCTGGCTGGCCGTTCGCGAGGATGATTGTTTGGGCAGGGTCGAGGCGGAAGTGCTCGAGATACCAAACGATAGAGCGGATCAAGTTATTACGGGTCTTGAGCGGATGCTCAGACTCCCACGGTGCACCATCAACCCAAGTATCGGTGAGGGCTTTAAGAACTGCGGAACGGAGCGCTTCCTCGTGATCGTCGCCTAACGCGCGGCGCTTGTCGTAGTGCTCAAGCGCGGAATGGTAGTGGATACCGAAGGTTAAGTGAGGCGACTCGCCCCGACCACGGTATCCCTGGATGATTGTGTAGTAATACTTCCGCGGGCACTCTTTGAAAAGTCCGAGGGAAGTTGAGTCCCAAGCGTACTGGATGCTGGTGCCGGGAAGGAAGGGAGATTCAGCGGGGGACGCGGTTTCCATGTTCACTCCTTCGGGCCGAGAAGGCCGAGCGAGGCAAGGTCGATTGAGGTTGCTTTGGAAACTGGCTTACGCTCAGCTTTCGCTTTCGGCTGCTTGCCCGCAGCTTTCTCGCCAAGGTTGTAGTTCGCGCGCTGTGTGCGCAAGGTCGAGATAATTGTGTCGAGGTCCTGCGTTGTAAGCGATAGTGGATCGCGGTCGAACAGTTCTGCTATGTCTGTCATTTTGACTCCTCTATGCTAAGTTCTTCGATGCTGATGTTCAGTCGAACTGGCTCAGCGGTTTGGTTAAACTTCTCCTCATTCGCGCGGACGTGAGCGCGAACAAGCTCGCGCACGACTTTACCGCCGCCGAGCTTTGGATACCAGGTCTGAAGTTTTTCCCAATCACCCTCGAATAGGTTGAGGGTAACTTTAACTATCGGGAAGTCCTCTTTCCGCTTCATGATCTGTCCTTATGGATTATCCAGAGATGCATTGGTTCTGTTGGGGACTGGACAATCGAAAGCTTTGCGAGGGTTTCATCTTGCGCCTCGCGCCGCGCCGCGTAAAGCTTCTGCTTGCAGCGTTCCGGATCATCTGTCTCTACGACGATGCCGTGTTCGCTGCCGAGAGCGGAATACCAAAGTTCGAGAAAGTTCATGCTTGCCTCTTAGGTGAGAACACTGCCAAATCTCGGATGCTATCCAGCGAGCTTGGGGGGTATTGCTGGTAGTGTTGGTCAGTGTCCTCGCCTAAAAGGTGCTCCCCCGATGGGAGTCGAAGTCACCGGGGGAGCCAAGCGCCAGGTCACGATGTAGGACCTGGCACCTGTTCTTACGCAGCCATGCCGCCGAGCACGTCGTCGAGAGCGGCACCGGCAATCGCCTGCTGCTCTTCCACGCGGCGCTTCGCCGTCTCTTTGAACTGCGGGTTCGTATCGACCAGGCGCTTCGCAGCTTCGTTGATCGCTTCGACCTCGGCCTTGATGTTCTTGGCCTTGAGGGCAGCCTTGACGGCAGCCTTCGCCAGGTTGAGAGCTTCACGCTCAACCGGATCAGCCGGGGCACGAGCACCGCCGGAGCGGCGGGCACCGAACTCGTATTCGGCAGCGTACTTGTCGAACTCCGCCTGGAGATCAGCAAGCTGGCCGTCGTCGAGCGAAGCGTCCTCGGGAACGGAGACAACTTTGCCGTCCTCGTCCTTCGTGCCGTAGAGTTCCGCGACGCGGTTGCGAACGCTGCTCGCAAAGTTGTTGCGGAGATTCTCGTGGTAGGTCTGATTCAGCGCACCGGCTTCGTTCGCGGTGAGGACGTGGCCCTCAGCGTACTTGATCGGAGCAAGGAAGGTGTGGCCCTGGATCGTGATTTCTTCGAGCTTGCTTTCGGGTTCCATTTGCTTTTCCTCTGTTGCCGGGGACTTCCCCCTGGGACTTCATGGCCGGGACGCCCGGCACAATTCGATATGTATCATTCGCCGTGATACCTGTCAAGAACTATTTTCGATCCACCCGAGAATAGTTCAGTGACTGGTATGGACGGTCGCCCGCCGCGATTGTATGGCTTCAAAGCTCCTCCGTTTCAAAGTTATCAGCAGAGCCTTTTACAACGTCAACGTATGCTCCTTTCTCGTCTTGGCCCGCGCGGAAGATGAGGGAGTCGTACTGGCTTCGCCCGTGGAGTGGCTCGCTTTCGGCGTAGATTTTAGTGTTCTCGCGCCGGTCGAGTTTGCGAAAGTAGTTCATGCGCTGCCGCAGGTTGTGGACCGCACCAGGTTTGTTCACGCGAACGCGCATACCTCGCTCAGAAGTGAGGGCTCGGTCGAGAAGTTCGCGGACGTCAGCGTAAGAGAAGATTGAGTTACTGAAGGGCATCTTTCTCTCCCACTGTAGCGAGGATGCGTTTTGCCTCCTGTGCCGCGATAAGTGAAAATGCACCAAGCTGTGCCTTCACTGCATCACTCCCGCGGCGCTGCTGACCGAGCTGATTGCCAAGCCAAAAGGCCAGAGATGCTATGACGCGCTCGAACGGTTCGCCAGCGAAGTGTTCGCCGATGGCCTTCGTTCGCTCGACTTCGTGAAGTTCATGCAGTTCAAGCGAAAGCGCAACTGCGTGGACGAGGTTATCAAACTCACTCATGAATGTTCTCCGCGTCTACGAGGTAGAGTTCTGACTTTGCACGAGTTTCGATAACGTATCTGATGTTAAGTTCTTGCTCAAGTTCTTCCGGCGTGGTGGCGTAAGAACTGGGTATTCGCCAGGGGTCCAAGTGATAGACAGTGTCCCACTCAAGCCCTTTTGATTTATGACCTGAGAGAAGTTGAATGGGTCCGTTGCTGGCAAAAAGGTGCTCGGCATATGCAATAGCGGCTCCGAGTGTGGGTCCGGCCCCGGCAAAAACACGGAGACACTCAGCCCGATCCGCGACACTGGCTTTCGACTTCGACTTTTGAAGTTGCTCACTTTCCCATCTCCCGATTAAGGTTAGAACGGTCTGCTGGTCAATCGAAGGTTGGCCCAGTTTCTTTAAAACCTTGATGAGCGCAGGGCCAATGTCCGCACCAACCAGTTGTACTCCCCGGCCATTTGCGATCAGCTGCAGCGCGAGTTTGAACAGCGGCGCGTTGTTGCGGCAGATGATTGCGGAGTTGTCGGGGATTTCGCTCATCGGCAGGGCGACGAGGTTCTCAACTTTCCCGTCCTTTGCCCAGGGTGCGTACCGCATATGCGGCACTCGACGGTTCGCACGTTCGACGATAGACTTCGGGCAGCGGAAGCTGGTTGAGAGCGTCATCTCTGTCATGTTGAAGTCGCGTTTGAGTTGTGACATGCCAGAGTGTACGGCGCCGCGGAACCCATAGATGGACTGCCAGGGATCGCCCACTGCAATAAGGCGTGTCGTTGCGAGTTTTCTAAGCATGGCGTGATTAAGAGAACTGAGGTCTTGTGCTTCATCGACAAGGACCAGCGGAAACTTAGGCCAAGTTCCTCCGAACAATGTGGGCATATAAATCTGGTCGTCGAAGTCGATAACTCCGTCATAGGCCACCTTGATTGAGCGAGTGAGAAGGGTCTCGGCCAGCCCGAGTGCGAAGTCGTCTGGCGTTTCTTCGAGGTAGTCGAGAAATTGAACGCGAGTGCGGAGTGGGTTGCCGGGCAGCGCGTTCTTCGGAATGTAACCTGCGATCTTCATCAGGCGGACAAGGTTCTGGACCTCAGACATTACGTCCCAGGCGTCGGACTTATCCTGTCGAGAGAGCGACTCGATATGGTCTTTAAAGAGAGTGTAAGTTTTGCGTGAGTCGAGCAGCGCTTGGCGGCGACCGATTGCAGCCATCCAGACTCGGTGGCCGATGGAGTTAAGCGTCGCGCACTTCACGTGAGAGGGAAGGCGCTTCTCCATTTCCACTGCGATCTTTTTGTTGAACGCGAGGGAAAGGATTGGGATGCCGGTGACAGCTTTGGTGATGAGTTCGAGGGTTGTGGTCTTGGCCGCTCCTGCAAGTGCGTTGATAAGGAGGTTTGCTTCGGTGGTTTTAGCGGCCTCGACGATTGCTTTTTGTTCATCAGTTGGTTCGAAGGTCATATCAGTCTCCCTGCTGAAGTCGAGTGTAGTTGATAACAGCCCGCATAAAGACGGTCGATTGGTCCTCCGGGCTGCGTGCGATTTCTTGGAGCAAAAGCTCGATCAGCCGATCTTGCTGCTCTTTGATGAGAGTTATTTCAAGCTTGACGATAAGATCAAAAACCATGTGGTAAACGTGAGAGACTTCACGTTCGGCTTTTTCTGTAAGTTGGGTCATAGCCCGAGTTCCTTTAAGAGTTGTGCGCCAGTGAGTTTCTGCCGCGGGGGACGATGTAGTTCACGGTTGTAGCGGTCAACTTGCTCCTTATGGATTGAGATGATTTGAGCGGGGTCGATGGTTTCGGTTATGGCTGCAAGTGCGGTGTTGTCTAAGATCGCAAAACGACCGGAGGTGAGGGGAAGAATGCGGACGCCGAAAGCGTAGGCAGATGAAAGAGCCTCTTGCTCGTCGAGAGTCATTTGTCGCTCCTGAGTGCGGCGCGGGCGGCCTCGGCGGCTGCAATGTCGCCCGTCAGAACGTCATTGTGCCGTTCGCTTGCGAGCAACGCAGCTTCCGCTCGTTTCGCACGCTCCTGCAACGCGGCGAGAGCGTCGGCGAGCTTCATTACGAGATCGTCGTATTCCCAGTTTCGCGCCTCCGCGATCAGTTCATCAATCTCTTTGTTTGTTGGTGCAAGCTCATCAGGATACGCAGCCAGATGCGCCTGGGCCGCGCTAACGAACCCGTTGAGGATCGTCGCGACGTTGCCCATACGAGGCGGGCCGTAGGCAATGGAGCGCAACAGTTTACGCGCAGCGTCTCGTTCAGTGGTCATGATTTGTCTCCTGGAGGTTTTGAAGGGCAGGGCGCGGCAAATGCGCTTCTGTGCCGTTGTGTTTTGTCGCGGTTGCTGCGGGACGGTTTGGGTATCGGTGGCGAAGGACTGAGCGCGGCGCGGGCTATTTCGCCAAGATCAAACACATCTTGGCATGCGCCCGCATTCTCGTCGGCTTCCGTCGCAATCCGCGCAAGCGCCGCCCGCAGCCGCTCTATTTCGTTAGCGGCGTCGTACATTATCGCACCGTCGCCAAAATAAGCGCGCTGATTATTGCCGCGCAGTCTCTCTACAATATCAACCATCTTTCCTCTCCTTAAGCGCGCGAATAGCGGCGGCGATTTCGTAACCCGCAGCCGATGCGCTTTCGCACACGGCTTCCCCTTGGCTGTTCGCAGAGCAGTTGCCAGCCTTAGCTTGCCATTCTCCCCCATAGCGGTCAGCCACCTTAGCCGCTTCCTCCAGCGCGGCGGCGCGGATGGCGGATTCGACGCGAGCCCAATCGGCTTTTTGCTGACCGTGCAGGGCCGCAAAATCTGGGCTCATTCTGGGGGCGTTTTCACGCCAGCGCCAACCCCACCACGCCTCATATGCCAACTGCCCCGGCTCTTTACTCATCCCGGCCTCCTGCTTTTGCGATGGCGGCGCGGGTTTGAAGCAACAGCGGCTCTCCTGAAATAAACCGGGAGTCTGCCGCAATCGCTTTCAGCGCATCATACATATCCGGCGCGGCGGCGATCAGGCGGGCGTTGGCGACCGCTTCGCGCTGCGACATTGCGGCGTCCCATGTGTAGGGGTAAAAACCCCCGGGCCTCGCAATGTTTTTATCTTCGTCGTTCACCGCTGTTATGGCGAGCGGCCAGCCAGACCACTTTCCGCCATCATCGCAGATGAATACCTTCCACGGCCCCGGCGTGTGCTTCGATTCACTCATCGCTGCCTCCTGCTGCGTCGAGCATGGCGCGGTAGGCGTTCCGCTCGGCTCGTTGCTTAATGCTAGGAAGATTCGCAAACGAAGTGCCAGCAATGGCGTCCAGCATCGCCTCCGTCGGCTCCTCCGACACGATGCGGAGCCCGGCTGCGCGGAGGGCGTCGGTGATTATACTCGCCAAGCCCTCGTAAACGCGCCAGTCCTTTTCCTCGCCGCAGTCGTCGGCTATCGCCCGCGCAATTACTTCATTCGGCTTCATCGCTGCCTCCTGCTTTGGCGCGCTCGGCAAGCATGGCGTCGGCTGCTGCGTAAGAGTGTTCTGCCAGCAGCAGATAATCGCCGCTTATCGTTGGGCAGGCCATCATCCCCGCCAACGCCTGACCGGCGAACCAGTCGCGCAGGGTCATGCCGGGTGCGCCACTCCAGCCGGGATGGGTTGGAAATGCTGGCGGGTTCTCAGGCTTCATCATCGCTCGGTTCGTTTGTGTGGGGAGGGGGCAGGGGCCTCCAGTGGGTAGGCTCAAAATCAATCAAAACCGGGTGGTCTATGTTTTTAGCCCACATAAAAGCCCACGAACGCACCCACCATTCAGCGGTGGCGTACCACTCAGAGCCATCTTCGTCGAACCGGCCAATCAGGATTTCCGTGCCATCCTTCGGCGCTGTCTCAATCGGCTGCCATTGCGTCGCTTCACTCATGCTCGGTTCCTTTGTGTGTGAGGGCGCGAGCGTTGTCGTAGGCGTCTCGCCATTTGGCGCACCACTTCCCGACCTGCTCGGGCCAGCCCCAAGCCCACGCCAAGATAATTCCGATCATTACGCCCGCTGTAGTCATAGGATGAGTTCCTTCACTGGTTCGTGGTCATGGCACCGCAGCATTTTACCGCCGCGGTGCCGAGTTGGAGTTAAAACGGCGTTGCCGTCGGCTCTGTATCAACAGTTGTCGGAGCGGGCAGCGTGAGCTGCAGCCCCTCGGTCATCCCGCGGCGAACAGCCTCATACGCCGAGACTATAGCCATCTCAACGTCTTCGTTCTTGCGTTCGACTGAGATGGTGTCCCCTTCCTCGTTCTTCGCGCGGATCGTGACAATCCAGAGCGTCGGCTTGCTTCCGCAGTTGTACTCGGGAAAGTGCCCGATCTGAACGCTCATCTTCTTCTTCTGGATTTCATCGAAAATATCGGCGAGCATGATTAGTCCTCCAACTGCTTGAGAAGCTCAGCGGCTTCGGGGTTGACTTCGGCCAGGGCTTTGAAGCGAAGCGTATCGTTCTGCTTCGCGAGCAAAGCCTCCAGTTTCTTTCGCGCCGCCGCACGCTTTGTCTCACGTTCTACGGCCCGCTTGTTTGCCTCGCGTTGTGCGAGCACGGCATCGACTGAAATCAACGCCATGTAGAACTTGTTAGCAGAAGGCGAGGCAGTTTCGCTAACAGTGACGACTCGGGCAAGCTTCCCGCTGTCGAAGATTTCTTGACCAGTAAGATGTGCGTCCGAGGCGGGACCGCTTGTGATCCAATTAACTGACGTGAGGATAATGTCCCCTACCTGCGGATTATCACCCTCAGGGACAAAGTAGTCGTACAAACGCAGCGGATTGGTGGGAAAAGCAGCGCCTACACTTTTCATAGGTTTGACTCCTTTTGGTACCTAAGTGTACCTTAAGAGGGGCGACTCGCGCCCCTCCCACACTACACTCAGTCCATTCGCGAGACTTCAATCGCCCCGTCCGGCTGTACGATGGCAACCCAGGCGTGTGGAAACACGAGGATCATCTCTTCGCGCAGTTCGATCTTTGCGACTGCGCGATAGGGCGGGTCGCCAGGGTAAGTGATTGTTAGTTTCGCTGCGTCGTAAGTGAAGCCTGGAAAGGGGTTCCAGCCTCCGCCGTGGGCGTAGCGCTGATTGAACTGTTCGCGAGCCGGGCGCGGATCATCTTCCTTCAGGAACATCGGTATCCATCCGACTAAATCGCGCCCGCGTGGATGCAGATATGCAATTTTCAATTCGACCTCCTATCAAGTTCGTAGCCTGGACCAAACTTTCCCCGCACCCAGGCAAGTGCGAGAAGCTGTGAGCCGGGCGAAAGCTGCCCGAACTCCGCGCGGATGTAGTTTTCGTCGGAGAGAAGCTCGTCCCGGCGGACCGGATCGGAGGTTTCCTCGCGCATGAGCATGACCTCGGAGAGCGAAAGCACGAGCGCCTGAGGATACGAAAGCTTCTCGAGGAAAGAAAGCGCGTTCATTTCATACCTCCTTTCCGGCCCGCGCGAGATGCGAGCACCCGGTCTTGCGAGAAGCTGCGCTGGTCAGGGTGGAGGGCTTTACCGCCCACGCGACCTGCCCGAGAGGCGAGTCCTGGCTGCGAAGCGAACGTGCGCTTCTCCGCTGGAACCGCTTTGCCGCCGCGGGAGGCGAGTTCGCGAAGTCGCTCTGGCGACATTGCTGCAAATCCACGAGGCTTTTTCATATTATTCCAAGCTCCTTCAAGATGTTCTCGGTGATAGGATCGACAGGCTGCGGCTTCCGCGCAGGTTTCGGTTTCGGCTCCGCTTGCGCTTCGCGCGCCTTACGGAACGCCTCGCGCCGAGCAAGCGCAGCCTCAATTTGCCCGCGTGTCGGGCTGGCATCAGTGCCGATGCCGCCGCCCTGCTTTTTCTCAATGCTCTTTTGTTCGCGCTCGCGCGCTTGCAAGATGCGAAGCAGCTCCGCGAGCCCGGCCTGGGTAGCGGGGATGGGAACGCTGTGTCCGCGGTCCTCGCCGTTCCAGCTTGGAAGGCCGAGCCAAAGCGTGTCACCGGCGATGTAGATGCTGGCGGCGTAAGAAGGAAGTGGATATTTCACGGGATGCCTCCGTTCGTGCGAAGGGCTGAACGAATGATTGCCTCGAGCACAAGGTCGCGAGTGTCCTCAGTGTCCTCCTCAGCGTCGCGGAAGTTGTAATAGAGATCCGTGGCTTCGCGCCCGCCCCACTCAGCGTAAGCGACCTTGCCGCTCTCGAAGTCGGCGTAATCGAGCTGAGTCGCGTCGATCATCCGGTCAGGTGTGCGGAGCATGAACCAATGTGAGAGCAAAAGCTGACTCGCAGTGGACTGCAGCCGGAATATCCGACTTTCCCAGAGGGAAAGCGTCATAACGTCCTCGGG
>JACCDR011691301.1_pt1 | contig 24929 bp, 26 predicted proteins | sample 7446431 | NCBI WGS metagenome assembly JACCDR01 (sample SAMN15323443, study PRJNA562643) | freshwater metagenome | isolation source: river surface water | place: USA:Blue River Watershed | collected 2017-08-17 | reverse complement strand
GTTAGTCCTTAAATTATTATTCAAAAATGTAGCCAAAGGCTTTTTCCATGGGCCTTTGGACTTCTCCGAGGTAGGCCCTATGGGCTTGCCTATTGGCCTACCTTAACTTCGGGAATTGATAAACATGGCAAATAGAACAATGATCGCGCCGATCATCTGCAGTGGACCCATGGTCTCTGAAAAAAAGATCCACGCAGAGATCGTGGCAACCACAGGTTCGATCATCACAATCACTGAAGCTTGAGAGCTCGGGATATGTTGCATTCCCGCTAAGAACAAAGTCAGCGGTCCAATCGTACAAATCAAAGCCAATCCGAAAATACTCGTCAGCTGAATCCAGGACATTTCCGTGACAGCACTCAAATCAGGTCGATGAAAAACAAACAGTGTCAGAGCTGCCGATAGAATCACGTAGAAGCTGGATGAGAGGGGATTCACGTTTTTTTGCACTCGGCCACTGACCAAAACATAGACCGCATAGGTGAGAGCCGCTCCTAAACCGTAAGCCACCGCCAGTGTGGATTCCACAAACATCGGACCCCAAAGAAGGACGACCAAACCAATACTGGCGATGCCAAGACTGATGATTTGCTGACGTGACAGTTTTTCTTTCAAGAAAAGAAAGCTTCCGATGTTCACAAAAATCGGAAAAGTAAAAAGAATCATGGCAGCGAGGGGAATCGAAAGACCTTCGATGGATTTAAAATAAAAACTGGAGAAGACGGCATAACCTAAACAACCCAATACCATGGAAATCAGGATTTGCTGCTTGGGAAGCTTGAGCCAATCTCTTTTAAAAATCAAAAGGCTTAAACCCAAAATAAAAGAGGCCGTGAGAAATCTCCAAAAAAGAAGCTCACCCACCTGCAAACCATTTTGAAAAGCGAGACGGCTGAAAACGCCGATGAAACCAAAGCCAAGCCCTGAAAGAAGAACGTAGATAAAACCTTTTTTTCGGTTAGCTTCGAAAGGCATCGGGATTAATCAAGAGCCTTCGGATTTGGCATCAGCTTTTTCGAAGTCTTATTGCGACCTTTATAGCTCTTTTTCTCAACCATGGTTTCAGGTGTATCTGCCATGAAAACACGTTCCGCAGCGATATCGTTGAGGTAAACCATTTCGCCTCTTTGCAGATTTCCAAGGCGAAGACGACCGATCGCTACACGTTGCAGTTTGAGAACGTCAAAGCCAATTTTTTCAAACATTTGACGAATCTGACGATTTTTACCTTCGGTGATCACGATCTTAAGCCATGCATATTGATCGCGGCCGCGTTTGACTTTTTCAACAGAACGGGCAGAAACCTTGCCGCCAACGATGCTGACGCCTTTCAGAAGCTTCGCAATTTGATCTTCACGAGGCTGACCATCTAATTTGACGAGATAAGTTTTTGTGACTTCTTCTTTAGGATGAGTCACGCGGTTGGCATAATCTCCGTCATTGGTGAGAAGCAATAAACCTTCTGAATCCCAGTCAAGACGACCGACCGGAAATACACGAGCAGGGATGTCTTCTATAAATTCTTTAATTGTCGGACGACCCAAGGGATCTTCCATGGTTGTGAGAATGCCTTTGGGTTTATAAAACATGACGTAGAGATGTTCGAATTTTTTTCTTAAAGGTTTTCCGGAAACAGAAATACGATCATTCTGGGGATCGACTTTGATTCCTAATTCGTAAACTTTTTTTCCGTTAACGGTGACGGAGCCTTCTTCGATTAATCGATCAGCAGCTCGACGACTAGCGATTCCGCTGTCGGCGATGAGTTTGTTGAGACGAACTGTTTTCGAGTTTGTCTCGGACTTGTTGGATGACTTGCCTGATTGTTCCATGGGGATTCCTTTGCAGCCTCAGCTTTTCGGCCTGTCGTCACGACAGTCCTTTGATGACGTAAAGCTAATGTGTGCTGCAGGTCTCTTAGCAAAAGAGCCAGAACCCTGTCACCTGTAAACACGTATTCAAGGATGTTTTGAGTTTTTGCCATGGTATCTGTCGCTTGTTGAACGGACTCAGGAAGACCTTTTTGAAGGTTTCCAATGGCATTCTCGAGCGAATTGAGCGTTTGTTGATAAAAAGGATCAGAATCGCGGCTCAAGAAATGCTGTTCTACACGCTTCAAAGCATAGAAGAGCTTTGGAAAACTTTCCAAAGGGGCTCCCAGCAGATCAAAGGATTTTTGCAGGGTGTATCCGCGGACCAATGAGCCAGTCAGCTTGCCATCTCGAAGGTAAAACTGAGCCACTGAATAAGGAGCGATCTCGATCTTCTGCAATTTCTCGGAATCAAGCTCAAGATCAGGCGTGTAATGAAGGCAAAGATCTTTTCTCAAAGGCTCCAGATGTCCGTTATTGATCACCATTTTTTTATCAAAGTATTGAACCGTTACGCCAAAATCGGGTCTTAAGATCACGGCGAAAACTTTGTCCTTTTCAACGACAAGGCGATATTTTTCGCCCTTCTTATACTGAGAATTCAAATAGCCTTGAAGAACATCTGTTAAATCCGTTGGATTTTGAATCTCAATCACCTGAGTTTGCTCGGGCCATTTCACTTGGGCGAGATCGTCGATCAAAGCGCCTTCTTGATTTTGACCTTGGAAAAGCTCACGAATTTCTTGACCCAAAAGCGCGCGGTTTTGCTGCCAATGCGGATATTCTAAGCATTGACGGAAAAACTGCTCAATGGTTTCGCTCGTCACCAAAGAGTGCGGCTCGATTCCGTAAGTCAAGAAATTGAGAAAAGTGAGCTCAATAGGTGTCAGGCTCTGGGGTGACCCATTATTTTCATTTAAATACTTTATTAAGCTCGACACTTTAAGCATAATTAATGCTCAGGCAACCGGCGGTGTCCAGTCAAGGGGGTATCGGTGCAAAAAGAGTTAAATCCACAGTTATTCGGAGAAAATAGCGCCAAATCGCGTGTAGTGGAGAACGCTTTGCCTCCTCCCACTCTTCATATTGAGCAAAAGTTAGCTGAAACAAAGCAGCAAGTGGCGGCTCTGACAGAGGCTTTGCAAAAAGTGGTGAGCCAAGTGAATGAAGCCATAAAGAACACTCACGGAAAAATGGATCACATGTCTTCGATGATCCAAAAGCTGGAACAAAATGATCAGGCTTTGGTTCAAGAAGCTTCTGAGAAAATCAGCCAGCTCAACGCTAAAATCAATGATCGCAAGAGCATGGATTCCAAAATGCAGGAATTGGTCGATCGCCATAATAATGTCTTGCGCACTTTTGAGGTTCGTTTAAGCCACATGCAAATGCTCTTGAACGAGAAAGATGCGCAATTGATTTCTTCTCAAGCGGCCTTGAATGAAGCCAAAATGGAAATCGCTCGTTTAAAAAGAATGTAATCACAGCGACCTTCCGGTCGCTTTTATTTTTTGCAAGCTCATATCCAAAGCGAAATCGTAGTTAATTCGATATGAGATCCGGAAAATGATCTCTATTTTTTCTTGGAATTTGGTGAGCGACCTAAAAGAACATCAACCACTTTGGCACCAAAGATCTGTGAAGACTCTGGGTTTCTGCCAGTAATGATATTTCCATCCACTTCGACTGCGGCCTCGTTGCGGCCACCTGTTTGGTAATTCGTTCTTCCCATACTTTTGAGGAGACCTTCAACACGGTAATAGCCGACGACTTTTCTATTTTCAGCCAAAGGAGTTCTGCCATCATAATTTCCTGCAATACCCAAAAGACCCGTTGAAGCACACAGCAATCCTAAAACTTTATTCTTTTGAAAGGTATTGATCACAATTTTATGAACGACATCACTTGGAAAGAAGTCATGCCAGGCGCCATTTCCCGCAACAAAGGTTACAGCATCATAGTTATCGACATTCACTTCTTCAAAACTCATATCTACTGTGATCGGTTTTGCATCCGCAAAGTAAAGAGCGTTGTCTTTGAGCAAATTCCTGCGATCAGGGTTCACAACTTCTTTAAATCGGCCGGCTGTTTTAACCTGAAAACCAGCTTCTTGATAGGCTTTCAATGGAAGCGCATACTCTGGCCACATAAAATCATTTGGCACCATCATGAGAACTTTCTTACCTGCCAAAGCTGAGGAGGCAAAAGAAATAAGCAACACAGTTAAAAGAGTTTTCATAGGCTCTCCTTGAGATGCCCTTAGAATACTTAACCGCTTGATATCAATCCAGACTATCTTAAAATTCGCTACTATCGCCTAGGGGTTTCAGTAAAGCCGTTTTGTTCCTGGCACATAAATTGGATTAAGCGTTCTCGAGTTTAATAAACAGGGCCATTTTGGCTCTCAACTTTTAAATCGAGGGGTATCACATGAAAAAGCAGACAATCGTTTTAGGTCTTTTATCGGCACTAATGATGACAGCTTGTGAAAGAGAATTTAAAGGCAGCATCGTCTTAAACAGTCCTTTGCAAATTCTTCAAAAGAAAGGTCCTGTGGTCATTCCGGCGGGTGCTTTTGCACTCGAGTTAGATGTTGAAAGCAAAAAAGAAATTCAGCTTAAGATTAAAACTCCTGCTGGAAAGCGCGAATTAAAACTGAAATCTTCTTCGGATCTTCTTTTGCCCAAACAGGGCGGACGAGTCGTCATTTCAGGAGCTCAGACTGGACAGTCCTTTGACATCATCGGCGAAGTCGATTTTCAAGTCAGTGAGTCCGCGGATCGCTTTCGTGTCGAGAGTTGCTCCGAAGTCATTTCTCGTCGAGTTTGCCGAGTCGACTTGAATGGAATCGAAACTTGCAGCCGAGAAAGCGTCAGTGTCCCAGGCCAGCGTGAGGTTCGTTACCATAATCGAACAGAAACTCGTCTCTTATCCGCTCAAATCGTCAATCGCGCTGATGGTGCAGCGACTGCCGATATCGATGGAGTTAACAGAGCTTCTTCTGAGATCGTGACAGGTCGCAGTCCTTGTCGCTTACATCGCGGTGGAATCAGTCTGCTTTAAGAATTTCGCTGAATTATAAAACCAAAATTTTGGCAAAAGAGCGGCAGTGATGGCAACACAGATGAGACCCACGCTGCTGCTCAAAGAGATCGCCGGCATAATCCCTAATTTTTCTGCCATAAATCCCAATTGTGCATTTCCAATCAAGGGTCCACTCATATAGCTGATCATTTCAATCCCAGCCATGCGACCACGAATGTTATCGGGAATAGTTTCATTCCAAACACGCATACGGAAAACCGCACTGATCATATCAAAATATCCTGCAATAAAAATAAATACCAAAGCCCACCAGATCGTGGGACTCCAGCCAAAACCAATCATGGAAACGCACCAAGCAGAAGCCGCCAAGGTGATGATGACTCCGTGACGAACTCTTTTCTTTGTCCATCCACTGAAGATGGTTGCTAAGAAAGCGCCAATGGCCAGTGATGAGTGCAACCATCCCAAGCCTTCTTTATGACCAAATTGCAAGGCGACAGCCGGAAAGAGCAGGTGAGGCATAGAAAAAGCCATTGCCGCGATATCGACTAAATAAGTTCCCGCTAATTCAGGACGAGATTTGGCGTATCGCAGCCCTTCCATGATGGAAAGGTATGAAAATTGAGAAGGAGTTTCTAATTTGGGCAGAGCTCCCGCCATCAATAAAAATCCAATGGAAATAAGAAAGCTCACTCCATCTAAAAAATACACGACAGTGACTCCGTATTGAGCGATCAAAATGCCCGCTACCGCGGGACCTGCGATCATAGCGACGGTGCCTTTAAAAGAGTTCAAATTGGCCAGAGCATTCAAATCTTCGCGAGCGACCAGTCTCGGAGTCAGCGCCTCGAGCGCAGGTCGATGAAAGCCATTGAAGCAGGAAAGAAAGAAGGAGAAGGCGATCACAAGCCAAGCCGGATGAAGATCGAAATAGCTCAAGCCGGCCATTAACAACAATAAAGCCGCCATCGCTGATTCGAAAAGAAGGATCAATTTTCGGCGGTCAAAGGAATCAGCCAGGCCTCCGCCGAATAGACCTCCGGCGACGTTGGGAATCAGCATCACCACGCCGACGATACCTGTCAAGAAAGTCGACTTGGTGAGATTATAGACCTCAAAAGGAATCGCCACATTGGTCATCATGGAACCAAAGCGCGAGAAAAATTGTCCAAAAAAGATCCAGCGAAATTTGGGGTATTTTCTTAAAGCCGAGGTATCAAGGAGATAGGACACGTCTCATTCTTTCTTCAAAAGGACCGGCAGCTTCGAATTCTGTCAACGTTAAAGGTTCGAGCCACTGGCCTTTGGCAGAAATAAAAACGATTGTCGGCAATCCCACAATTTTAAAGCGCTCTTTTAATTTTTCTAATTCCGGTGATCCATTGGTGGCGTCAAATTTAATCATCACAAATTGCCTTGAGAGCAGCTGAATTCCTTGATGAGTAAAAGTCTTCTCTTCCATCTCAATACAAGCTGCACACCAGTCCGCTCTAAAATCGATGATGACGGGTTTTCCAGCTTTTTGAGCCTCGGCTAAAACATCATCTGAATATTTTCTCCAATCAATCAAATCAAGAGCGAAGCCTTTTCGTGTTTTCATGGCTTCCGTATAGGTACTGACAGAAAAAAAAGAATTTTTAATTAATTTCGAAGTCAGCAAAAGCTGATCGAGATAATAAAGCGAAGCTCCTAAAAGCAAAACAGCAAAGAAGACTTTGATTTTATTGGTCCATCCACCGGCTTTCGGCAAAAGCTTGGTCGCCGATGTCGAAAGACCCAGGGCTAAAAATATCAGACCCATGCCGAAGGCATAGGTAAATAAGAGCCAAAACCCAAGCCAAACATCTTTTGTTTGAGCCACGAAGGTGAGAACTCCGACGAGCACAGGTCCTACACAAGGACTGGCCACAATTCCCGCGAGCAGTCCTGAGATGAAAGCTCCGATGTATCCATGCAATTTTAGATGTGAAAGGACCCCGTCTCTTAAAAAGCGCGGAGCTTCGAGCTCAAAGTATCCGAACATGGATAGAGCCATCACAAAAAAGACAATCGCAATAAAACCCAAAACCCAAGGAGAAGACATGAAAGATCCAAAAAGCATCCCCGTGCTAGCGGCAAAAATTCCTAATGCGGAGAACGTAAAAGCAATCCCAGCCACATAAGTCAGGCTCACCAGAAAAGTTTGCATCCGCGAGCGAGCATGAGCTTCTCGGCCTAAGATAGCCAGTGTGATCGGAATCATCGGATAAACACACGGAGTAAAGCTCGTTAGAAATCCAAAAACAAAAACAAAAAGAAAAGTCCAAACAAGGCCTTGAGCATAGACATCTTTAAATGATTTTTGAAAAAATCCCGTCGATTGCTCCTGAGTGCTTGTGTTGACAGCTTTAAAATGAACTTCGACATCTGTTGCTTTCGGAAAAAGACAAAAAGTATCTGTGCAAGCCTGATAGGTCACCGACAGTAAAAATTTCTGAGAACCTTCTTTGATCTCGCTAGAGATTTGAACGGGAGCTTTGATCACGGCGTTTTCGAAAATAAACTTTTTCTACTTTTTAGTGAATTTATCATCAATTTCTTTAGTCGGAGAGACCTGCCAATTTGAAATTTGAAAACCATCTGAATTTTTAATTTTCAATTTAAATTGATCCTCGTAAGCTCTATAGCCTTTGGGTAAAGAGACTTTGACTTCGACTTGGGCAATTTGACCAGGACCCACATCAAAAGGAGTCAATTGTGCAGAAGCGGTGAGAGGATTCTTTTCGTCGTAGACTTTTTCACCTAGACTTTGGCCAAGGGCCGTCCAGGAGACAGTCGTCATTAAAACAAATGAAAGAAGTTTTCGCATTTTCATCTCTTCCGATCACCTAGATCTTCGTCATAATTATCGAAGATCTTGAGCTTAAGTCTCTCATTTCTCTAAATTAATCGCAATAAAGCACCGATAGATTTTTCACACGAGGTGATCTCATGGGATTTGTCGGTATTATAGTCGTATTCGGGATGGTGTTCGGGGGATATCTAATCCACGGCGGTAGCATGGGAATTATCTTTCATGCCGCGCCAACGGAGTTGATGATCATTCTCGGTGCCGCGCTGGGTGGTTATATCATCGCTAATCCGATGAAAACCATTAAGCTCGGTTTTAAACTGGGTATCAAAGCCCTCAGTGCAAAAGGTCCTCAAAAGAAAGATTACGTCGAATTACTCCAAATGATGTTCCAGCTTTTCCAATTGTTTAGAAAAGACGGACCTCAAGCTGTTGAAAAACATATCGAGAATCCTGAGAAATCTGAAATTTTCTCGGCTTATCCAAGTTTTATTCATAACCATCACGCCGTGCACTTTTTATGTGACACGATGAAGATCACTTTATCAGCCGATCTTTCTCCTTATGATGTGGATGATCTTTTAGATGGAGATATTAAAGCGATTCACTCGGAAGAACATATGGCACAGCACGCGATTCAAGCGGTTGCCGACGGTGTTCCGGGTCTCGGGATCGTTGCCGCCGTTCTTGGTATCGTTATCACCATGGGTAAATTAAATGAAGGTACAGAAGCCATTGGTGCTTCGGTCGCCGGCGCCCTTGTTGGTACGATGTTAGGGGTTTTCCTTGCCTACGGTTTGATCGGTCCCAATGCCACGAAGGTCGCAGCCGATCTGGACGCTGAAGGTCGATATTTAGCAGTTATTAAAGCAGCGATGGTGGCTCTCCAGCGTGGAGCTCCTCCCTTAGTTTGTGTCGAGTATGCTCGTCGTACAATCCAGCCTGAAGAGCGTCCTAGCTTTGAAGAAATGGATAAGGCAACGAAAGAAATCAAGAAAGCCGCGTAATAGTTACGCCAAAGGATTGTTGTGGCAGCAGAGAAAAAAGGACAAACGATTGTCATCAAAAAGATCTACCAAACTGGGGGCCATCATGGTGGTTCCTGGAAGGTCGCTCTTGCCGATTTCATGACAGCCTTGATGTGCTTTTTCCTCGTTATGTGGCTCCTCAATCAAACTCCTGAGACTAAAAAAGCTGTTTCTGATTATTTCTCCACGCCCAGTATCATTGAATATAACTTTCAAAACTTTGGCGCTGAAATCACTTTGGAAAAGCTTTTCTTAGACTTGGTGAACGAACCTTTGAAAGCTTTTCAGCAGTTCATGGAGCCAGTAGATAGAACTCCGAATCTTTTAGATATGGGTTCTACCAAGGTCGTCGCTGCTTATATGGCAGATCAAATGCAAGACTTAGCTCGTAATGTTCAAATCGATGCCGATGGTTTTGAATTTATCATTCCTGACTATCAATTATTTGTTCCAGGAACTTCGATTCCTAAGCCTGATTTCGTGGCAGCAACGGATAAACTCAAAGCGATCACAACAGGTCTTGAAGACGCTGATATTGTGATTTCTTCTTTTATTTTCAATCAATCGGTCTCGGGTAGCAATTCGGAGCTGGCCAGAAAAGTCTCTTCGGAGCGTTTAGATCTTTTGCAAAATAAAATCCAAGCCTCACTTGAGCACAATACAGTGGGTGTGACAGGAGATGTGAAAGTCTCTGATAAAAAAGGTTTCATCGAAGGCCAATCAGAACGTCCTCCGGGAATGATCAAGATTGAAATTCGCCAAAAGCCCGTCAAGTCGGATGGTTCAAAACCACGGAAGCTCGATTCGATGTTTGGATCTAGCAATACCGACATGAGCGTTTACGATAATTTCGTCAAACAAGCGGCTCAGCAAAAATCGAAGAAGAAATAATCCACAGAAATAATTAGAAATTCACGACAAGCGCGAGATAAAAAGCCATATCCGCTTGTCCGTTAAATTGTCCCGAGTTGGAAACCCAACTATGAAAAAGGGACAATGACAAATTCGTGCTGGGATAGGTAATGCCGACTTTGGTGTCGAAATAATTCTGATAGGGCGAAGCGACCTGAGAATATCCCACTGTCGCATCCAAAATCAGGCTTCCCATCGGAATATCGCGGTGAAGGCCAAACCAATTTCGCGCTTCTTTAGTTCCCTCAAAATTATCCTCGCGTGATGCCAGAATATGCCAGCCAGAGAAATTTTGGTCCAAGCTAATGACTGTTTTATTGCGTTTATTCTCAGAGAAATAGCGAACCCAGTCGTTGCGAACTTTGAGATCGGCAGTGGGTGAGAAGATAAATTTATATTCGCCAAAAAATCCTAAACGAACGTTGGCACCTTCGCTGGGAAAAGCAACGCTGGCAGAATCCAAAGCGATTTTTCCCTCTTTGCCAAACATATAACCAAATCCAGCTCCCACAGAGGGGCTCTTTTTTGATTGAGTAATACCGCGATCTACATCATTACTCTTTATACTGATATCGCCGACGAGCTTCGAAGTCTGTGCCTCGGCAAACTGAAAAAACATCGATAAGATTAAAATACAAAGAATTCTCATTACTTGATTATCATAGCGAAAAGACCTGGGTCCTTGTAGCTCTCTCGTCTCAAGCTGGACTTTTATTCTAGGGATTGATAGATTTTCTCATGCCTGATTTCTCAAAACCCTGGACGGAATTCGAATTTATCGCCTTTGACACCGAAACTTCGGGAGCTTATCCCCTGGGATCCGAAGTTGTTGAATTTGGCGCTGTTCGTTGGAAGGCCGGAAAAGAAGTCGGGAGCTATCAGACACTGTTAAAACCTTCACGTCCGATGAGTGACTTTATTATCGGAATTCATGGAATCACTAATGAAATGGTTGAAGACGCTCCGCTCGTGAAAGATAAAATTGCTGAAATTAGAGATTTCTTTAAAGGAGCCATTTTAATGGCTCACCATGCTCCTTTTGATATGGGTTTTATTATGGCTGATTTTGAGAAATACAAAATTCTTCCACCTGAAGAAAATGTTCTCTGCACCAGCTTGCTTGCAAGAAAACTGATTCCTGAAAGTCCTAATCATAAACTGCAAACCTTGATTACCCATTTAGGCTTGGAGCGAGGCTCTGCTCACAGAGCCAAAGATGATGCCAGAGCTTGCCTTTACGTGGGTCTTGAATGCATGAATCGCTTGGGGCCGATGACATCGATGAGCGAAGTTTATGAGAAGGTGGGCAAGACTCTGAATTGGAATTCTTATTACTTAAGAAATACTGGCAATCCGACCATGGACAAAATCATCGAATGTCTTGAAGACAATCGCAGCTTGGATATTGCTTATTTGGGCGGGACTCGAGGCACCGAAATGCGCAGAATCACTCCGCAGGGAATTGTCAGAAATCCCGATGGAGATTACGTTCAAGCTAAATGCCACCGTGATGTGGCTTCCAAAAGATTTTACATCGATAAAATTAAAGACGCTTCCGTCGTTTACTAGCGCGAGGAAGGGCAGCTGAACGGCTGGTGCGCTTTTTAAGTTTTCGTTTGAGCCTTTTGGATGGTTTCTTCAGCGACCTTAGAGCCTTCCATTTCCAAGATTTCCGGAGGAAGAGCGTCGACATTCTGCTTATGAGAAAGGGCGCCGTGTTTGATGAGATGTTCGCGAATTTTATTCGCTAATTCTTCGAGATGCTTGAACTCATCCTTTGAACGTAATTTAAAGGGTCTGTTTTTTCCATCCATACTGTCAGTCATAAATTTTTCAAAAGCATAAATAGGTCCAGCAATTTTGTGAGAAATGATTTTGCCAATAGTGAACAGACCAGCGGAAAATCCCACCGTGATGATAAAAAAAGTCAGAACAAAGGGGATCAAGAATTTGTCTAAAATGATTTGATTATTTCCTGTCAGTTCAATCATGGTTACGCGCATGTAGGTGTAAGAAAAAACCATTGAAATCAATCCTACCCCGATGCCGACTCCGAGAAGAAGAAAGCAGTACTTTAATTGGAAATGGGGATTGATCCAGTACATTTTTCTCGCATTGTCTTCGGGCCACAAAAGATCACCCTCGCGAATAATTGCTGTCGCTATGAGAGCGTAGCCTACCCATTGCAGAGCATCAGCAAGATTAAAAGCGGGACTGGAAATATTTACGTTACCAATCACAATAAAATCGATCACGTGACCGTAAATAATACGATCTGTGACATTTCCCAAAATCCCACCAATGAGAATCGAAAGGCCTGTTCTCAAGGTCAGAGATTTGATCGGTAGCAAATATTGAATGATTGCATATGTGCAAAGGAGAAAAGCTCCACCCGTTGAAAGTGAAACGACACGGAGAACGGGAGGGAGTTCAGCAAATAAGCCGAGCATAGCTCCTGGATTGTGGTGAAGCACAAATCCCAAGTATCCAAAAGATTTAATTCCTACGAGCGAAGACTCGGCCCATTGTTTTGTCATGAAATCGACAAGCCATGTTGCAATTAAAGGAAGAAAAACGATCAACCACTCAGATTTTTTCATTCTTTTATTCTAGGTGTGTTCAAGCACCTTCGGCAATCTTCGTTTGATTGCGTCCCTGCTTTTTAGCCTCATAGAGAGCTTGATCTGCTTTTTCCAAAAGCAATTTTCCATCACCAGCATGTTGTGGAAAAGCAGCGAGACCAAAACAGAGACTGACTTGGGCAACTGTCGATGAGCGAGAAATATCTGGACCTAAGTTGAGATCCTTCTGGGGAGAAAATGACTTTCTCAATCGCTCAGCAATTTCAAAGGCATTTTCTATTTTTGTATCGGGCAGAATGACGGCGAACTCGTCGCCACCATAACGAAAAACCCAATCAATATTTCTTACGCCTCTGAGAAGGTGGTCAGCAACTTGGCGCAGGACTTGATCGCCCACTGGATGTCCGTAGGTATCATTCCAGCTTTTAAAATGATCAATATCGATCATCATCAAGCTCAAATTTCGTTGATGTCTTTTTGCCCTCTCAATTTCAATGCGGTACTGTTCTTGGAAAAATCTTTGATTTCCCAACTGTGTGATTGAATCGGTGAGAGCCAAAGTAGCCAACTGATCTTTCTCCTGCAGAGTTTTTCTCAAAGACAAGCACTCGAGCATTTGCAGATGCAGAATATGATTTTCCCAAGGTTTTGCCGAAAAACGATGAATCAGTCCCTGACTGAGAGCTGTCGACATCTCCAGGGCGTCCAGCTGGCCGGACAATAAAACACGCACGCTAGAGGGCCGAATTTTTTGTGATTTTTTTAAAAATTCCAGACCGCTCATCGAGGGCATCATATAATCCGTCAAAATAATAGCGGGATCGATGGCCTTCATGCTTTCCAAGGCTTTTTGCGGATCGTTAAAGATGGAAACAGAAAAATCATTTCTTAAAAGCCGCTCTAAAGCTTTCAAAGTAGACTCGTCATCATCAACAAGAAATAAAATAGGCTTACTGATAGGCGCCATTTCCGACATAGACCTAGAAGTTTACTCTGGCGTTGCCTCAATCACAAGGGCCCTTTAGCATGAGAATATGAGAAATATTCTACTGCTTTCGCTTATAAGCTTATTCATTCAATTCTCCGCATTTGCAATCGATGAAAAATGGATCGAGCTCGAGAAAAAGAAAATTGATAAAATTATTCAAAAATCAGGAATTTCTACTGATCAGCTCTCGATTTACATCGCTGGCGGTGAAGGCTCACCGATCACTGTGAGCTCCATTAACGGAGAAAAGAAAATGATTCCTGCTTCCGTGACAAAGCTTGTGACAGCGGCTGCAGCGTTGAAAGCCTTTCCTCCGGGAACCAAGTTTAAAACTTCTTTGTGGAGCTCTGCTCAGATCGAAAATGGTGTCATGAAAGGTGATCTTTACCTTCGTGGTGGTGGCGATCCTTCTTTTGTATCTGAGAATCTTTGGTATTTAGTGAATGCTTTTCTTCGCAGTAACGTGAAAGAAATTGAAGGCAATATTGTGGTTGATGATTCTCTTTTTGATAGCGTTCGTTTCGATTCGAGCAGGCAGAAGGAAAGGGTTGACCGCGCCTACGATGCTCCGACGGGAGCAATGTCTTTTAATTGGAATTCGGTGAATGTTTTTGTTCGACCTGGAAAAAAAGTGGGATCTCCAGCTCAAGTTTTCATCGACCCAGAAAATGAATATGTTCGTCTCAGCGGAAAAGTCGAGACCATTTCATCATCGGGAAAAACCAGCATCATGGTTGATCGAGACGAAGATAAAAAAGGCATGGGTGATATGATCAAAGTTTCTGGGAAGATTGCTTTGGGAAGCAAGGAAGTGGTCGTATTTAAGAATATTACTCAGCCGGATATGTGGGCGGGATATAATCTTAAATCCTTTCTTTCTCAGAGAAAAATTGAGCTCACGGGCTCTGTGAAAACTGGAACAACCCCGGCGGCAGCCAAGCTTTTAGCTGAAGTGGATAATAAAACCGTTGAATCGATTTTGGCGGATATGAACAAGTTCTCAAATAACTATGTAGCCGAAATGCTGACAAAAAATATTGCAGCCGTGAAAAGCCCTCCGGGAAACCTAGCCAAAGGTATGAAGGCTCTCAACGATTATATGGAAAGTCTCAAGGTGCCCTCGTCTCAATACGAGTTATATAATCCCTCGGGGCTAACCCGAGACAATAAGATGTCGGCTTTTGCTTTATGGAAAGTTCTCAGTGATATGAAATCACAGTTTCAATTTCAGCCTGAATTTACGGCCTCTTTACCGATAGCTGGAATTGACGGAACACTGAAAAACCGCATGAAAAATACACCTGGTGAGAGGTGGGTTCGAGGCAAAACTGGCTATTTGACCGGCGTCATTTCGCTTGCTGGATACGCTGGTCGAAGGGATGGAACTGTTCTTCCGTTCGTGTACATTTATAACGGATCTGCCGATGAGTCCAAAGTACGTAGCCTCTTTGATCAAATATCGATTTCGTTGGTTGAAGAGGAATAATAATTTGCTGGGATAGAGGCCGATGAAAAAAATTCTTCTACTTCAATTAGCTGTCATCTTTACATTTTCTAACTCATTTGCCCGTGAGCAACTGATGACACCTTTGAAAAAAGATTATGTGGAAAATGGTGTGCCTTTTGTGGCTGATGTCTCTGCCGAATATGAAGAAACAAATCGTTCCGAAGTTCCGAAAGAAGAAATTTCAGAGGAAGCTCAGTTTGCCACGGTCATTGATGAAGATACTCCAGTGACACATGAAGAAATTGTTGGCGAGAAAAATCTGACTTCGAGTCGCCCGTGGAAAAAGCCCGATTTTTCAAAGCAAGAAGGATTTCTTGGATATGAGAACGAGCCATTCAAAGTGCCCAAGAATTTAGAAACTCAAGTCAAGTTTTGGATTGATATATACTCTAAATATAACAGCGATCAAGGGGTTCTGCATGATTCGGAGAATATTGATTTGATCTATCAGGTTCTCGATTTTGGTTCTATCACGAGCCGGACAGATATTGGTCCAAATCAAAAAGAAGCTCGAAAAATTAAAATGGTAAAAGAAGCTAAAAAATCCGTCATAGCTATGCTTGAACGAATGAGTAAGCTGAAAGATTCTTCTTCACTCAACGAAAAAGAAAAAAAGATCTGGGATTATTTTCAAAAAATTCAAGGATCGAAAAAGTTTGCTGAAGCTGCGGGAAAAAATCGTCTACGTTTTCAATTAGGTCAAAAAGACCGCGTTATTCAGGGAATTTATTTCTCAGGTCGCTATATTGAGCAGTTTGAACAAATTTTCCGTGAAAATAAGCTTCCCATTGAACTGGCTCGTTTGCCTTTCGTGGAAAGCTCTTACAACGTTCTCGCGCGCTCCAAGGTGGGCGCGAGCGGTCTTTGGCAAATCATGCCTTATACGGCCAAAGGATATATGAAAAAAGATCCATCGATTGATTTGCGTAATCATCCGATCGAAGGAACTAAATTGGCCGCAAAACTTTTAAGACAAAATTACAATATGCTCAAGAGCTGGCCTTTGGCTTTGACAGGATATAACCACGGACCCACGGGTGTTTTAAAACTGACAAAGAAATATAAGACGAGAGATATTGGTGAACTCGTTGAAAATGTTTCTACCAGGAAGAGTTTCGGTTTCGCCTCAAGAAACTTTTACGCCAGCTATTTGGCTATTTTAGAGGTCACCAGTAAAGCTCCCGAATATTTGGGTACTGTGACATGGTCGCAGACTTTGGATTCGGTGGATATCAAACTGAAGCAATCGATTACCTATGAAGATGTCTTGAGATGGTTTGACGGGGATGATTTGAAAGCACAGATTTTTAATTCTCAAATTACAAAAATTGGGCGTACGAAAAAGAAACCGATCCCCGCCAATGTCGTCGTTTCTGTTCCAAAATCAAAGGCACAATTGGTGATGAAAGAGTTAGAATCACCCGTTAATCTGAAGCAAGCTCGTCTGGCAGCTCAGAATTAAGATTTCACAAGTCGGATTTCAGTGATTTCTGGGGGTAAGGCGAAGCGGTTCGCAGGTCCCCAGTATCCCGTTCCCTGGTTCACATAAACCCACATTCTGCCGTGACGATTCAAGCCTTTGTAATATTTGTGAGCAAACATCACGAACATATTAAAGGGAAAAAATTGCCCTGCATGAGTATGACCACAAAGAAGAAGATCAAATCCTGCACTTTCAGCATCAAAACAAAATTCAGGGCGGTGGCCTAAAAGAATTTTGAGACGAGTCTCTTGGTTGCTGGTGGCTGCTTTGGCCATGTCGGGGCGGTGACTTTCCATGAACTGTCCGCCGGCAATATCGGGGACTCCGGCAATCAAAAGCGGGATGCCGTTTTCAAGAATGACCTTGTTTTCATTCACAAGCGTTTGGAAACCAATTCCTTGGAGGGTCTCAAGCCAAGCTTCAACACCCGAGTAATATTCGTGATTTCCTGTGATAAAGAAAACGCCATGCCGAGCTTGAAGTTCGCGCAGAGGCTGCCAGCGTTCTTCCAGCATGGTCGGAGTGCCATCGACAAGATCTCCTGTGATGGCAATCAAATCAGGCTTGAGCCCCATCACTCGGTCGACAACATTTTGAACATAATCTTTACCAATCGTCAGTCCAATATGGAGATCTGAAATCTGAACAATCTTCAGATTTTCTAATTTTTCAGGAAGATCTTGAATAGGTATATTCACTTTCTTTATCTGATGTCCTCGGCGAGCAGAGTAAAAGCCAGCTCCGGCCACGAGTGTTGAGCCGACCAAGGCGCCAAGGGATGCTGTACGGAAAAAGAAATTTCTTCTCTCTGAATCTTGCAAAGGGCTTGAAGCGGGAGAAACAAAGTCCCAAACGCGGATGAAGAGATGGAAGGCATCGATCACCAGTGAAAAGATCAAAAAGCAACCAGCGAGACCTAACAGTGTGCTTCCAACCCACATAAAAGGTGGATACCAAGCGGTGTTCAGAATCTCGTCATTGCCTCGATAAGTAAAAAGCCAACCCCACGCTAAACCCGCAACGGCGAGCGCTAAGGGAAAACTGACCCACAGTCTTCGCCCCAAGAGAAAATTAATTTTCCAAGTGAGATAGAGCAAAAGAAGGCTGAGAATGAACAAGAAGATAGATGAGCGCATAATCTACACAGATTCTTCATCTTTTTGCGTCCCAAGTAAATGCAAATGTATAAAAAAATTAACAATCTGTTAAGCATCAAATATAAATAAATAATAGTTTAATTGTTAAGATGAGATAAAATTTTTCCTCGCCTATAGACAGGTTCAACTAAATGAGCGTAGTTTCCTTTTTCTGCCGAGGAGGAGATTTATGGCGCATAAAGTGCTGGTGATCGAAGACAGCGTCGATCTGAGTGAATTATATCTTCAGGCTTTTAGTCATGAAGACGAGTATGAAATTGTCTTAGCGGAGAATGGCCAGAAAGCTCTCGAAATTTTGCAAAATGAAACGCAAATGCCAGAGGCAATATTGGTCGATATGTACATGCCCGTCATGGGCGGGGCCAGATTTATAGAAGAGCAGAGAAAAAACCCTCAAATTTCTCAAATCCCTGTTTTGATTTGTTCTGCGAGCGAAGAGGGTCTTCCCGAAGGAGTTCGACATCTTAAAAAACCGATCGATCTTAATCGCTTGATGGATGCCCTCGATGAGCTTTGCCAAATCAAAAGATGGCACTAAATAATGAGATCCCTTTTTCAATATTGTATTCATTATTGCAAAAAAGTTTCCAAACATCGACTTCCTGTTTGTAAAGCGATTCCTTTGGTTGCAGCTTCGACTCTTGTTCTCATGTGGGCTCAGCAATTATTCGAACCTCAACTGGGGCTGGTGCTTTTGCTCTTATCCTATCCCTTAATTATCGCGAGCGCCTGGTTCGGCGGCATCATGGTCGGTGCCTTTGCGATGATTTTTAATGTCGTTGCTGTTGACTATTATTTCCTGGCGCCGCGGGGGAGCTGGGGCTCTTATTCGGATGCGCAAGCTCTTCGTATAGTCCTTTTTGTTTTGAATTGTACATTGCTGATATGGATGATTTCACGCTTGAGGCAAATCGAGCAAAGAGCGGGAGATCTTTCGGATGAAAAAAGAGAAACGGATCTGAGCTTTCGCGCCGTCGTCGAACTGTCGCCTTATATGATTTGGTATGCGGATGAGAATGGATTAATTACCTATATCAACAAGACAGCTGCAGATTACACAGGCCTCGCTATTGAAAGTTTGACCGGAGAAGCCTGGATTGATGTGATTCATCCAGAAGATCAAGAGCGTGTCTTATTGGAATGGGCTAAAAGCATTTCTTCAAAAAGTCATCACGAGATCGAGTTTAGAATTCGCCGTTTAGATGGAGCTTACCGTTGGTTTGAAATCAAAGCGAAGCCCATCTTTTCATCCCACGGCAACGTCGAGAGATGGATTGGTCAGTGTGTGGATAATCATGATCGAAAATTAGCTATTTTGGCTCACGAGAGAGCTATTGCCGTGAGAGATCGGTTTATGTCTTTAGCTTCTCATGAGCTGAGAACGCCGTTAACTTCGATTAAATTACAAATGCAAACCATCCATCGACAGATCAAGCGTTCAGACGAAGAGCTTTTGACCTTCCAACACCTTCAAGATGTTTCTAATTTGACTTTGAAGCAGGTGGATCAGTTAGATCATCTGATCGAAGAAATGTTGGATGTGTCACGAATTTCCGCAGGAAAAATGTCTTTTTCTTTTTCTCCCTGCTCTCTCTCGAGCATTGTTGACCGGGCCGTCTGTATTGTTTCAGCTCAATACGCTAATGCCCATGTCACTTTGGATTTAAGAACCGAGGAGAATCTCAACGTGGTCTGTGATGAAAACAAAATTTCCCAGGCCCTCATTAATCTTCTGACCAATGCCCTCAAGTATGGAGCAGGAAATCCCGTGCAGTTGATCGCTAAAAAAGAGGGGAATTTTGCTCGTATCGAAGTCATCGACGGAGGAAGGGGGATACCTCAGGAGCTGCAGAAACGTATTTTTGAACCCTTTGAGAGAGTCGACGTCAAGCAGAGCATTTCGGGATTAGGGCTGGGGCTTTATATTAGCAGAGAAGTGATTCAAGCTCACAAAGGTCGAATTCATGTTTCGAGCAAAGAAAAAAGGGGATCTAAATTTGTCATTGAGATCCCCTTAATGCAGAGTCAGATTAGTTTTTTTGATCAGCGGGTTTGAAGAACGCGATAAGGATTATCAGCGTACTCCATCAAATATAGGCAAGGTTCCAAGTTTTTCTTTACAACCTCATCGATAATTTTGGCGCCCGGATAAAATCCACCGCCTCCAAAGCCGGTATTTGCTGGATCTAATTCAAAAGTGAATGAAATCAAACCTTCTTGTCCATAAGACCAATCGGTCGTATCGCCACTAGCGATGTAGAGCTCAGAAGCCTGTTGAGGTTTGTATCCATTCCATTTTGCCATCGTCTCAGCCATGGTTTTATGAACCATTTTTCCGTTTTGATCTGAAATGGGATTATAGCTATGACCCCAAGGGTACAGAATCAGCTTTGAGAAAGTATGAAATGAGAGAAGAGTCGTCACATTCACGTTGTTCTCGACATAGGCTTTAATAGCCTGAGTTTCCGGTTCACTGAAGGGCGTTGGTCCCATATAGACATCGCTATTAGGATTGTTGCTGGAACCACCAGTTCCCCATTGAAAGCTGTAGTTTCTGTTCAGATCCACACCGAATGTTCCATTGGCATTTTGACGACGATTTTTTCTCCACATTTTATAACTACCGGTGGAGATATCGTATTCAAGGCCATCAGGATTCACAGCTGGGATAATATGAACATCTCGATTATCAACTAAATTTTTGACTCGAGTATTTCCTGCTGAATATTCAGATAAGAGATATCTAGCCCAGCGAAGGGGCATTTCAACGCTCAAATGTTCACGAGCATGGTGACCGCCCATGAAGATGATTCCTGGTTTATTGCTCGCATCGCCTAAATTTCCAGAAATTCTTAATCGATAGATTTCACGGCCTTCGATCGTTTTGCCAATGGTGGCAAGATCTGTTATAGATGGGTAAGTTGTGTTCAGTTTTCTCAACTCATCTGTCAGTTCGGTATAGTTGTGATACTCAGCATCTTTTGCTGGAAAATCCATGGCATCCGTGAGAGCAAAGCTCACATCCATCCAACCTAATTTTTCAATTGCATTTTTCTCTTCTAGATTTCCCGTTGCAACAACATAGTCATCCTCGATGCGCTCAATAGAAACACCGGTATCGGCAATTACACTGCGCTGAAATTTGTCGCTGGCTTTAATTTTCATCCAGTACTGGGTGCTGCCAGTGGTTTCAGCTCGTTGATTTGGAATAATGAGAAAAGTAAATAGAATAAAGGCAAAAAGTTTTTTCATATGGATCCCCCATATGAAAGCTCATCACTTTACAATTTAATCCGCAATAGGAATTTTTAAGAATTTAGTTAAAATTCTGAACTTGGGCGATATACGGCAAGTTTCGGTAATATCCTTCGTAATCCAAACCATAGCCCACAACAAAATCATTAGGGATTTTGAAGCCAACATGATCGAGCTTGCAAGGAACTTTGAGAGCTTCTGGTTTTTCTAAAAGAGCCACCGTCGTGAGGCTTTTTGGTTTACGGCTCATGATGGCGCTTTTCAAATAATTCATCGTCAAACCTGTATCAACAATGTCTTCCACGAGAATCACATGTTTGCCTTCAACGGGATGCGCAAGATCCAAAGTCACTTTTACTTCGCCCGAAGAAGTCATTCCACCGTGGTAGCTTGAAACACCAAAAAATTCACAAGTGATATCCATATTCATGCTACGGATAAGATCCGAGTAAAACATGAAAGAGCCTTTCAAAACACAAACAGCGATCGCTTCTTCATTTTTAAATTTTTTTGTGAGAGTCGCGCCGAGCTCCTTCACTTTTTTTTGAATTTCTTCTTCGGTGATGTAACTTGAAAGTTTAAGGTTTGAATTGGTCATTTTCATCTTGAACATCCTTTGAGCATCTTGAGCCGTTATGCGTACCTAATTAGACAAACGAGTTATTCATAATTTCACCGAAGCCACCGCCGCCAGGAACAATATAGTCTTTATCGTTGAGGCCTTTTTCTTGATCCCACATTTTTCCAGGAGCGGAGTTTAAAGCTGCCTCAGTCGACAATCCTCGGTCAAGCCTGAGGGCATAGACTAGGACGTCAGGATGGTGAGTCAGGACGTTTTTCAGATATTCCGGTGTTAGGATCAGGTGCAAGGCGATCATTTTATGTGATTTTCCTTGAACATAATTTTTGTAGGTATCAATGGCAGAAATCAATGTATTACCGGTAGCCCCCATCGGATCTGGGAAAAGGATGATAGCTCCCTCTTTATCTCCGCCGATTTTGGTTCCCCCGATATCGGTGCCCGTGACTTTTTGAGCCACGTCGACAGCACGGCTTGCAAAAATATGATCTTGTCTCAAGTACTGGGGAGCAATCGCATAGTGAAGAGCATTAAAGCAAATATGGCTCGGATAAGTTCCCGCCCGAGCCAAATTCACGGAGATGACTTTCTGATCTTTTTTAAGACGAGTGGTCGTCAGTTTTTTATCGGGATGGTACTGGGCCATTCTCGTCGGAATGGTGACTTGTTCCTGAGGAAACTGGTCATTCATCACGCTCGTCAAAAGATGGCTATAAAGCATCTCCACCAAGTGATTAATTTCTGGTTGAACAGTTTCAGCCGAGCAAAGCTTGGCTAGTAAACCATTGAGATAGGAATTATCGAGAATATGGACTTGGGGGCCGTAATGATGAGTGATTTTCATTAAGGTCTGCTTGTAGCAAACTGAATGACCAAAGTAAACTCTGTCTGACCAGCTATGAAATTTTGCGAGCGAAAGATTTGTAAAACAGGGTCGGCATTCGCCTCTGCGGGAAGGTTCGTTGCGTAGCGAGCGGGGAGAATTCCCGACATCAAATAGGCTGTATTGCCGCTGATTTCGAATGGGGAGCCAAAAGACACTCTTTCGATGGTTCTGGTAGGGTCATTCGGGTTGCGAAAAGCTCTCTGCACTTCGATATCTCCGCGGTAGAGATTTTCACGGAATTCGTTCAAGACCAGGGATGAAAAAAATCCCATTTGCGCTTCAGGATCTGTTCCTTGATGGGTTCCCAAGAACCATTCCTGTCCGGGATTTGAGGTGTCCATATTTCTCTCAATGACCTGAAGCACGCGAATTCCTTGAGTTTGCAATTTTGTGGTTGCCTGAAGAAGCGGCCCCATGGTCACGCCTTCGAAAACTCTTTGTTGGCCCGTAGCTTTAGCTTCTTCGTTCCAGGTATTCAGTAAAGTCTTATCAATTTCTAAATAACGAACAATCATCCTCAAAGGTGCTGTTGCCGTAGCCCCTCTGGTTGAAGCCGCGTTGCCAGGCACAGTGGTCGTCGTGTTAGAAGCAGACGTGGCGACCGTCGTCTGAGCTGAATCGGTCACAGTGGGGGCTATTTCAGAAGCAGTTTCTCCAGAAGAGTTTGAATCTTCGACTAAAGAGTTTTGAGTTTCCGCTGAAATGCTGACTTGGGTTTCGGGCTGAGAATTTTGTCTCTCAACCATGACCGGACCGGACTTCAAGAAATTGATTCGCGCTTGTAGCTCCTCTTTTTGCCTTTGTTTTATAACGACAACCGAAGCAAAGACGATCAGAGCAATAATGGTGATGTGAAAGATGGGGCTTGCCAGTATTTTTTTCACAAAAGAAGTCGGCTTTGGCTTGTAGGTGTCCATGTCGACGCCGCAATTAGCGCAATAACGATCCTGAGGTTGCGAAAAACCACAGCGAGGACAATTGATTAACATAGAGATCCCAAAGGCAAATGCATAAGTCTCATGTTATGCAGAGTCTTCATTGACCTCAACTTAAAAGATCTCTAATTTGTGCCGTAATGACCCAAGGTGCAAATAAAACGGATTCTGAATTACATATTCCCGTGCTTTTAACTGAGCTCATGGAAATGTTTGCGCCAGTGATTGATCAACATATCAAAGAAAATCCCTTGCAAGAATTTCGTTATTTTGATGGGACTTTCGGACGAGGTGGACATCTGAAAGCGCTTTTAGAAAAGTATCCGACTCTATCAGCTGTGGCGATGGATCAAGATCCTCAGGCGATTGAATATGCGCAAAAAAATTTTTCTAATTGGATTTCGCAAGGTCGCCTCAAGCTGGTCCATGGAAACTTTGCTGAATTTTCCGCTGAAAAATTCGGCAAATTTGATTTGATGCTTTTGGATTTGGGCGTGAGCTCTCCCCAGCTAGACCAAGGTCAGAGGGGTTTTAGCTTTTACCATGAAGGCCCTTTGGACATGAGAATGGACACTTCGAAGGGGCTGACGGCTGCCGATTTGATCCGTGATCTGGATGAAGACGAATTGAACGAAATGTTCAAAGAATTAGGGGAAATTTCAAGGCCTTATAGGGTCACAAAAGCGATCGTGTCTGACAGAAAAGAGAAGCCTTTTCTGACCACAAGAGACATTGCGGGGCTGATCGAACGAGTCGAAGGTTGGCACCGAAAAGGATACCATCCAGCGACCCAATATTTTCTCGCACTTCGTTTGAAAGTGAATCGAGAGCTCGAAGTCACAGAGCAAGTGCTCGAACCTCTCGTGCATGGACTGAAGTCCAAAGGACGACTTGCGATCCTGACTTTTCACTCTCTTGAAGATAGAATTATTAAGAATAAGTTTAAAGAGTTCGCCTCGGAGACCATGGAGTTAGGCCTCATTGTGAACAAGAAAGTCATCCAAGCGGATTGGCATCAAGCCAAAGAAAATCCGCGAGCGAGAAGTGCCAAACTCCGAGTCTTTGAACGAGCTTAAAGCATCGTTCTTTTCTGTTGTTGGAGTTGTTGTTTGCAGAATTTAAAACCTATCCTCAGTCTCGTCTTTATTATCGCAACTTTGTTTTCCATTGTGTTTTTGCAAATGGAGGAGCGTCGTCGCGGTTATGCGATCTTGAAGCTAACGAGGGAACAGAGACAGGTCATTGAGGAAAAGAGAATCAAGTCCATGCAGTTGGCAAAGCTGACTCGTCCACAGCACGTGGAGAGAATCGCTCAGAGCCAGTTCACTCTCAAAAAAGTTCAAGCTAATCAGATCATTCACATGACGGGGCTCTATTGAAAAGCCGAATCCTGATTCTCTTCGCGGGAATTTTATTTCTATGGGGCGTTCTCATTACTCGTGCTGCTGTTTTGCAGGTTTTTCCAAATGAAAGATTAGCAAATCTTGAGAATAGGCAATTTCAAACTGTGATCACTTTGCAATCTCGTCGTGGGGCGATCGTCGACAGTAAAGGTCGAGATCTGGCTCTCTCCATGAAGGCTTATTCTCTTTATGCCGATCCAAAAATTATAGAGAAAAAGAAAGTGGCTGCGAAAAAATTGGCTCCTATCTTGGGTCATTCAGTTGAAAATGTTTTTGGAAAGATTAAAGACGAGCGTCGTCGCTTTGTTTGGATCCAAAGACTGATGGATGAAGAGAAGGCCGATCAGATCAAAAAATTAGACATCCGCGGATTGCAAATTGTTGAAGAGTTCAAACGCGTCTACCCTAACGAAGAACTGCTGTCACAAACTTTGGGTTTTGTGGGAATGGAAGGCCAGGGGCTCGAG
>JACCDR010915709.1_pt1 | contig 24931 bp, 45 predicted proteins | sample 7446431 | NCBI WGS metagenome assembly JACCDR01 (sample SAMN15323443, study PRJNA562643) | freshwater metagenome | isolation source: river surface water | place: USA:Blue River Watershed | collected 2017-08-17 | reverse complement strand
GGGTCTGCTCCGCTCTGACGCATCAGTTGCATATACTTTTCTAAATCGTGAGTGTAAATCCATGCTCTCATAGTATTCTCCTAAGGTTGGAGGTCGGGATGGGACTTGAACCCACATAATACGGATTTGCAATCCGCTCCATAACCAATTCTAGCACCCGACCAAATAAAAAAACCCTCCTAAAACCAGTTAGATTCTAGGAGGGTGTAAACAAACACTAACAAACCAATGAAACTATTGTTTCACGAGTTTGCCCCTCCGCTGGAGCTGTGATAAAAACGCTCGGTCTTAATCATGCAGGTGTTCATTATTTATCTCCGTAAAGGCTTGTTGCCTTCTGTTAAATTTAATATACGTTAAAAAAGTCCAATAAGCAAGAACAATTTTAAAACTTTTCTTGGATGAGCTTATTGCGAATTGTAGTGTGGATGCCTGGATTCACCTTCATTGCAGCAGGAACCATCACGTGACGGATGTAGTTGCGAACGGCGAATTGAGGGTTAGCATTGGTAGGATCTTCATACCACGCGAGTTGCTTGCGTTGGCACCAGTCAACAAATTCAGATTTTCTTGTGGTACGGAAAGGACGAATTACGTTAACATTACGATAGGCAATAGTCTGGTCACGCCCATTACACATATTCCACAGCCAAGTCTCAACGCAGTCGTCAAGGTGATGGCAGGTGATTACGGTTCCGTTGATAGAGTGTAAAAACTGGTAACGCTCATTACGCCAGTGTTCTTCCCAAGACTCATCAGCTGGTTTCTCAGCCTTACCTTGCTTTAGCAGCAGAGGAAGTTGACGTTTCTCAGCAAACTGCTCTACAAAAGCCTGCTCCGCTGAGGAAATTTCATTTCCGTGGTTGATGTGCGCTAGCACTACAGTATGATTGCGACGTAGAAAATCTACAACAGCAACACTGTCAACTCCGCCGCTGAACGCGACATACACTGTGCGAGGAATTTTGCCTTGAACGTGGATCACAATTTATCTCCTTTGATATAAGATAACAGATCAACTACCCTCAGGCAACGGTTATTTCGATGAGGCCGGTGCGGTATCTACCAAGAGTTAACGACTCTTAGGCTGCCCATGCTCCGTTTGCAGTTAATTACTCTGCCGTGCTATCTAGCTAGCATAGCACGCTTTCCATACCTCAAAATTGTCAGAATCATTGGGGAATCTGAGATTGCTCTCAGCGGCACCTTGCCATACTCCCCGTCAAAGATACACTGTTATGCTGATTTCTACTCCGAAGAGCTACGCACCTCAGCCAGTGTACCCGTGGCGGGGAGTACTGGAATCGAACCAGTCATTTTTATTTTTTGCTGTAATGATTCTATTAGTTGGTGTCGGCTTCAGATTATCACATTAACTTAGCTCAATCTTTGCGCGAAGAGTACCGACATAATTGGTGGACACTTGGAGATTCACACTCCACAGACTAACATCTTTATTATCACCGCACTCTATGTGATTTATGGCGCTGTCAATCTTGACTCTTTACTGAGTGCCCTTATCTATGCCCCATCGTATTCGTACCCACACACGCTCATGTATGTAATACGCCACGGTCTGGACTATGTTCATGAGAATAGCTATATGAAAACCCACCCACCATGCTGCAATTAGCGTGGCAATGATTCGCCAAGTTATTGACTTGACGATAGACCTTTTGTGGGTTTCCAACCTATTTCTCCTAATTTATTTGGTGCGGAATGAGAGGGTCGAACTCCCGACATTCTCGGTGTAAACGAGACGCTCTACCACTGAGCTAATTCCGCAATCTATCTAGAACACTCTATTTTAAGACCGCTATTTTGGCGCTGAGACGCGCTTGGGTATAGAGTGTTAGGCTAGTTATGGCACGGAACTAGCAACCGCATCTTTAAAGACATAAACGCCGTTTAAAATAAATAAATGACTCTCACACTTTGAGTCTAACATCTAGAATTGAGTGACCCGCCTTGCGGCTACCGTACATAGGTATCTAGAGCGAAGTGCTTACGCATAGCTTGCCGGAGCCGACTATCGTAAGCAGTGATTGGATTCATATCGCATACTATCCACAAGTTAATTCCTGGATGGTCTGTGGACCTCAACGATACTATCCAACCCATTCATGATAATGTGTATTGCTACACGTTATTAGTTGCAGTATCCATCCAAGGAAGATTTGCTACGCTGGCTCTCCCTTGCCTCGATTGCTAAGGCTTACGCCTCAGTCATAATCCAAGCCTCAACGGCTTGTTTAATTCTAGACAATTCTGGATTATCTACGTATCCGCCTTTTGTCCTATCATAAATCTTAACAGAAACTTTGTCAGCTCCATACTTGGCAACCATATTAACTACACGGGGTAGAATAAAGTTGTAAAACTCAAATTCACGCTCTGGTTTTCGCTTAGCTTCAACACTGAGGTAGCTAGTACCAGCAATGTAAGCACGAGCTAGAAAAGTTGCTCTATTTTCACGACGAACATCTTTTACTCGATGTTCACGCAGTGAGCTACGTTGACGGTGAGGTTTGCAAGTGTAAAGGTTGAGTGGCTCATTGGAACCTGTAGCCTCATGCTGACGTTGATGCCATGCAACTTGCTTAGTAAGTTTGTGTTCTTCAAAGCGAATAATACGAGCTTCTTCGCCTAGGTGTTTTGATTTAATTTTTAGTTCTAGTGACATTTTTATCTCCTTGATTATGTTAATATAAGTTATTGTTAAGCATTAATCAAGGCTAAGGCGGTCGTGTAATCTACAAAATGTATCTCCTCATTTAAATTATTTGGTGGAGCGGTTTTATCTATGCCTATATCCGTCCCCTTGCCTAGCTCTGGCGCCACATCGTCGAGAGGTGGGTGATTGGTACTCCAGGCGGGAGTTGAACCCGCTTCAGTATTGCTACTTACCGAGTCTGTTGCAACTCTGCATTTCCCCTTTCGGGCTGGAGATTTGTGGTGACCCCAACAGGAATTGAACCTGCTTCCGACTGCGTTAGGGCGCAGCTGCACTACCGTAGTGCTATGGAGCCATTATTCTTCTTGGTCTGAGTAACACTGGTCACAAATACATACTTCTTCAGTTACAGACATTTCTGAAAGTTCACACCACCAACCACAGCTTTCACATAGAAAAATGTGATTATCTAGGTAGTTGAGGAAAGGCATATAGTCGATTAGGTCTTCTGCCTCTCGTTCAAGAAACGAGTGTAACCCTTCGCAAGTACCTTGCAAATCATAGATTAGCTGGTTCCAGCGGTCAAGTTCAGCGTTTGAAGTCAATCAGGCTAATCCTTCTATTACGTCAGCTACTGCGGCAATTCTATTGGCAAGCGACGCTGAGCTATCTAGCTCAGCAGGCTCTCCATATACAAGTTGGAGAAAGCTATCTATGGCTACTTCTAATCTAGCTACGTTATAATCTAGGCTAGAAGTATCATCTTGAGTGAAGTATTCAATGTGTGACATGTGTGTTTTCCTTTATGATCTTACTATACGCTAACTACCAGCAATGAGCAAGAACTATTTGGCGGAGAGCAGAGGACATGCTCCTCATCGAGCTTGCCCGACGTGACGCTTTCCAGGCGGACCCGGCGCGCTTGTCCGGTTTACTCTCCAAATTTATGGCGACCTGTACGGGAATTGAACCCGTGATCTCTTGCGTGACAGGCAAGCATCTTAAACCACTCGACTAACAGGCCAATTTCATTGGCGGAGCGACTGGGAGTCGAACCCAGTCTACCTTTGCAGGTAGTATAGATTAGCAATCTACTGCCTTACCGTCCGGCCCCCGCTCCACGTTTCTTATTTCTTTCATGTGCTCTCTACGAACTACGTCTTCTCTAAAATCTGCACAGAAGCAACAACCACAACCCATGCGTTTGTATTTCTTGCCTCGGAGATTTATGTTAGCAGCCGAAGGAGCGTAAGAGCCGCCACGAGGGCGATGCTTCCAATTACGTCCTAGACCAAATACTGGAGACTTAGGCAAACTGCTTTCCTTTTATTGGCGGATAGGGTGAGATTTGAACTCACGGTACCTGTCGGTACGTCGCTTTTCAAGAGCGGTGCAATAAGCCAGACTCTGCCACCTATCCTTGTTTATCTTGAAGTTCTGCTATTGTATTAAGCAGTAATTTATTTTGTTGACCTAGTGCAAAGTTTTCTGTTTGAAGCTTAACTATGCTTGCTAGCAACACTAAATCGCGAGTAGCTGGGTCTGTACGAACATAGGCGTTATACATAGCATGAGCAAAAGCTGTATAAATAACATCTTCTTCTACTGGCAGCTCGCCCCATTCTATGGGGTTTTTGTATTCCGCCTGTTTTGCTAGTTCTACTAGCTGTTCAACAGTAACATTAAGTGTCAACGTCTGCACTCCTGGTAACATACTTAGTTAACTTTACATTTACTGCATTGATTACTTCATCAACTGGAGTACCATAAAGAGCTGACATTTTTTGACAATGGTCTACAAATCTTAGTGCTACAGCATAATCATCGCTTCTAAGCGTAGACCATATTACATAATCAGCTTGTTGTTTAACGTTCATCATAACCTCTAATGTGAGAATTGTTTTGTCAAGATGCCACAACATCATCTTCATTATCTGCATATTTACGGGCCCTGCAGTATTGGATTACTCCTTGGGGTACGTCACACATCTAGAAAAGTAATGAACGCAGCGCTGTGCCGCTCACTATACCTTGTCGAACCCATTCGCGGAGTAGGTTCTATTCCAGACAAGACACAAAACAATTCACAAATTAGAGATTTGGCTCCCAGTGCAGGGCTCGAACCTGCGACCCACTGATTAACAGTCAGTTGCTCTACCAACTGAGCTAACTGGAAACGCTTTTTACTACTCGGTCGTTACAGTATAAAGTTACGGTAGCGTTGGACCTAGACTTGAGTTTACAGTGAAACCACTGTTCAGCCTCGCACAAAGTGCCGACTTCTACAGAACCCCACTCGCCGCTAGGCAGTGTATGAACTACTTTATACATCTTACTATCTTTTATTTGGTGCGGATGGAGGGACTCGAACCCACACGCCGAAGCGCTAGAACCTAAATCTAGTGCGGCTACCAATTACGCCACATCCGCGGTATTAATTTATCAGAATCAGGGGTTTTGTGCCGAATCGAACGGCTCAGTTTGATTAATAGTCAAATGCTCTACCAGTGAGCTTACAAATTTTTTGCTGAACTGATTCTATATTTATTCAGGTTGGAGTTTAGTTTGTTGATCTATCCATTGATCTATCTACGCAAAGCGCGTGGAATGGGATTCGAACCCATAACGTACAAATTGTACAGTTTGCTGAAACCAACCTATAAGGTATTATTCTTTATCTCGTTTTGCTACAAAGCCATACATTTTATCGGCTGTCTTAAGCAGGTCGTCCATCGAATAAGTGGTCTGAACTGCTTTTGCAATTTCCTGCATATTAGCAGTTCCCGCACTAATCAGAGCCTTAGTAAACTCTGCGTTAATCTGTGCCTGCTTGTCCATGTAATCCTTGGCTAGTGCTAGAATATCTGAACGGATTTCAAATGCGTTTTTAGTCATGTGTGTGTCTCTCCTCCGTTAATATTACAGGATGGGTTTGTTGCTTGTTTATACCCAAAATAAATGCTTGATTTATTGCTGTAGCCATCCTAATTGCAGCTAAACACTTGTGTTTAGGTGGAATTAGAATGAGCGTCTCACGACATTGACGCTCGTGTTAGTATTATGACCAATAACGGTAACTAACTTTTACAAGAGATTGCTGATTAGGCAACCATTCTAGAACTCTTGTGTATTCCGAGACCTTAACATAGGTCACACGTGTAGTTGCCTATCAGGCCAACCTACCAACTACCTGCCGAGGGACTTCCACTCCCTTGGTGGGGCACAAACTCGCGTGTTGCACTAACGGCCTTTGCGTTAACGTCGTAAAAGGCTTAGACGATAGCGATAGATTAGGTAATCACTCTAAGCTATCCTATTTTGGAGCGGACGATGGGGTTCGAACCCACGACCTTCTGCTTGGCAAGCAGAAGCTCTACCACTGAGCTACATCCGCATTAGTTTGGAGCGGGTAACGAGGATCGAACTCGTCTCATCAGCTTGGAAGGCTGAGGCGCAGCCACTACACCATACCCGCAAATTTCAACTTAAAGCGTAAACAGGCTCTGGATGATTGTGCCTGCCTTGTCTGAGACGTAAAACAGCTTGATGCGTCCTGTTTACGGTTTAAATTGAACGCTGAGGTTATCCTACTCAGCACGCGGTCGCTTCTTGTCCGCGAGGACAGTACTATGAACACTGAAGAACACTCGGCAATGTAAGCTATCATCAGACTAGTACGAGTTCTAATTGCCACCTGAAGCGGTTAAGCCGGTTACTAATCCGGCGACACTGTTTCGTCGTGTCAGATTCTGAACTGAACGGCGATAAGCTGCACTATTTTCAGGTATGCAGGCTACCTCTACCCAGCGTTGTCAGTATCGCCCTGATGCTGGTAGCTTGCAGGAGTTCATCCCCGCTCGCTTGAAAAAGTTCGTCACAAGGTTCATTTTTAGGGTTTATATGAACGCCGAGGATCAATCGGCTGACTAAACTAAAAAACAACTATAACGTGTTGCCGTATACGTGCAGACTCTGCAAACGGTTCCCAAGCCCTAGGAGGAAAGGGACAAATCTCTGGGGTGGACTGCAACCACCCATTCACAGGTTTAGTGACCTACGTCTTAGACATCTTAGAGGACAGAGAAATTAGTTGGAGTGTTTTCCCCTCACGGCACACCGCCTATTACCCAAACTAATTTAGGTAATCACACTCCGAAGCTGATGCCTACTCACTCCGCGCACGGTAGTTTTCAGGCTTTAAATATTCAGGATGTTTTTGTTGCATTATCCGAGCTGATTAGCTGCTGTAAACATCCTATAATCAATATTATCTTATTTGAAACAGTTTAGCAAGAGAAAAGTTAAATCTGGATGAACTTGAAAGTTTCTTGATTCATGGTAAGAAATTTTTTGAAAGTTGCTGAACTCATCCAACTTATACATAACTATAACTCTTTTCTAAGCTGTTAGCAAGCGAAAAGTTAGTTTAGGCTCTACTAGCAGGCGCGGACTAGCGATTTATTGGAAAGGAAGCGCCCTTATCCATGCCTAACTTTGGTTGCGGTGGGCGGGACTCGAACCCGCGATTTACTGGTTATGAGCCAGTCGAGATGCCGCTTCTCTACCCCGCAAAAATCATTGTGCTGTATTTAGTTCAACTGCTAAAAACAACAGTCGTTCCTCTACAGTCTTAGACTGGTCAATCACTAGTTCTATGTGAAGAATCTGCTCATAGTATCGAACAAATGCTTGTTCTAACTGTTCTAGAGCTTTTCGTTCTTTAACTAGAAGTGCCATCATCGTTTCCTATAAACTTTAAAGGTTAGTGCTGCTTAGGTCGTTTTGGTAGCTAATCAAAACTTATAAGCGTAGTCCCCGGCTGTTCTTGTTCAGCGGACGACTCTCTGTAAGCGGCTACAAGAACCAACCCACTTACTAGAAGTCACCTAGATTAAGGCTCCAGGCAGTTGTTCCCAACACTAACCATTAAAGTTTACAAAAGTCTTTCTGTAAACTTCATTCTTATAATATAAGTGATTCTCAAGCGTAGAGCAAGAAGAAATTTTAAATAACTGCTCGTTGCCGGATAGCCATTGCAAGTCTTTCACGTACAGTCTTGGCTGTGGCTCCGTTACGCCAAACAGCGCGAGGCTGCTTGTATACCTTACACCAAATAGCAAATGCACGACCACGTTCATATTCAGTAGCGTCGCCTCGATGTGGAATGTCATACTGGTAAGGTAGGCCTTTGTAGGCGTCTAGATAACCAGTACGAAACCACTCACGAGTACTGTACGCTTCAGCAAGCTGCATTGGAGTTACTAGACGGCCTTTAAAATTGTCATTTACAGATTTAGTCATGCTCATCTCTCCTCATTACAATTAACAATAACATGAAATAAGGAGAGATGCAAGATTATTTTTATTTAGACAATGCAGCTTTACACGAAGCGTTGTCTCGTTTAGTTTGTTCTGCTGAAGGAGGCTGAACAAAATGTACGCCAGCCGGTATGCGCCCTGTTTTGTCCCACACAAACCATGCATAGTCGGTAGCGTCTGTACCGCTACCTGTAAAACTTGGGCGCTTAGACAATACATATAAGGCTACTGGAGAATTTGACTTCCACCACTCATAACGTTTTATAGAAGCCAAATAATTAAGTCTAAGCAGCATGAATACTGTATCAGCATTTTTTAGGCTATGGTCGATGAACTCTTGAGCTATGCTGAAAGGAGGATTAGTGAAGATTAAATCTACCTTGTTATTCCAATCAAAGAAGTCTAAACCTTCTGTAATCTCTGTATATGTAGTAGACAACCCTTTGGATTTTAACCAATCATATAGTCTACCGTCACCTTTGCAAGGCTCATGTGCTGTCTTAAATAAAGACCAATTTACATCTAAATTTTCTGCACACCATAAAGGTGTTGGATAAAAATCAGTTGCGTTTAATCTCACCCCTGCTACTTGTCTGCTCAAAATATGCTCCTAATTCATGTTCGTACAGAATAGTAATAGTTTTACTGGACTTCTGTACTTTATCACAAGCCCACTTCTTAATTCCGGGCTTGGTCTTCCAATATTCACCACCTAAAATAAGAAGACCATTTTTAGATGGGTGTTGTTCAAATGCTTCCAGCACGTAAGGTATTTTTTCTGCAACACTTCCAGCACCTTCTTGATTTTTACACTCAATAGCTAAGTCAAGAGCTGGAATATAAAAATCCATCTTGGCATTATGCCCGTATATAGAAGTATACTTATGTTGCTTATCAAAGAGCAGCTTATAGCTATCTAATAACACTTCGATACGTTTTTCCAAACGCATACCATTGATGTTTGCATTACCGCCTTGGCTCATTGTATCTCTCCTTGTTATATATAACAATAACATATGACAAGGAGAGATGCAAGATTATTTTTGTTTTACACGCCCGTGAAACTCCGTTTCACCGTGATTTGTCTTGTCGAATAGGTACCAACAACAATTATCTTTACCAGTGCCAGCACTATCTTCAATCCACTTGACGCGACCAATGCTTACAATTTTAACAAGTCGATTTCTGATTAATTCTGAACTTTGCTCAGTGTGCATCCAATCAGCGTCAAACAACAGCCAAGTAGGTCTAAGATCACTAAACCGCTCAATCATCGCGTGAAGTAAGTACCCACTCTTTTTGGAGCGTTCCCACGGTGGATTTGTGATGATAAAATCACAGTGCTCAACGTGAGTTTCATTTAGATCTAGAGCATCTAGCTCTTCAACGTCACCCGCCTGCGGCTCAATATCATAAGCTGAAATACAACTAGCATCTGGATGTAGTGTTTCGATGTGTGTAATCAATCTAGCATCACCGGCACACGGCTCACAGAAAGTAAAGCTAGGCGGCAGATGAGGAATCAGCGGTTTTACGGCAGCCAACGGAGTTGGATAAAAATCCCTAGGCTTGCGCTCATAATCACTTCTCTTTCCCAATTTCATCCTCCAATCCTAGCCAACGAGCCCAACTATCATGACGAAGCTGGAACGGTAGCTGCTTACGTTTACGAACAAGCTCATAGTATCCTGGCTTGTATGGCTGATAAAGCGGCTTCATGTGCAGCTTATCTTCTTTTTTGGTGTTACAAGGCGAACATGCAGTAGCAATATTTTCCCACGTAGTTTTACCACCTTTACTTAGCGGTAACACATGGTCCATAGTAGCAGTATTGTTATTAACACTAGTGCTGCAATACATACAACGATAGTTATCTCTAAGAAAAATATTTGCTTTGCTGAACCTTACATCAGTATTTCTGCGTAAGTAGCTTTTAAGCATGATAACTGCTGGAACATGAGTCTCCCAGTTAGCACTGTGAACAACCCAGTTATCGTACCATTCTAACACATCACACTTATCATGGTACATGTATAGAATAGCTTCTTTCCAGCTTACTGCACTAACAGGCAGTAAACTTACTGGAAGGCCATCCGCGTTTAAAACTAAAGTATCCATGATTACTTCTCTACATTCTTCTTTCTTTTTTCTAAATAATCTTTGTATTCTAATGGGTTTAAAACAGCTAACACGCTGAGAATAACTCTCACTCTAGCTATGTTTCTTGTCTTAATTGCCTCTACTAGCTGTCGTTTATACGTAATTGACAGTCTAGATGTTACTGGATTTAACGGCAAGTAGTTCTGAGATGATTTGTTCTCGTTGTTCGTCACTGTAAGTGCTCCAATATCGTATCTGGTCTATGGACCTGCCACAGCCAGAACACACTCCGTCATCTAGAGTGCACTTGCGTATGCAAGGAGTTTTAATAGGCCCAGTCGGGATAGGACGACTTTTTATTCTTCTGACCAAACCAATTCTCCAATTCCCACTCGCTGTAGATATTGTGATCACATAGAGGGTCTGTGATAACAGGCGTTACTCCACGCATCATAATATTACCTGGGTGTAGATCTAGTTTTACATCTAGTTGCTCTGCCATTTCTCTAATCTGATGTGCGATAGAGAATAATTCATGTGACGGCGCAAGATACTTAAGTGTGTAGCTGTCGTCGCTAACAACAGAACTAATATCGTTAGATACTACTAGCTTGTGCTCTGGAAGAGGCTCTAGCCGCTCCATCTTGACAAGATACCAGTCTTCTCCCACGTGAATGTCGTACACACGAGGGAAGTGTGGATTATTAACGAGAGACGGCTCTTGAATATAATTCAAGAACGGATCGCTTGTTCTAACTCCTACTTTGTAGACCAGATTAGGGTCTACATTGCTGTCAAACACAGCCGCATAGCAGCCGTGACCAAGCATCCTAAAACCTTTACGAGTGAAATTATTGATAACTGTATGGGCAGTAGCCATGCTATTCTCCATGATTTATAAATAACTATACCATATAAATCAGGAGTGTTCAAATAACTTGTTACTTAGGCTCGTCTATCTTGTCTCGTTTATTTTGTTTGAAATAGCTGTCAATCCCGAAGGCGGCAGCAACAGTAGCAAATGTGGGTATTACTAAAATACCTACTAGGTCTACCATAGCATCAGTTTGTCCTAATCCAGCTAGAGTATAAAGTGTATAGCCTATAAAACTGTACAACACAACTAGTGCACTGGCAGCTATTTCTCTTTTGTAAGTTTTATAGGCCATTGTGCTTATCCTAACAACTTAGCAAGAGTTTTTGGACCAGCTACGCCGTCAGCAGTTAATCCATTAGCAGCTTGCCACTTCTTGAGTGCTGCTTCTGTTCCAGGGCCGAAATCGCCGTCAGCTTTTACGCCTAAAGCTCGTTGCATTTTTGCAACTGCAGGACCGTTAGCACCTTTCTTTAAGGTTTGAGTAACTGCGTCCGTAATCTGATCGTGTACTGCACGGATTTTTCCACCTAAAACTGCTAGAGCATGTTCGTAGTGTTTTTTCCTATCGTCTAGACCTATAGTTCCGCCATTTATGCGTTTTGTCATAGCTACAATGTCACCACTATCAGCTATTTCGTTCAGTCCGTTAGTTTTCCAGAACCAGCAAGCACTCTCTAGTGCGCCTTGTTTTGTTTTTAGGTATTCAATAGTTTCATCTATTGATTTACCTATATACTTGGCAAACCTAGAATAGTTGTCTTTACCAGTTAGTTGTATAACTCCACGACCTCTAAACTTCCATCCTTCACCGCTTGCAGTATCACCATTGCCCATACGGCTAGCATATACTATGTTTGCAATTTTTTCTGGCTGTCTATGATACGCTTGTGCGTCTCTACCTGCTTTTACAAAGTATTTAGGAAATATCTTATTCAACCCTTCAGCAGAGTAGTTAAGATTTTCTTCCAGCACTTTGAAGTTATTAGATTCATGTCCGCATTGCGCTACAAATCCGGCTATTCGTGCAGGCGTATTTATTTCATACCGCGGAAATAATAAAGACATAGCCGAGAACCACTCGTCTATGTCTGGATTGCCGTGCAGCATTTGTTCTACGTGTTGTTTAGTTAGTGTCAAATATAGTCTCACTACAAACACTTTGGATTAGCTTGTGCTAGTGTTTGTATGGCTGGGGGAGGAGGGCTCGAACCCCCGACACTCGGTACCAAAAACCGATGTTCTACCGCTGAACTATCCCCCAACTGTGATTACCAGTGATGGATTACTCCGCTGATAATAACAATATTAGTTATGATATAGATTGCTACTATTAGCGTCCTGATAGCGGCTACTATATCTGCCTCTGTGTCGTCTGGTGAAGCTTTTTCACCAAGAGCTTTTGCCCAATATCTCCACAACCTCATTGAACTTCGTTCAATCCATGTTCCCTGTCAAGATATTTGTATTCTACCTTTACAGGTTCAAACTGTTTTAATTCATCAAAAATGATGTTTGTGTCGAGAGAGCCACAAGTGTATACGTCCAACTGTATTAGTGCCGGACTAGGCTCATCCCATACGTGCATCGCTATGTGCGATGTTTCTATAATACAGGCTACAGTAAGCCCGCGATTTCCTGGAACATCAAGATATTTAGCAAAAGGGCCGACTAGTGCCTTCATGCCTATCTTTGATATTAGATCTCGTACCCATTCAACAGCCCATTCCTCACTGGTAGGTGGGTGGTTAACTTCTGTACGAACTATAAGGTGTTTGTGTTCAAGAACCATTCTTCATCTCCCTTGCAATCATAATTATGGCAGTTCTCAAAGCCCTGGACGGGCGATTTTCTGCCTCTAGCTGTTTCGCTAGTTCTTCTAGTTGCACGAGTACATGCTGAACGGCGTATCTCTCCACATGGCATCTGCCTTATCGTTGAATTTTGGTGGAGTATAACGGTACCGCCCCGTTTCTTTCACATTGCAAGTGTGATGTGCTACCTTTTATCACTAATACCCCATATTGATAGCTTATTTTTATGTACTAAAGTATGACAATTAGCACAAAGAATTATTAAATTGTTAATAGAGTTATTATCTCTATTTTGATCTATGTGATGTACTTCTAATACATATTCATTATCAATATGACAAGTAGCACATATAGCATCGTATACTGCAAAAGCTTTATTTCTGTAGTCTGAATTACCGGTACCATAGTGATCTGGCTTGATCTTATCTATATAAGACTGTCCTTTATCTTTACATTCTCTGCTACAGAAGTACACACCGTGCTTAGAAAGTGACAGTTTTGACTTTAAACGAGTAAATTCGGTACTACAATGAGCGCATTTAAGAGTAGTATAAGTATTGTCTATATTCGATGAAGAAGCGCAGTTCCTACTACAATAATGTTCATACTTAGAACCTGTAGCTTGTCTAGTTTGCTTTTTATATTCTACACCGCACTTATCACATGAGTAAAAACTGAAAAGTCTTTTCCTACCTGAAGTATCTAATGCGTATTCTTCTTTTATTTTCATAATATTTGAGCGTATCTGTTCTGGTATTTAAACACTGTCCAGAACGCAGACGAGCAGTGTATCTTGGCAGGGGACAAGGGACTCGAACCCTTCACGCGCAGTTTTGGAGACTGCCGCTCTGCCCTATGAGCTAGACCCCTGTAATTCTTTGAGCCTTATAGCTGCAGATATAGCAGCATCAAGTTGTTCTCTTGTTTCACACATTGCAATGCACGACCAAATTTGTTCTAAGGTCAGACCACTAAATTTGGCATTACCAATAGCACTTGCAATATAGTCGTAATCAGAGATAGTATATTCCATGTAAAAGTACCTGCCCATTATCCGTTGACGAGACGGTCTATGTCTGGTGGCAGCGATGCAGGTCTTGCTCCATACACCCTTATTCTGCCTCTTGCTTCCGGCCAGACCGGCGAAGTGTCAAACAGGTACTTATAGATGGTGCCCCCACGACGACTTGAACGCCGGACCTGATGATTACAAATCAACTGCTCTACCAACTGAGCTATAAGGGCAATGTTGAGACACTTACCGTGGTGTCTCGCGAGTCTATTACGTGACCACCCGTTAGTTAGATTTGGCTGTGCCAATAAGTGCTAGTACAATTACTGCAAACAGGCCAAATAGAAAACCTAGAATAGCCCACACAGTAGTATCACGGTTACGAGTTTTTGCCATTTCGGCACATAGCCAAGCAAAAAGAGCACCAAAAAGAATGATAATTAGAAGTTCCACGATTTTTCCTTATCGTTTAGTTAGAGAAACGCCGATAGCAACTGCAATTAGGAGAGCTGCTAAGCCGATAGCTACTGGAATCCAGATAGGGGATAATACCCACCACCAACTCCAAGCAATAGTACCTATTAGTTTATGATGTATAAAAAGTATGGTTAGCAGACCTAAAAAGCCAGTACCTCCGTTTACATATCTAGTTTTATCTGTGGTGGACATTCGATTACCTTAAGGTTGGTACCCCCTGCCGGACTCGAACCGGCACTCCGTAGGAACGAAATTTTAAGTCTCGCGCGGCTACCAATTTCACCAAGGGGGCAATATGTTTATTTGGCCCGCCCTATACCCCCGCTTCTATGGTCAGTGGTATTATCTCTGTCTGCATCGACGGGCAATGCAGCCGTTGCAACACTTTACAGCTGTGTTAATTCACAGTCAGCTAACCCACATAGTGCTTCAAAGTAGATAGCCTATTTACCGCTTTGTAGGCGGGATAAAAAATTGGTCAGGGTGACAGGATTTGAACCCACGACATCTTGGTCCCAAACCAAGCGCTCTACCAAACTGAGCTACACCCTGATATTCGTACTGCGAGGGTCTGATTCTCGCAAGCCGAGGAAGAGAGGGAATAACCTTCGTAGCCAATACAGACAATAGGCTCCGGTCAGTGCGCTCTTCTTCCTAATTTAGAAACTAGATTTATATATAGTATTGCTTGTAGCAAAGGCCCGTTTCCAAGCCCACTCATCTAGTACAAGCTGATTGAAGATAATATCTTCAAGCTCGATAACGTCATCAACACTCAACTCTAGCATACGAGCAGCACGGTTATAGTCTGCTTCATAGCTAGTAGGAGCCGTAGGGACGCTCTTAATGTCTTTGATTTTATCTAGATTGCCCGTGTTGGCTAGTTCTAGATTATGTTTGGCAATTTTGACAGCTAGTGCTTTGTAATCTTCTACGGCCTCATTAAACTCTGAAATATGTTTAGTTTTGTTTTCCAGAACAATTTTCAGAAGTTCTAACTTGTTAATCTTGACGCTGTTCATTACGTTTTTTCCTCGCTGTCTCATGTCTACCTTTATATTTGGTACTCCGAGAGGGACTCGAACCCCCAACCTAAGCGTTATGAGCACTCAGCTCTGACCAATTGAGCTACCGGAGTATATTCTGTGTTGTTACAACGACTATAACACGCTGCTAACCTAGTGTCAACAACTATTTTTATTTGATTGCCCGTCTACACCCTCAGGGCAGGTCTACTAGCTATCTAGCCTCATATTAAGCCTGAGGTTTCACTGCGTCTAGTACGTTGGCTTTTTCATCCCAGCTACGCCAACCTAAAACTCCAGCTTTTCGTGCTTTACTTGGAGAAGTATGTTTTAAATGCTCTAAGGAACATTCGTAGCGAGTAGCGTAATAATCTTTAGGCCACTTCTTTTTTTGTTTTTCTTCTGTCATGATTACCCTGAGTGGTGCTCCCGGAAGGAGTTGAACCTTCTGCTCCCGCCTTAGGAGGGCGAAGCTTATCCGATACGGAAGCTAACTGTATCTATTAACTCTATCGCTTTTTATGTTCTTTGCTTTGTAAGTGTCCGTTTGAGAGTGGCAATTTGGACAAAGAAATCTTAGGTTAGATAGTATATTATTACTACTCTTCCCATTTATATGGTCGATTTCTAATGTAATAGGTTTACCGTTGTAAGTATCGCCTATACCGCACTCACTACATGTATAATCCAGCACTTCTACTAGATATTTTCTAAGCCAAGAATTGCTGCCTGTATTTACAGGAGTATCATAAAACTTTTCAGCAATAAATTGTGCTATCTTTTCATTATTTTGATGTTTATGCTGACACTCAATACTACAATAAGTATTTCTATCTACAATCGGCACATTACAGTGCTTACAAGCTTTAGTACTAGGTTTTTCTAATTTCTGTTTAGCAGAGCGTATTCTATTATTTACCTTAGCAGCACAAGAGCTACTACAGTATTTTGGATTTTTAGTTTCTGCATCACAATTCAGACATTTATTCATATGGCGGTCCCTATAGGATTCGAACCTATGGCCCACCGCTTAGAAGGCGGTTGCTCTATCCTCTGAGCTAAGGAACCCTATCTCTATTTTATTTGTTATATTAACTATACGTTATTTTTAACCTACAGGCAATATCGAATTTCATTCGAACGCTTGGATACGGTGGGAGAAAACTTCATTGTCTACGATCTCAAACCACCAGGCACCTTCTTTGAGCGTTTTGAATCGGTTTACAATGCTTACGTGTTTACAAGAACGCTTACCCCAAGCAGCAGGACAGCTGCACTTAGCCTTACGAACAGTATAAACTGCATCCGGGTCTTTTCGGTCTCCGAAGTTAGCCACTTCGTACACATCTGGAAACTTTTTCTTAACGGTATACATGGTTATCTCCTCGTTTCTATATAAATAATATACGTTGAAAATAACCTGAGTGCAAGAGAAAATTTAAGGCGTGTGATTAGCAATAACCACACGCCTTAAGTGAAGCCATGCCTAATGCACACTAGGACTTATATGCGATTGACTTCGTATCGGTGAATTTGGTTGTGTGCTGAGGTTAAATTCACAAGCCCTCAGAGAGTTTTTTTGTTAGCCTGTACCACTCACAACAGGCTCCCCGACTTCAGACAATAGTCTTTTGAAGAGGATTTATTGGTAAAGAAGTAGCCCCACCACCGCTCTTCTTTGTGGCTCATCTCATTCTTCTGTCATAGCAGACAAATATGATTTCTTCTTATTAAGAGCCTTACCTGTCACGCTAATTACTTAGTGTGATTTTTGTCTAGATATACAATCAGGTCTGCGAGTACCTGCTTGGTAGAACCGCTAAAGCCAGTAGTATCAAATCCTACAAGGCTCTCTAGCGTATTTAGAAGCTCTTTCTTACTAGGTCCGTTCTTTTTATTATCTTGCTTAGGTGCAGGCACGTATACGCCTTCCTTAACAAGTTTAGAGCGGATAGACCTTACAGGCTTGTTTAGTTGCTCAGCAATTTCATCAATGCCTTCAGTACCTAGCTGTTCATATAGAGATAGTAGTTGTGCGGTTTGTTCTGCGGTGTAATTTTGTTGAGTTTCTGACACTGTTTTAAAACTCCATAAGGTTTTGTGTATATATACATTACGTGATTCGAGAGCCAGATGCAACAAAAAATTTATTTAAAAATGGACTAGTCCTCCATCCAACGCGAACGTCTTACGTATAGAGGGCTGGTAGTTCCATCTTGAAACTGAATAAACGCTTGTGCACTGGAATCCCAGTATGAAGCTTCGGCTGCATGAGCCGTGCTATATCCTTGAAAGGTGAGAGTAGCTTCCTCACCTGTAACCATTTTACCTAGTAACTGAAATCCTGAAGCCTCATAGTGTTCTATGTAAGCTTCAACCTGAGATATGTGACAGGCAACTTTTACTTGCATTCTTTAGGGTCATCCGATCTACTCTGCGTATATTTCTCTTTTTTTGTTTCCATTTCTCTCGGTCTCCTTTGAAATTTACTATACCTTTATTCTTAGCTTGAATAGCGGTAGCATTATATAGTAGATCTAATGAGTTCATTAGTACTCTCCTTGGGGAGAGTTAGAATCCTAGCATATTTCCTCGAAGCGTGTTTAGAATAGTCTGACTAGGATGCTCCTCTCCTTGGCTACGATGAGCCATGCCTCGCAGAAGATACTGAATTGTGGCTATGTCAAAAGCAATAGTAGGGTCTTCTACATTAATGTTAAATGCAGTTAGCTTATCGTTATAGTTATTCACTACAGAAGTGAGCAGTTCATGAACTACATTTTGCTCAGGCTTAGCACGAGCAAATGCGCTGAGATAGACAACATTATCAGTATTCAATTAAATTAGTCCCTTTAGGATTGAGGCGCGATTATTCCAGTAGTTGTAAACTGGAATACCATACTTTTCGGCTTGTTTTGTCTTGGTAGACTCTTCACCGGATGAAATTAGAGCATAGCAGTCTTTAGTTACAGTATCACTAAGTACAAAACCATGACGGGTTAGGTGACTAGCTAGCTCTTTCTTAGTCATATCTAGCTTACCACTGATAGCAATTTTCTTTACCTCAGACAGTGAAACGCTTTGCTGAGCTTGCTCTTCCAGAGAGTATGGAAGCTCTAAAACCCAATCTTCGTTTACATCAATCCAAGCTAGAATGCTTTCTACAGTGGTAGGGCCGATACCTTTAATATTTACACTTGCAATGTCTCTAAGATTTTCGAACTTAGGGATATGGTCAACAATCAAACGAGCAGTACTTTTACCAACATTAGGAATACCTAGTGAAGCTAGAACTGTAGCATAGTCTTTTGGACGATTAATCTCTTCATGAATCTTTTGACCGTTTTTACCTAGAACATCCCAATCAGTGCGACCAAACAACTCGCTAGGATGCTGGATATCTAGCTTCTTGATACTAGCCTCGCCAAGACCCTTAATGCCTAGTGTTTTAACGAAGTACTCTACTAGGCGGAAGCCATTATCTTCGTCTACATACAGCTTTGGACCTTTGCGGTAAACGTCCATGTTAAGAGCAGCTTTGGCATCTGCAATGGTAAAAGGTTCGTAACTAGAGTGTTCTACAACCTTAACAAACTGCGGAGTGATACGACGTTCAATCAAAACCATGTCTCCACGACGGAGACCGTTTTGTTCGACAAAATCAATGTTGTGTAAAATAACGCGAGATACAGTAGCACTGTCAAGAATGACAGGCTCAACAATACCAACAGGAGTCACTACGCCGCTACGACCTACAGCCCACTGAATATCCTTCAAATAAGTTACAGCGCTGAAATGCTCTTTCTTCTTTAGGGCAACAGCAAATCGAGGATATTTAGAAGTATAGCCAAGATCTTGCTCTACTGCATATGATTTGTTACGGAATACAATACCGTCTTGAGGATACATAGAGTAATCCCCCTCGTCAACAGTGTCAAAACCATTCTTACGAGCTAGAGTCATGCGGTCTAGATAGTCTAGATCACAACCTAAAACATCATGAACGATGAAACGCAGATTACGGCTTTCAGCTTCTTTTGCGCTCTTAAGACCAAGAGCTCCCGCAACATAGTTGCGGAAGTTTTCTACGTCATGATTATCCGTTACTACCTCACCAACATAGGTGAAGTCGTCTACCACTTTTACTGGAATGCCTTTAATGATACGGCTAAGATGTACTACACTCTCACCATATTCACCGTCACCGCGGGTGAGCATAGTGTTAATACTGCCGTTTGTGTAGGTAACGCTAAGATTAACCCCGTCAAGCTTGGGTAGCCGAATAGAGAATGTCGGATCTACGTCCGATTGCTCGTATACCTTTTTTAGAGAGTATAGGCGATGAGGATGCTTTACTTTACCTGTAGCAGCAGTAATACGCACAGTAGGGCTGTCAGGGTCTTTCCAACCCTGCAGCTTCTCTACTTCTACTAGCTGGTCGAACAGACCGTCGTACTCAGAGTCTTCTAAGACAGGCTTGCCTAGGTCGTAGTATAGCTTATCGTGATAAAGTACAATCTTCTTTAAAGACTGATAATCCATTATTCTTCCTCTAGTTCTTCATCTTCTTCCATCATCATAGCAGTTTGATAACCTATTGAGAAGGCTAAAACTGAAATGTCCTGATGAAACTTATACATCGAATATGTAGATACTGCTACCATCATACCGCCTAAAATAGCAACTAGTACACCAACATAACCCAAAACACCTAGTACTACTAGTGCAGCACCTAAAAATCCAATAGCATTCAATGTAATTTGCCTCCGCGAACAAAACTAAGTAACATACTGTCGTATTGTTCTTTTAATTGTTTTTGGTTTACAGGAATGTGTCGGTTAAGTACCGCCACCCTGAGTTTTCTATATGTGTTTTTAAACAAAATGCCGTGGGGACGGTCTGATTCAACACCTAGATTGAAATGACTATAAAACTGAGCCGCATGTGCCATTTCATGGCAAACATGTAGACCTAAAGACAGGTTCTCATCTGTTGCATAAAACCCGCCAATTACTGGGTCTGCGTCAAAACTCTTATACTCATACATCCTGTAGGGCGATGTGCGAGGCATACAAGCTAAACTCATAGCTATGCTGATTCCTGCACCTTCTTTGTACCAACCCCCACGGCTACTACGTCTACGAGGCGACCAGTCTAGTTCAAGTTTACTCAATACAAAGTTTTGGTAGTTGTCCCACGCTCTGATAACGTCCTCACATTGACTAGCCCACAACTTAGCTTTTTGTTCATATAGTTGTTTATCGTCCAATGTCTACCACCGCTGATCTAGTAATAAGTTGATATGCGCCCTTATTGTATGCGGGGGCTACAGTAAATTGTTTCATAGGTTCCGAATGCTCTAGACAAGTTCTATAACCTAGTGCGTAACGCTTCTCACTAAAATCTTCACCACAGACTTTGCAGATTGCCATAATAAAAAAATCCCATGCTATATTTGTAAGATAAATATAGCACAGGACTTATCGGTTGGCAATTATTTTTTTGTCATAGCTTCTAGATAATCACCTAGGAAATTAGAAGAGCTTGCGGTTTTGCCACCGCCAACCCCAAAGATACTAAAGATACCTAGGCTTGTGCATAGCTCAAACTCAGCTTCACTAGCACCTGAGGGAATTCTATCTCCGCCATTAACAAAAGCTAGAGGCTCTCTACGATTACCGAACTCTTTATGAAACTTGTTGATTGCATTACAAGCCGTACCGTCATCGTCATTCCAAGGTTCTAATACGCTATGAACCATGCTTAAACTGCGGGTTATCGCCCTGCGCTCAGAGTAAGGCAATAAGAAAGTACCTTTCTTGCGAGTCAACCACATATCACTGTTAAGACCCACAACTAGATGTCCTAAACTTGCAGCTTTGTTAAAAGCTGCTAGGTGTCCTGAATGTATAGGGTCAAATCCGCCAGTAATTAAGAGGTACATAGGTCGATAATTTCCTGAATTGCTTTTGTTTTTTCGTCAATCTCATCAACAGCTTGCTTTTTGATAGCTGTAGCTGCCGCTCTTACATATGTAGAATTAAGACCGTAAGTATCTTTGAGATATTTGACTTTCGCATTAATCATTTCACGACTAGCATCTACGCTTTCCATCAATGACACGATAGTGTCAATTGTAGAAGCCACATCTTCTGGGTCTACTGGTTTTACTGCTTTTTGTTCTTTTTCTTTTGCCATTGTTCAATCTCTTTAAAAAAATGTTGCGTTAGGGTTCGTACTTCTAAAGGCAGGCACTCTTCTTCAAAGTGCAAATTTAACTTATTAGTAACTCTATTATATCTATAGCGTATAGTAGATAGCAAAGGTAAAGTTGCAAAAGATACTGTGTAAGGGTCTAATATAATTTGATAATTAGCCCAATCTGCAGGCTCTCCTATTGTATCTAGTTTCGGATAGCGCCTCTTTAAATCAGTATAAAAACGTCTACCTAGTAGCTCATTGTTTTTTAACTCTCTTGGTAGCTCACCTACTACTTCAAATGCTGGACTGGATATGAAATCCATCTTTAATAAACCTCCTGTATTCTGTTTGGCTTGGAAACTCTGAAACATCTCCATATATTTGAGTTATTCTTTTTGTTAAAGGTATAAAATCTAAATTAAGATTTTCTGCTTCTTGCTGAAATGGGGTTTTGTTGGCGAATGGCGGTTGAAAATCGGCTTGTGCATAGGGATTAGGGTGGACACTGTCTCCCCATTTAAACCTAAGGTACTCTCTGTTATATTCAATACGATTTATAGAGGGATTGTTTTTGACGGAGGCACTGTCATTAACGTTTTTATTTTCAACATATAAAGAATTTAGTACTACCCCCTGTAACATACACCTTTGTTTGTAGTCAGCGTCCTCACTATACACGTATACAAAGTTTTCATCAAACCTGCCAACTGTATCCCATACTTCACGAGTTATTACAAAAGTACTAAATTCAAAGAAAGGTTGAATAATACCAGTTATCATCAATCCTTCTGTTTCATCTAACGCTTGAAGTATGTGATCTGGGTTAATAGTAGCATCATCTTGCGTTATAACTATTTTGTCTAACTCAAGATTGTCAAAAGCTATATCACATATTAAATTCCATCCGCCAGCGCAGCCAATATTTTTACTAGTAGTAAAAAAATTGCAACCAAAAGTAGGTGCATACTTTTGGTTGCCATTATCTATCATGTAGTATAATGAGTTCTTTACTGGTTTTGTGCTATTAAAAAATTTTTGTGCTGCCGAATAGCTTAGTACAAATATATTATTTTTTTTCATCGCCTAAACAGTCGGTTAATTATTGTTCTTTTTTGCTCAGTTACAAAAAATTAGGTTCTTCAGCTACTGTCGGGCTAGTAGAGAATAAGGCTTCTATCTCTTCATTAGTCCAGTCTTGCTCTCTTTTCCACATTTCGCTTGGTATATTAACCCAAGTTTCTGTGCCGTCAGCATCTGTCTTAACCCAATCGTATACTACGCCGGTATTGGTATCTTTAATTGATCTAAACATTTTAGCCTCCTAAAGCTTAGAGAGCCAACAGAGGCTCTCCTGCATAGATTTCTTCTTCTTTGAAGAAATTATAGCAATGATTAACTGCTACTTCTTTATTTTTTGCTTCAATATCAAAATCAGCATACTGAAGCATTGGTGTCATTACAGCTAGCCTATCGAGATCATGTAGAATTTCACTATGTTCTAAAGCTTTAGACACGTCTAGACCATTTTCTTGACGAGTATGACTTACGTGAAATAGCGGTCGTATATTACCCCAAGTTTTTACTGCTTCTTGAAATTCTGGCAGATTTATAGTTGGATAGGGACGCTGTTTGCGACCCCAGCAATCATAGTGGTGAATGTCAAAAGTTGCCCTAGTTGGGATACGATTACATAGGTCGATTACATGTTCGATATCATAACCGTTAGGCTTGTCTTCGTTTTCTACTGCTAGACACTGCTGTGCATAGTCACTGAGATATTGAAAATTAGTTGCAAAACGACTAATACCTTCTTCACGAGTGCCTTTGTATACTCCTTGAAGATGGATATTTACTACAAACTCTCGTGGCTCAATACCCATGTATTTGCCAATCATTGAATGATATTCAATGTCCTCAATTGAGTTTTTAACTACGTCAGAGTTGTTGGATGCTAGAACAGTATACTGTCCTGGGTGCATAGACAACCTAATCTCATTATCTTTGGCTACTTTACCGATGCGCTCTAGTTTTAATCGGATTTTGTCGTCAATCTCTTGGTACCAAGGTTTAGCCTCATCTACTGTAAACACCGGAAGAAGAGTGGTACTAATACGAAAACTACGAAGATTTACTGGCTGTTTGGCAAAGTACTCAGATAGAGTTTTGTAAAGCTTATCCAGATTAGCTAGAGCTTTTTCTTGAACTTTTTGTTTTCCGTTAGGCCCAAGCGCAGTAGTTTTAGTAGTTGTACCTACATTGTAAGTTTTTACAAGTTTTGGGTCAAAAAACTGGCAACACTGAGAAATACGCCAAGAACGATTAGTTTTATTAAAGTATTCGGTCATTTTACAACTTTCTGTTTGAAGATGCTATAAATATACTCTATATACAGAAAAGTGTCAATAAAAAAATGACTTATTATGGTCTAGGAAACTCGTCCATATTTATAACAACACGGCCTTCATCTTCCATTTCCATGTCTTCGTCTGAATCTTCTTCTGAAGCTTCACTGTCTTCCGACTCATTATCTTCATCATCGCCAAACTTATAATAGCTGTAAATAGATTCTATGTGATGGTCCATATCAGATATTTTAGATTGTATCCAGGCTTCTAACTCGTCGTCTTTGCCTATCATAGTAAGCAACTCTGTTGCATAGGCTATTGTTTTTTTAAGGCTGGCGCGAGCCATTCTTGCTTCACTCATAGTTGTATCTCCGTTATTTTCTTGGGCCGCCAGGTTTAGGATTAGCTTTAGAACCACCAGGACCTGCCCATAATTTCTTTCTCGCCCAGTAATTAGCACTGAACTTGTCATCTTTTGTTAGATTGCCGGAACCATCTCTGATACCTGCACTTCTTTCTAGATAGTTTTTTCTAGCCTCAGCAGAATAATTATGTCCGTAGTCTTTATGTCCAAATTTTACAACTTTAATTTCGTCACCTTTCTTAGCCAAAACTACTTGTTTATGCTGAGAAGAGCTGGTGTTTCTTTTAGGTTTGTTAAATCCAGGGTAAGTTTCACCTCGGTACTCAATTTTTCCGCTTGGCAATCTTTTTACGTCTTTTGTTGTTGCCATTTTTTGGTTCAGCCTTTTGCTTTTTAATTTTAGGTTGCCCTAAGAACGTTGATTGAAATGCTGGCGCTACTGTCATTTCATTTTCCTATAGCGTTTTACTTTTTTAGCTACGCTTTCTGGCTGAGAAACAAATTGTTTTCCTTCTTTAGTGCCTTCGCGCTTAGCCCTATTAGTGGCTGCTTTTTCACCTCTAGACAATGCTTTCCAAGCTTTCTCAGGAAGGTACCTACCTCTCTCTGACTTAGGCTTATCTGCTTCTTTATCTGAAGAATACTGCCACTTTTGCTCAGTCCACTTTTTTAAAGATCGTTGAGGTGCTTTTAGTGCCATTACTTTTTCTTCATTTTCTTAAGCAT
>JACCDR011097918.1_pt1 | contig 24942 bp, 48 predicted proteins | sample 7446431 | NCBI WGS metagenome assembly JACCDR01 (sample SAMN15323443, study PRJNA562643) | freshwater metagenome | isolation source: river surface water | place: USA:Blue River Watershed | collected 2017-08-17 | reverse complement strand
GACACTCGCTGGATCTTCCGGTAGATGCCGGCCTCTGATCCCACATAGTCGTCGAGCGTCCAGTCGATGTAAGGGGTGTCGCTCTGGTCCTGCTCGTGGATGCGATCGGTGATGCTCTCGATCGTTCGTCCTTGCTCTCGGATCTGATTGTACAGCGGAAGGTCTGTGACCTCTTCGATCAGGCCGTGCCGTAGGGTCCGACGACCCTCGGCTATCTCCTCACACATTTTCTCGAACTCGTCTCCGAATCTCTTGAAGAAGGGCCTCCCCTTTTGCAAGAGCTCCGCGACCTGCTCGAGGTCCTTGATGCGCTCTCCCAGGTGCTCGGCAAACTTGAGGAGCTTGGGAGCCTCGAGTGCTTCGGCCAGCTTCTTGTAGGGCTCGATGAGGACACCGCAGCGCTTGATGTAACGCCGGATCTCTCGCACGTCCTCCGTTACCAAATTCTCGGCGTCGTCACAGTCGATGGTGTCAGCATAGTCCCATCCCGAACTAGCCGTACGATCGTAGGAGTAGGTCACGATGGAGTCTCTTCAAAAGATGCTTATGGGATCAGGTCCTCGCCCAGGATCTGATCCCACTTGGTGGAAGCATCCTCTGGAGGATTTGTAACCTGGAGATGTCCATCCGCGATGCAACACGATCGGGCGTAGTCCTTCGCATAATTGGTGCCCCGCGCATAATCCTTCGCAAGCCCCCTCCCCGGGACATGAGGCGGCAGGTCCATCTCGACGACCACGACTACACAGTGTTTCTGGTCATCGTATCGAGCCCCGTTTAGATCAATACGTGAGGCCCGGACGAGGATCAAGCTCGCCTCATTGGGACGTAGCTGGTGTGTATCTCGAGGCGTCGATGCAGGTCTCGGTTGTAATGACCGAACGACCCTCTCTCTATGGCTTCCCACTCGACCCACTCGACGAGGCCTTCGCCCGGCTGTTGCGTCGGCTCGCCTTCCCAGGTTGTGGCCTCGTACGTCACGGCGAACCACTCGTCGTTGGTGCCGTCCGTCCGTTCGAAGACCTGTACTAGGTCCTCTGGCTTCACACGGATGCCTGTCTCTTCGAAGAGCTCGCGAGCTGCCCCGACGCGGGGGTCTTCCCCAGGGTCGAGCTTCCCTCCCGGCAAGCCCCAGTCGTTGTGGTTGTCTCTTCGAGAGGAACCAAGGACCTTCTCGCCTTTTCGGAGGAGAACGCAACCGACTGTGGGGGCCATCCCCTTCACTCTACACCAGCTCTGGAGCGTTCCACCCATCGGGAAGGACCAACCCCGCCCGGCGCTCTCGGTTGAAGTTGGCTAAAGGCTCATCCACGACCGAGTCCGTGTCCATGAGATGGAAGAAGTCCTGGATCATCCAAACGGTGAGCTCTAGCCCGTCCGTGTGAGGGTTGTAGCGAGCGTTCGGGACTCTCTTCGGAAGCCAGTGGTTGTCCTTCATGAGCTGCCAGTTGTGGTCAATGGCCCGCCGGTCCCCTTCGAGCATCGGGATGTAGTCGTCACAGAAGGCCGTCGAGGCCTTGTCGTCACGGACCCATTTCGGCCGGAGCTGCTTGTGTAGGAGCGTGTCGAGCCTCGCTGCGATCTGTTCAACGGTCCTCCCTCGGAGCGGCCCCTCGAGCATGGGGATGGCGTTCCGCTTCACGAGGGTGTCTCGGATCATCGGATGGATCTCTTGTAACCGTTGGCAGAGCACGAACTCGGTTAGCGTCAGCACGGCAACCTCGCCGCACATTTGAGCCCGTTTGTAGACGTAAAAGTCTTCGGTCGTGAAACGTGGCCCAGGAATGGGGAGCCCCCAGAGCTGGTGTATGCAGTCGTGTGCCCGATAGATGCAGGACTTCACCCACGTCTCAAGGTCTGGGAGATAGTCTGGCCAACTACCCCGACGCTTCCTAACCGTGGGGGGCACCGGCGTCCAACGAGGCGCCCACGGGCAGAGCTCCTTCGACATGGTGACGCCAGATTCGAGGATACGAGCCGAGATGGCGCTCCATTCAGGAGGGAAAACGAGCTCCAGAAACCGTCGAATGTCCCGGGTCTCGAAGGCTTCCTTGAACGTCTCTTCAGACGGGTACATCGAAGCCTCGCTTGACGAGCACGTGCTTTCCCTTGCTCGGAGGGTTGAAGGAGTCCCCGTCGATCGTGATGTACGAGGTGAAACCTAGGTACTCGAACGCGGTTCTCTCCCTCTCCGGGATCAACAAAATGACGTCGTGGATGATGGGTAACAGGTTGATTTTGATCCAGGGGAGCAACGAGTAGGGCGGGTTCGAGATGATGCACCAACCCTTGACCGCTTCTTTCTTCAAGTTGAGGATCGAATCCTCGACGAGAAAGAACCGCGAGTGGCGGAACTGACAAAGCCCTTGCTCGATCTCGTAGCCGAGAACCACGACCGGGTTCCGCTCGAGAATGATCTCCGTCAGCTCTCCGTGGCCAACGCCTATCTCGAGGACACTCAAGCTCTTCAAGGAAATGCTGCTGAGGAGCAACCTGTGCATCCCGCCGTTGACCATGAAGTGCTGCCCACGGTCTTCATCAGGAAGGAGCTGGGCCAGAAGCAAGCCAGCATCCTTCATGGCTTGTCGCGTCTCGATGTCGAAGCTGGGATCGTCCTGGTGCCTCGTGAACTTGAGCCAATCTTTGAGGCTGCCCGTAGCGACGAAGACGGAGCCCTGGTTGTCCTTCGTGACGGGCCAGCTCATGAGGAAGCGACGGTCTCGAGAGAACGCAAGCTCGGCCTGTGGGTCATATCCGGTGAAGAGGAGGCTGAGCGTCAAGCCGTGGAAGATCCAATCGTGGCCGTACTTGAGGCAGATGTCGCTGAGCTCGTTTAGCGAGTACCGCGAACGGTTCATGTACGTGAGAAGGCCGGAGGTCCCGAGGGCGTTCCGGATCTCTTGCTGGATACGAGCGACGGTGACGGGTAGCCCACACCAGGTGTCGCCTATGATCGGAAAGCTCCCGATCGCAGTGACGGCGGCCCCTCTCCCAACGAGAGCGACCATTTCCTTTATACGTGCGTCCACCTTCTCCGACTTGAGTTTCGAACAAAGATCGGCGAGGTCCACGAAGCAACTCGTGATACTCTCCCCCGCATGCTCATGAGCATCGTTCACAACTGTTTGGTTCATCCGCTCATTCCGTTGGCAGAACTATTGGAGACCGTCGGCTTTCAGCGTGCAGCCGCGGTCATTCACTGGGCCCACGACGCTACCGGCTACTGATCCTACTCCCAGGCCTCGAGACTATACTGGTGATCGTTCACTAGGTGGGCCGAGCGCTTGCTCAGAGTCCCCTCGGACTTGTCGCACTTGGGGCAGACGAAATGCCCGCAGCCCGTGCAGTACTGATCGTCGCGCACCACGTCCGTGCAGAAGTGACACGAGCTTTCAACCGATTCGGTTTTCAGCATCGGGCTCCCCCTGTCGTTTCTCGTAAGCGGCTTGCCAGCGCTCGTGACGCTCACGGCAAGCTTCGTGGAGTCCCCGGGTGAGGGTCTCGTGAGGTGACCTCATTGTCACCAGCCATTCTGGTACTATGTGGTGGCTTTTGCCGCAGATGACACACGACAAATCCTCGGCGTCTCGGTTGGGCTCCAGGGTAGTGAAGCTCAAGGTCTTCACGGGAGGCAGCCTCGCGATACGGTCTGCCCAGATGGAAGGAAACGGGTCGTGCATCAGAGGACCCTCCGTCTGGGTTGGTACCCTTTTCGGATCCAGGTCACGATCGGTATCACGAGGTCGTGAGCTTTGCAGACCGCACACTCTCCGCACTGTGACGTAGATCCGGTGATGAGGCTGACTACCCCGGTGGACTTGAAGCACGCCAGGCCGATCGCGAAAGGTTTCAACGCATCGAGTAGGCGGTCTCGGTCTCGGATCAGTTCTTCCCGGCTTGGCAGGTAGTCGCGGATCTCGGTGACCAGCGATTCCTGATCGGAGACGAAATCGAAGTGTTCGCCGCCAAGGCCACCAAAGGCGGCTTCCAAGAAGCTGGACCCGTAGCCGAGGGTCCCGTTCAGGTCGACCTTGATAGGCCCCTTCTTGAGCAGCTCGACGAAGATCTCTCGGAGGGCCGCTCCGCTATGAGGCCCGTCTTCCTTGGTTCGCCCGGCCGGAGCTCGGCTGAAGTCCTTGGCGATGGAGAAGGGGGTCATGGACCTGTGTACTTGGTGACGACGCGATAGATCGCCCAGCAGATGAAACCCACGAACCCGAACCCGAAGAGGACTCCGACTAGGGAGAGGGGGAAGAGGGCCTTGTGGACTCGACGGATCCGGCGATCGGTCTCGTTGAAGTGCCGGTTGAACTGGGCGTCCGAGATGCGGAAGCCGTCGTCTTCACTGATTGGTCTAGGGCGTCGGTTTCGGAACATGACGCCCTAGAGATACACCAACGTCGGCCGAGTTGGGCTTCGGTTGGGGTCTCACACTCGAAGTGGTGAGCTACTCTTCGTCTCACTCTTGAAAGCGGTGAGCTGCTCTTGCGGTCGCTTATACACCGAAAGCTGAACTTTTGACACCAGCGTGGTGTATTTAGGGCAGTGCCAACGGTCCCCCTTCAACGGCTCGAACAGTGGAGCCCCTTCACGCACGCCGTGTGGAGTGAGAACCCTGGGCCCCTAACCGTCGAGGAAGTGACGCTTGCCATTGCGGAGGGTCGTCTCGGAGACCGTCCCCACGGTGATGATTGGTCGAAGTGGTCGAGGCAGCAGCACGTTGAGCGAGTCGCGTACCTGGTTGTCTACCCCGACCCAACGCCGATCGAACTCGATGTCGGCGTCCCCGAGCTGGGTTGCCACGTGGCCTGGCCCCTCCAAGACGGCCACCATCGGCTCGCGGCGGCCTTCTACCGGGGCGACAAGACCATCGAGGTCGACGTTTCAGGGAGCCTCGACTACGCCGAGCACGTCCTAGGCGTTCCCGTCCCGAGTAGCAACCGGCAACGTATCATGGAAGCCGTGAAGCGTTGGCCTGGTAAGACATCCGTTGAGCTCGTTCCAAAGCTGGACGGCCTGGGACGGAAGGTCGTTGCCGCCAGACTCTCGGAGCTTCGTCAGGCGGGTTTGATTCGTGGGGAAGGGCGACCCCAACGCTACGTCACCTCATGAGGCGTGCGAGCCCCCAGAAGAAGAACGTCAGGGCCAGGCTAAAGACCGCCGTCCAGATGAGCTCGATTCGTTTCGAGGTTATGCAATCGCGACACCTCTGACGAGGTGGAACGGGTTCGTGGTTCGGCCAGATGAAGGCTCGGCCACACCGAGGACAACGCGGGGGTTCGTCACGGAGAGGTGGCTCTAGAAGCTGTTCTCGAGTGAGCCGCCTTATCGGAGGGCTGCTTGGAAGGCGAGGTTTGGTCCAGATCCAACCGAGAGCTAGGGCCAGTAAGACATAGATCACCCCCTTTATGACATCCAAGATTTGGTCGGGTGTGTTCAACCCCAAAAGCCCCACTCCACGAGCACGAAGACCACGATGGCCGTTGTGATCCCGATCCACTTCTTACGAGCCTCTGTGAGCCTCCTCTCTTCCTCTCCCGGAAGGATGTCATAGAGAGGGATGGGCTCTTTCGGGAAGGCGGTGTTGTACACCCACTTCACAAATGCACCGAGCCCCACTATCAAGAGCGAGGCGAGCGTTTGACGAAGGAGGACTTCGTTGAAGCTCATTTATTCTTGTCGTCGATGGGTTCGATCTCAGGGAGCCCTGAGTCGCGGTACTGACCCGTGAGGCGGAACGAGCTGCTGTCGTAGATGCCTGGAAGACGTCGGGACTTCGGAGGTACTGCCTGATGCCCCTTCTTTCGGTCACTGGCCCAAACAAGTACGCGGATGAGGATGACCGCTCCGAGGATGGCGACCGCTAGCAGAATCCCGATTTTGGCGTCTGACATGATTCTTCCAGGTTGTAGGTGATGATGATCGACCCAATGTAGCGCTTGGTCCGATCGAGGCGCGGCTCTTCATGGGATGCCGTTATCGGAAGCTGTTCCGGAATCTCGTTCCCACGGGGTACAAATGAAGGGAGGGGCACGCGGGTTGGGTGCGTCACGGAGAGGGGTTCGGCCACACTGGTCCAGCGATAGTCGATCTCTAGAAGAAGAGTCTGACGAAGCCGTTGGATGGCCGTCCTCAGGGAACGTCCCTGGGCAACGCTGTTGAAGGTTGTGGTGCCGACCACCCACGCGCACGTGTCCCAAAAGGCAATGATCTCAAAGGTGCGCTCGGCCACTAGGCGAGGATCTCATCCAGGATGTGGTGGTCGTCCATGAGCCGTTGGTAGCGGGTCTTCCTCGTGATGATCGGAATTTTCTCCAATATCTCCGCGACCCAGGGCTCCCGGTCGACGATCCCTTTGAGGATGACCTCACACTCCTCGCCACTGAGTTTTCCAATGCCCTCCGATGGGATCACCGGCAAAGGGAGCCGACGTTCATCCAAGCGACGAATCACGGACATCAGCCGATGGCGAGACCGTCGAACTTCTTTGCTCGAGACCTCTCCGTAAGGCTCACCATCAGTGTCCGCGCTGATCCCCGTTCGACAGTGGGGGTAAGACGCGCAACCGTAAAACCTTCCGAACTTGCCGACTCTCAGAATGAGCGGGGCCAAGCAATCGGGGCACGTGAGGTCCTTACGTTCGAGCGGAGCCGGTAGCTGACGGAGCCTCTCGATCTGTTCTTTTGTGAGTTCGTTGTCTTTCACGGTCGTGGCTTCTCGACACACATGCACGAGCCGTCGTGAAGTTCAGCGACGCCCCGATCACACTTTTGCTCGGAGCAATCGGTTTCGTTGCTAAGGACGACCACGATCAGGACGACCAAGACAGCCACTAAGGCCAGACACCCCAGGACAGACTTTGGGGTTGGCGCCAACAGAGCAAAGAAAGTTACATCGTCATCGTCGATCATCACCAGCCGACCTTTTGCAGATGTAGATCGGTCACGATACCAGGCAACTGAGCGAGGTGCCCCAAGTCCTTCGAGGAAAAGACGATGCCTCCGCAGAACGCCGCGATGTGGCTCGTGAGAGGGGTCGTGACGGTGAAGTCGGCCTCGATCTCCTTCTCAGCGATCTGCTGGATATCCTGAGGGACCCAAAGTCTACCTCGGCCCTGGCGACCGCTTCGGCTCGTTACTTCCTTCTGGATGTAGGGAGGCAAGTCAACGCCTTCGAGGAAGGCAAGGTCTTGCTGCGAGGTCCACCAGACCAGAAGGCGTTCTGGTTGCATACCCGGTTACATACACCTGGCTTCTGTTCCAAAAAGGTTGACCTGACAATTTTTTCTGGGTTAGTTGAGGAGACATCCGGAGCGGGCCAAGGTGATCCAGACCTACGGCAACCTGCAAAGAGCAGCTCACCGCTAAAAGTGTGAGACAAAGGGCAGCTTTGCGCCTATTTAAGACAAAGACCATACACCGAAGCGAGGGCGTCACCAACATCCCGTGGCGGTGCAAGCGTACTCGAAGCTGATCCCCTTGAGGCCGCACGCAACGGCGGGAACTTCCACCCCTTGTTCTAAGGCCCACACTTTCTCGCAGGGCATTGGCTGCCCGATCAACAGCATGTGGATCAGAGCCCGAACCCACGCGGTGAATAGCATCATCAGCTACGAGCTACACCAGAACGTCGCGGTTTTCGCTTGGGGGGAGGGACTAGCTCCTGATCTCGCTTCGTTGCTTCCTGCCGGGCCTTGTGCAGCAGTCCTTGAAACTCTACCCAGGGCTTCTTGTCGTACTTGCCAGAAGCTGCGTTGCCCCACAACCGGTGGAAGACCCCTTCGACGAGGTTCCAGTCCACGGCGGCTTCGGGCGGCGGTTTTTTGCACGTGGGGTCCTTACAGTCGCAAGGGCAGTAGCAGTCGGCGACGTGAGGGACTTTGTTGGCGTGTTCACAAAAGACAGGCGTGGAAGATCGCATCGGAGCCCCTTTGCACGTGTGGTCCTTACAGTAGCAGTCGGCGTCGCAAGGGCAGACGTGAGGGACTTCGTTGGCGTGTTCGCAAAAGACAGGCGTGGAAGATCGCATCAGCTCTCCTTTGCGGGGGCGCCCCCGTGGCCGTTCACACAGGTGACCCCCGCTGGGGACTTCCACTGAGGCTCCTGGCAGACAGAGCAGAGGCCAAGCCCCTCCCGTTCTCTGAAGGCTTCTTCCCGTTCCCTGTGAGTTACGAACGCCCGAGCGTGGGTTTCGAAGACCAAGACCTCGTCATCGAAATCCGGTTCCCCATTTTCCGGCGCATCCGGGTCGGGCTCTCGGCCAAGGAACAGTGCGTCCGCCTGAGAGAACTTGGGCTTCGAACCCATCCCTGCGAGCCAGTGCACCCCCTCGAGAGGGACGTTCCATGGTTGCCCGGTGATCTCTTCGATCACTTCTGCTATGCGTCGCTCCTGGGCAGCCGTCACGTGAACGGGGATCCCGAACTCGATCTCGATCTTGGAGATCATAGACGAGTTGGAAGGAGGCCTGGCAGAGACGCGCTTACTGGGGTCGTATTCCATGTCGAAGGTCTCACTAGAGATGGCGCATCAGAAGAAGAGGCGGAACAGCTCTGGAGCCTTGAGGTATGTGACGATGGGAGCAGCGGCCAAGATGCAGGCCAAAGCTTCGATGGGGAAGTATTTCTCGCTTACGCCTCCCCGCTTGAAGACGTACTTCTTGCCAACGTAGTAGCAACCCATCGTCAGAAGAACGGGCCAGATGACGGCCACGATCACAGAGCCCAACAGATGCTTGCGGCTGTGCACCACGAGACCGATGAAAGCGATGATGGCGATGACATTGTAGGGGTTCATCGCCCTTCTGTTACACCGCTAGAGGGTCGTCAGAGGGTCCTTCAGATCGAGGAGCCTTTCCAAGCGAGACTTTTCGATCTGCGGCGGGTTGAGTGCTGCCTGAAAGACTCCCTTGTGACGTTCGGGGAGGATGACCTGCAAGGGTTCCCCGTTGGGAAGGTGTACCGAAATTTCCCAACCGTTGAAAGGTTGGGGTGGCCCGTTGAAGCTGAGCTTGTTGTAGCGCTCGCCTGTTAGGGCGTATCCGTAGACGTCCAAGGAGAGATAGGCTCCAGGCCTGCTCTCGAACTCTTTCAGAACCTGCTCTCGCCAAGCTTTGTGGCGGACCGCAACCCCAACCAAATCTCGGTCTGAGGATATTTCTGGAGCGGCTACGCTCGTTGGAATCTCGAACACAAGGTAGGCCTTGTTCGGCTTACTACTTGGGTGGACGTCAACGAGCTGGGTCTTGTCCAAGGTCAACGAGGGCACTGGTGAGCCCTCCAAGCTTCCGCATCGTTGATGGATGGAAACGTGGCAATTAGGTCATCAGAACGCCAGCTGCGATGCCCGTGAACTCTGAAACTGCTCTTGCCCGTTTCTTCCACGACGCTCGTGTAGCAGTAATCGATCTTGCCGTCCGACAATGTCATTTGCAGGACGACCCACCCCAGAAAGCTCAAGGTGGCGGCTATCGTGATCAGCCCCAGGAAGGCGAGGCCCGTGTAGAAAAATTTCCCAGCGAAGCTCATGAGAAGAGAGCCCTGTCCCAGCGGTCCAACGTCGGTAAGAGAAGCACCACGACCAGGCACACGACCACAGCCCACCAGCACTGCTCGATGAGGGCGTTCCACACGGCCCCGAACAGGAAGACGGCCGTCCAGCTAGGGGCTTTGGGGAGCTTGGAGGGGCGAAAGAGCCAGTTCACACCCCCTCATACACCAAAGGCGAGACGGAGCGTTTCTTTGAGGTCCTCCGCTACCTCTGAGGGTAACTGACCCAAAGCCTCGCTGAGAGCCTCTTCGGCGGCAGGTCCCCCAGAAGCCAACGCGAGAGCAGCCATGCGCCTCGTTCGGTCGTCCGAGGCCTCCAGCAAGCCTAGGATGGGCTCCCTCAACGCAGGCCCTAGCTCGACCTCTCGGTCCGCCATGCACCCTAGAAGAGCCTCCCGGTGTCTCTTCTGAGGGTCCCTCAAATACTCGGTAAGGGGTCCTGAGAGGTCGTGGTCCCCAATGAGGAAAGCGTCGAAGAGCGCGTAGGCCTTCAAGCGGGAGGGCTCGGCGTTGGCTCTTTCTAGGGGGCTCAAGGAACGAACTCTCCGTTGGTGAGAAAGCCGTGGTAGCCGGGTGCAGCAATAGAACCAGCTCCGGCCGCACACGTGTGGCCGTTCTTGTTGACCGTAAGGTTTGGAGCGGTTCCATGGACTACCCAACACCTATGAGTGCGTTCATGCTTCATGGTGCAGTTTGAGGCCCGTGAAGTGATGTCCCAGTGCTCCCCATTAGGCAGTAGCGCGTAGAGGTGTAGGCCAGTGCAGTTGTCCCAGTAGGGGCACTCGCTATCCGAATGCCAGTCCATCTCGTAGACGTCACCTGGCTCGGGGCTCCCCGAGGGCGAGTCGTAGAGGCGCTCGGTGAAGATCTGGTGATGGACACGGACGCCGCTTTCGTGGAGCTTCGTAGGCCTAGAGTCATCGGGCACCGGAGCCCCACAGTTGTCGCAGGTCTTCGGCCAACGATCGGCGGGATAGTCCACGACCGATCCGAATGCTCGTGAATCCCCGATCATGTCGCTGTTCGTCCCCAGAAAGATCTGCGCGTTATGGTACCCCGGCTTGCCTAGCCGATGGGCGTTCGGACACGAGTTGTGATCCTTCCACGCAGCGTAGTCGTCTTCTATTTTCGTGACGGTCGCTCCGTCCCAGTAGATGCGTAGGTAGGCTCGGGTTCCGATCTCCTTGATGAGTCTCGCCTTCATACCCCAGGCGGTTGATAACTATTGACTCGAGATTTTTTCTAGCCTACACGAAGAGTTACAAGGGTAGCTTTGCACCTTTAAGACAAAGACATAACTAGACCTCATCGTTCAAGAGACGATCGAGACGTGTGGGTCCCTCGGGTTCGGGGGACGTCACCGTTTGGGGCGCCCCTTTCCTCCAGTTGCTCAGCATGAGAACGCTCGCGAAATCGCTACCGTTCGGACCAAAATCTTTCGTGACGAGTCTTTCTCGAGTGTTCCACACGCAGACGTCCTCGAAGAGGAACCTCTTACGCATTTCTTTGAGATGTTCCAAGGCTTCCTCGAACGTGGCCGCTCCCTTCGTGTGATGGCACATACTCTTCAGCCGGATGAGTCCGTCTGAGTCTTCAGACGCCAATCCTTGGCTTGGAAGAGGGCTCTCCAACCAAATGGTCACGTGGAAGCGGCCCGTCGAGGTGTTTCGGACGATCCCTAACAGGTCGTAGGGATCGGCTTGAAAGGTTCCGTCAGCTAACTTGGTGAGGCCCATGCCTCGCTAAGCTACACCGATGCAGAGGCCGTCGCTGGCTTCTCAGACGCCTTCTTGTATGTCTTGGTGACTCGGAAGCCGTTCGGATGCGTCGGATCCATCCGGATACGAACCTTGGCTAGGTCCTTCGAACCCTTCCGGTTGATCCAGAAACGGAACTCGCGCCCGGGAACATTGTGCAGAGCCCAGCCCCAAAGCACGATGTGACTGAAGGGTCCAACGTCGTCGAGCTCTCGCTGAGCTGTCACACGACGGTCGCCCTTGCAATAGAAGTAGGCGTCGTCCAGATCGTTGAAGTTCGACTTGTTCCCCGTCGTCCCGTAGATGTTGAGCTCTTCGCTCGATGTCTTCAGGTTTCCGGTCACGATCATGAGGTAGGACTTGCCCTCGATGATCACGTTCCTGATGTAGAATTTCTCCTTGTACGGTGCTGGCCTCAAGGTGCTGACGACATGGTCCAGGTAGGTCGAGATGGCTTGCTGAACCGGATCGCTTGGGTCCTCCTCTTCGATCGCAACGTCGTCGATGAAGAGGTCGTGAGGACTTTCCGGATCTGGCTCGCCGGCTTTCGCCAGCTCCAGCATGATCTCGTGGTCCTCTTCCGGCGCAGTCTTGACGACGGTCGGAGCGGTGACGGTGCGGGGGACGACGGTCAGTCGTTCCGCTAGTTGTTTGAGGAGCTTCTCTTGCTCCCTCGTGGTCACCTCTGGAACAGCGGTGAAGCTGTCTTTCAGAAGGGCCTCGGCTTGAGTTCCTGTGCCCCGAATGAGGGCAATCATCAACGATCGGACGTACCGGTGATCAATACCAACTAGTTCGCGCATGGCGAAACCTCCTTCGAAACGAAGCTGTGCTTCCGATTCTGACGAGCGCTTGCGACCGAACGTGAGGAAACCTCACGCAGGCATCCTTGTCCTACACCTTTACGGAAGCGCTGTCGACCCCGAATGTCGGAGTTTTTTTCGGTCTCCAGAGGTGCCCGCAACCGGTCTTGGGCCCTTCTGGTGTGTTCTCACAGAGGTGGGTTCGGTGCACCCTCGTTGCGAACTCCCCGACGTCCAGATGCTGCTTGCCGCATTTCGGGCAGAAAAGAACGCTCCTGGCGGGCTCCACGAGCTTCAGGCAGTCGTCACAGCTCGCGTACTTGGTGATGTCGTCTTCGCTTTCGAAGCTCACCCAGAGATGCCCCGGCGGCCACTTCGCAGGAACGTCAAGAAAAGTCTGACAGAGGCTGAGACCGTGTTTCAGGATGTGTATCATGAGGTACCAGCCTTTCAATCAGGATGATCTTCTGCCAAATCTTTCGTGATAGCCCGGTCGTCAAGTCCTCGATGTCGGCCGCGGCATCGCTCGACGTGGCGTCCGTGAGGTCTTGCACGTAGAGCACAGCGATCTTGCTCACGATCGCGAGCATTTCCGAGCAGTAGTTGAGGTACCGTTCGAGCTCGAACGAGCTCATCGTACGCTTGGGGGACGACGCCGTGTCGTTGAAACCGTTGCAGATGCGTTCCGGGTCTTTGGTGAGCTGGTGCATGTCCACCACGTGGGCGATGGACCGAAGGCCGTGGAGGGCCTTCAACACCCGAGCCTGCTTTCGCTTGTGCTCCCAGTTGACCAGGAAGAAGACGATCGCACCGGCGTAGACGAAGATCTGCGCCAGGGCTTGGATCCCCTGGATGTAGTCGGAGATCCCTCCGAAGTCCGCCCGGACGCTGGGTTGGCCCAGGACACCACCTAGTACGAAGATCGTGGTGAGACTCACTCCCCAGAGAGTGAGTCGGAAGCTCCAGTTGGGGCGTCGGATGAAGTCGGCTACTTGGGCTGCTTCGGTAGCTATCCCGTTCAGCTCTTGGCAGACCTTACCTAGTCCCGCGTTCGGAAACCGCTCTTCGATCCGTTGATGGAGCGTCTCCGTCGTGAGAAGGATCTCTTTGGGATCGAGTCTACGGTACATTTTCCCAAGGCCCTCGGCAGGCACCCTTCGGACCCTCCCGAATGATGCGAAGGACATGGTTTTGAGCGATACCCCGCTCGGCCTCCGGCATGTCGGGGATCGTTCCTACCCATTCGCTGTACTGGCGCTGTCGCTTCTGCCGATCCTTGCGGCTGGCTTCCTGGATGACAAACCACAAGGTCCACCCTAGGATCCCTGCTACCCCTAGGGCTGGGAGGAGGACACGGAGGATCATCCCTTACTTCTACACCAGCGCCCTTGCCTCTTGTTTCGCTAGCACTCTAAACTTGATCGGGTAGGCATACTTCAGGAGCTGCCCCCCTGGGACGTGCCAAATCTCCAGGTAGCCGTTGGCCCCCTTCGCTCCATTGAGCCGAACTTTGATCTCGGGCTCTGGGATCTCGGGTCGGAGAGCCATCGCCATTGCTCCGGCGAACAACGCCCGCCGGGTAAAGGTCGGTTTTCTTCGAAGCATTACGTCTCCTACACCACGTGGGTTCGGTGTTGTAAAGGGAATGGCTCTCGATCGCTTCGTTCGGTTTCACAACGTAGCCAGGCCCTCTCGTGAAGAGGTTGGCAAGGTCCTGGAGGACTACCTCGGAGGCTCAGCAATTTCTGTGGAATGGGACAAGCAAGGCAAACGGTTCATTGCCCAGCTTCACGGAGTCGGCTCTAATCCGTTTAAGAGGCTCGTCGAGAAGACGTCCCCAGAGGCCGAGGAACGTTGGCTCGAGGTCAGCCTTGGATCCGACAACATCGACGTCATCACACGACGCCAGGATGAGCTCACCAACGCCGTGGCTCATGGCTTCGCAGCCCTTGTGGCTCGGTTTTGGAGCGGAACCTACGAGGAACCTGGATGAGCGTCTACAACGTCATAGGGCCCGCTGAGACCATCAAGGAGATGCTCGAGAAGTACAGCCTCGAGGACACCTTCCCGGCCACAACGCCCGGCACTCGAGATGTGAACGTCGAGGTCGAAGTGTCCGAAGAGGACGCCTTCACCGATTGGTGTGAAGCTCACGGGTTGGACCCAACCCTAGTCTTCTAGCACCCAGCCGTCTCGCTGAAGCTTCGCGAGCAGCTTGAAGGCGTCTCGGAGGGGTAGCCGGAAGCGGGTTCCATCGTCAAATACGAACGTGACCATGGTATAGGGTAACACATGGAACCCTGGACCCACGCGGCGCTTTGGCAGATCTGGCGCTGCGGTGTGCCCGACCGGCAGTGTGAGGCTCTCCAAAAATTCAGCGGGATGATGGGGGTCCAGCGCGAAAAAATCGTCGAGACTTTGATCGAGGAGGGCTTCGTCGATATCGCCCCAAAGATCACCTTGGACGGCACCTACGTGTCCCTTCTGAAGATTACGGGTAAGGGCCTTGATCTGGTCTACGAAGACGAAGGAGCGCGCTGGCGTGACGCCCTCAAGCAGCTCCCGATCGAACGTCCGACAGGGAACTCAGAACGAGCCTACCTGCTCAAACTGGAGGGGCACAACCTCTCCAAGATCGGTGCGATCATGAAGCTCAGCAGGGAGCGCGTCAGGGAATTGGCCGCCCAACACGAACGGCGTCTCAAGGCCTACCAAGAGCGCGTGGACATGATCGACCGTTTCATCAACGGAGAAACGCCCTTCAAAGATTTGAGCGTCGAGGTCATAGGCCCGTTCAGTGTAAGGCTCTACAACACTCTGGACCGAGTTGGGATTCAAACCGTCCCGCAGCTCTTGGTGACTACAGGATCGCAACTTCTGAGGGTCAAGAACTGCGGGCGAAAGCAAATTCACGAGATCAACGACCGACTAGCGGAGCTTCAGGTTCCGCCGCTCGAGTGGGGTCCTTTCTTTGACCCTAGGTTCCTACGCGACCCGTGATCTCGAACGCGAGGCAGAACCCCTGCTGGTAGATCTCGTGGGGTCTGAACTCGAAGGGGTCGAAGATCTCTTGACACTCGGCGTCCCACACCACCGTATGCATAAACATCTCGCCCTCGATTTCGTAGCGAACCAACAAGATCGAGGTCTTGAGCTCGGTGATCGTACATCGCGGTCGGATGTTGAGGCTGAAGCCCTCAGCTTCCAAGGCTCTTATCAAAACGTTGAGGTCTGTACTCGCTCCGACAGCTGGGGGACCGTCCAGGTGTAGAGTGTGGAGAGCCTCTTCGTAAGTCTTGCCTGTGACCGTGGCGAAGCAGGCCACCACACAGCCGTCATTGTCGTCCTGGTTGACGAGTTCCATCGTCAACGCTGCAATTCGGTCCACCGTGTCTTGTCCCCGACACGGTGAGGGTTGAAGATGACAGGGATTTCCGGCGGCACGCTCGCGAGGAACTCCTCCAGGTTTTCGACCATCTTCATACTGTAGTCAGTGACGCCAAGATCTCCCATCACTTGACGAAGCTCTTCCTCGGTTGAAAACAATGGCAGGTAGGTGTGAGGAGACCCCTGCACCATCATGAAGACCGGTTGACCCTCCTTCCAAGGCATCAAGCTTCCGGTGACTGTGACGGCGCTGATCTTGCCCGTGGGCTTCGGGGCGTCCATGCCCTCCTCTACACCGGATCAAATGAACGGAATCAGCCACCAGGGCTTCTTCGCGATTCGGTTTTTCACAGACACGTGTCTCGTACGCTCGTAGTACTGACGCACCTGATGGGCTAGTTCCTTGGACCCGTAGTCCAGTATGGGAACGGCTAGGGCCAGTCCGAAAACGATGTACAGGGTGGTCATGGGCTACCTAGGGCGGTGTATGAAAAGAGATCCATGAAGATCAAATTCTGGGGCGTCCGCGGCTCGGTTCCGTCTCCTCTCACACCGGCACAGGTCACGAAGAAGGTGCAAGAGGCTCTTCGGCTGGTCAAGGAAGGGCTCCCCGTTCCCTTCGAGGTCGAGAGCACGTTCGGTGGCAACACCACTTGCGTCGAGATCAACATCGACAACCAGCTCTTCATTTGCGACATGGGGACCGGCGTCCGAGAGCTCGGTAAGCAACAGGCGGCAGAACTTCTCGCCAAGAAGAAAGCAGGCACCTCGTCACGGCCTGCCCTCAAAGGGACGATTCTTCAGAGTCACGTGCACTGGGACCATATCCAGGGCGTCCCGTTTTGGGCCCCGCTCTTCTTTCCTCGACGAGCGTTCGACTGCTCGTTCGAGTTCTACGGTGGGAAAAAGTGGGACTCAGAGCTGGACCTCGTCTACCGCGGGCAGATGAGCCCTCCCGAGTTCCCCGTCAACTTGGAGGAGCTCGAACAAATCGCAATGGACCTTCGATTCCAGACGATCTGGGACACCTGGCACAGACTCTTCGGGCCAAGCGTCAAGGTCACGGCTCGAAAGCTATTCCACCCGCAAGAAACCTTCGGTTACCGCTTCGACAACGGCAAAAAATCCATAGCCTTCACGACCGACCATGAGCCCTACGCGGCCGGCGTCCCGCTCGGCCTCTTAGAGCTCGTCCAGGGCGTCGACGTGTGGGTCACCGACTGTCAATACTCGCACGCCGAATACAGCGGTGTCCTGGGTACTCAAAAAATGGGCTGGGGCCACTCGTTCCCTGAATACTTGGCTCAAGTGGCCAAGTTGGCCAAGCCCAAGCGAATCATCACGACGCACCACGATCCCGACGCAGACGATTCCTGGATCGCCCACCTCGCGAGGTCGCTCCAAGACCTCGCTCAGGTCGAGACCATACCTGCCTTCGAAGGGCTCGAGGTCGTCGTCTAGTGTGGTAGGCTCCGCTGCATGCAGAGACGCACCCTCATGCAGGCGCTCGGCGGACTAGTCGCCGGGCTTCTGGTCCCGTTCGAAACGATCGCGGCTGCGGTCAAAGAAGCGTGGATGCTCGAGACCCTAAAGCGAAAGGGCTCCCACCGCTGGCGACACCTCGAAGTACACGAGCAGAGGACCATCGTCCAGAACCTCGAAGGTCGTACACAGGTGGCCACGATTGTCGCTGTGGGTGGCGTTACGGCACGGCATCCCACGGCCAAGAAGAGATTGTTGCACCCAAGCGTCCCGGCGGACCCGGTTCTCGAGGCCCTGTTGCTAGGCCGCTTGGAGCATCGCCCAGAGCTGCTTTCCGATCGAGAGCCCCATCAGGTATGAGTTGTCGGCCGCTCCCGCAGCCAAGAGCATGCTCTCGTTGTCGAGGCCATCGGTTGCAGTAGCAACCGCTACCTTGCGCATGAGAAGGTCGTAGAGAGCGACCTGAAGAGTGCCGTCGTAGACCGGGAAGTAGATCCGCGTCTCAATCTTCTGGCCAATGCGGTCCACACGACCAATCGCCTGGCGGAAGATGGTTGGGTTTACCGCGGGGTTCTCCATCCAAACTTCGGTCGCGAAGTGGACCAGGTTGTTGAGCCCGGTCTGGATGCACACAGGGTTGGCCACCATCACGCGGCGTCCCTTGTTCACTACGTGAGTGTCGATCCAATCCTGACGCTTGCCGGTGGGCACCTTGTCCGCGTAGAGCACCGGGACCTCTTCGCCGGTCGCTTGCTTGATGAGCCTCGCAAGCCTGGGGAGGAGGCTCACGTGCCACGAGAAGATCATGACGTTGCGCCCCTCGGCAAGCTCCGTCTTGATGGTCTCGAGCATCCACGCCTCTTTGGTGGAGATTGTGTCCCTCGAGAAGGTCGCTCCCTTGGCAACGAGCTCGCTTCCTAGAGACTTGGGGTAGCGGATCTCATACGAGCCGTCCTCTTGGTTGCCAGTGTCGATCGTCGAGCGATCGAGGTAGCTCGGAAGCTCCGCCAAAGCTCCGAAAAGCTTCCCCGCGTACTCCGGATCGAATTTGTCCTTCCGGATCTGCTTGACCAGCTCGTTCTGAAGTTCCACGTAACTCTTCAGGAGCTCTTCTTCGGGCTGAATAAGAGCCTTGATCTGGCGGCACGCCGGCAGCTCGACCGCCAGATCAGCCTTGTGGAGCGTGACCGAAATGGAGAGCAGGTGCCGGAAGAGAAAGAGCGGCAGCACGCCGGGGGCATCGCCAATGATCCGAGCCGAATGCTCGACGCGATCCGTGACGGCACCAAATTCTTTGACGTTGTCGTTCGCGGCTTCCTTCGCAGATACGAGTCTCTTGTGGTAGCCGTAGCGATCCACGAATCGAGAGCGCTCGTTACGATCGAACTCCTCACGGAAGTTCGGCGAGAGAGCCCACATGTTTGAGAACAGGCTCGCCGCGTAGCCGTTCATGATCGAGCCCGTCATCAGAAGAGTGGGAAGCCCAAGAGCCGTGAGACGATGGGCGGCCCTTTCTTGAGCGGACCCGTCTGTCGCATACTCGTGCCCCTCATCGAGCACGAGCAGATCGAAGAGGTCGGGGTGCTTGTTTGCGATGTAGCGTGAGAGAGCGTAGCGACGTGGTTCAGGGATCGCTTGAAAGAGAGGCTCTCCGCATGCCTTTTGACGCTGGAAGTCACCGATCGCCGTCAGGCTCGCCAGGATCTCTTGGGCGAGCTTTAGAGAACCCGGAACACAGCCGTCCAACGTGAGCTTGCCGTTCTCCCATCGGATCGTCCCAATATTCGTGTCCAAACCCTTGTCTGATTGCGTGTGCTCGACCGACTTGTCTTCCGACCAGCGGTAGTAGTAGCTCTGTAAGTTCTCTCTAGAACGCAGCTCTTCCTGAAGAGGGCTCCCGGGTTTGAGTAGAAGCGTCAGCGTTCGGGCAATGTCGGTCCGGTAGTAGTGCCCCTTGTCCGCAGCCAAGCGGTCAACGAGCGAAGCGATCCTCTCCGGATTGTAATCCGCGAGCAGGAGCTGCCCGAAGAGCCTGTTAGCCGACTCCTCTCCGATCCGCTCTATAGCGTGGTCGAGAGTCTTGAGGACCCAAGCAGAATCGAAGCCCTTCCACGATCGGCGTGAGTCTTTTTTCTTGAGACTCTCCAGGTACTTTCGGAATGTTCGCCCTTGAAGAATATCTCGCACGCGACCGTTACCGGGAGCACTGGGAGCGATCTTGATGGCCAGCTTCTGGGCGAGTTGAGCGAAAGGATCGTTGAAGATCAACGCTTCGGCAGGGCACCGTTGACGCTTCTTTGCAAGGTCCCCTTCTGGAAGCTCCGACCCACACTTCGGACACGAACCGGTCACGGAATCCCAACTGTGCCCGAGCTTGCTGGTCTCACGAGAGAGGATTGCTACCAGGAACTTGTCCTTAGGAGCTTGCGCAAGGTCGTCGACATCAGACACGTCCTGAAGAATCCGGATCTCGGCATCGGGAAACACTTTGCGGGTCTCGTCCGTCCAAGACTTCAGGAGATGTGGCGGGCACATGACGAGCATGCTCCGCCCGATCGTGCCCCCGGCCGTCAGAGCCACCGTGGTCTTGCCTGAGCCGATCTCGCCGAGCAGAATCGCAGCTTTGTTCCGTCGGTCTCGCCGACGAGCTTTGACACCCCCGAGCAGCTTCACAATCGCCTTGGAGGCGTGGCTTTGGGCCGTGAAGAGCTTCCTGGCGACCTGGGCGAGCTCCACCCTATCAGCGTCACGCTGGGCATCGTAGAGCACAGGGCACTGCTCGTTCATGACCTTGAGAAGGCTCGGACCGTAGTGCTCGAGGAGTCCTTCGATCGAAAGCTCCTCGATGGCGGTCGACTTCCCCGATAGAGCTAGAGTGCTGTACTTCTTTGTGCTGAGGTCCAGAACCGTGGTGACGAGCTTCGGCTGCTGAACCTGGACGAACGAAGTGACCTCCCCTTCCTTGTTCTCCTTTTCTTCGATCGTGACGTACTCCCGATCGAAGACACCTTTGACCAAGAGGTCGGGCATTCCTGGAGTGGTAGCCGTGACTCGACGCCCGTTGAAGAGCCCGCTTGCGATACCCGCCGCGATGTGAGCCGGGCGAGGGGCCGTGGCCACGGGGAACGTGCGGAACATGAGATCCACTACCGGAACTTCCGGGAGAACATGAGGAACCGCCGCAGTCGTTCCCGTGCGAGTCGTTTGACGCCACGGCTTGACCTTGCGGAGGAGCCCCATCAGATCGATCTCTTGGATGACCCAGCTATCCGACGAGATGTAACTGCCCGAGGACACCTTGTGCTTGCGAGACTTGGTGCCGAGCACAGGCATGCTCTTGGGATCCGCCGCCCAAGCTTCGACCTGAGCAAGGATCTCCGGATCGGGGGCAAGGCGCCGATCGGTCTTTCGGGCGAACAGAACGACCTGCTTGAAGACCTCAAAATCCTTCGCAGGGAGACGATAGCAAGAGAGGTCGTCGTATTCGGTAGCCAGCGTCGCCGCCGAGGCCTTGAGCGCGTAGTAGGGGACGTAGAAGATCAGGGTCCCGTTGATCGCAAGGGAGCTCGTGAAGCGGTGGAGGAATCGTTGCTCGAGGCGTCCGTGAACAGGGTCCTGGTCGTACGGAGGGTTCAGGTAAAGCAGCCCGAGGCCCCGAGAGATCTTGAGCTGAAAGGCGTCCCCGAAGGCCACCTTGGGATTGTGATGACCCGCCTCTCTCAGCGCCTCTGTGAGAGCTTTGTGCCGCTCGCCTTCGAGCTCGCAAAGGTAGAAGTCCGGGCGAACCCCCATCAGGGTCGCAAGCTGAATGACCGCAGCGCCTTCACCTGCACACGGATCACCGATGCGGCACTCGTAGAGGTCCTCCGTGTCGAGCTTCTCTGCAATCAACGGAACGATGTGGTCGAGCGTCGGAAAGAACCCTCCGACGGCGACGCTTTCAAGGCGTGCCAAGATCGTACTCCATAAGGAAATCGCTGAGCGCCTGCGTCCATTCAGAAGGGTCCAAACTCAGGGGCCACGATTCGGGATCGGCCGCATGTTGGGCACGGTAGTAAGCTTCAAAGGCTCCGATCACGTCGTCGGACTTGAGCTTCTCTATGGCTTGGGGGAGGGTCACTTCAGGCATGAGAGATCGACGACCTTGGAAAGTGAACGGAACTCACCTTCGGTTCGTGAAAAGTAGATCGCCACCTGCTCAGCAAGAAACTCTTCGAATTCGGTGTGCTTGGCAAGGAAAGAAATCGCGTGCCGCAGGTTGAGAGCTTCGATTCCTTCCGCGTTGTTCGCCTTGTGGCCTCCGACCGCGATGTTGAACCCCTGCTTGGAGTTGTGCCCCCAGTCGTGCCGAGAGGTGTACACGTACTGCACGTTGGTACCAGGGAACGAGGCGTGCCCCGCATGGAGCGCCGCACAGAGAAGCTGAAGGTAGAAGCGACCGTCGGCGATGAGGGGGCAGCGTGTTCGGCGATCGATGTAGGCTGCGAAGAGGTAGGCCGTGGGAACGAGCTCGTAGAGGTTCCCTCGAGTGATCGGGTACTGGAAATCGGCCACATAGTCGACCGCGGTCTCCCGATCGACCTCTTGGGTGTCTTCCCAATCGGAAGGAACCAGCATCACGAACGAGAGCCCTGTAGGGTCCACCATACCCGGGTCAAGTCGGAACAGATCTGGGTGGTAGATGGTAGCGATCGAGCCCTCCGTCTCACGCTGCCACGCGAGGTAGTAGCCGACCGTCTTCAGGAACTCGACCCGCTCACCGTCACCCTGCTTTCGGTAGTCCGGGATCGGAGGCTCGGCCTTTCGGCCAAGCCTCAGGTTGGCCATAAAGGGCCGGAGCTCGGCTTCGCTACCGGCGAACATGGCCCAAACGGGCCGGATTGTCTTGCCGTTGGCCTCGGGAAAGAGCCCGTTGGCCGTGATAATCGCGAGGCACGTGGCCTGGAAGGATCGACCTTTCTTGTCGTCCTTCGGCTGAATCACCAATTCACGCATCGCTCTCAACCCCTAGAACACCATCAAGGGGTCAAAAGTTCACCATGATCTGAGGCCCCAAGGGAAGCCAGAATTCTAGCCAGGATGCGGCGGTGACACCGGAGAGCGTCCGGACAGTAACAAGTCAAGACCACCCGCTCTCGAGCCAGCAGGGCGTCCCACTCGGGCCGGTTGATGTGGTAGGACCGAGACATCTCCCTAAGGTAGGCCGCAGCGTAGGCCTTCCACTCTTCCTCGGTTTGCTCAAAGCCCGCTCGCCGCCTTCGAAGTAGAGGACCAAGCAGAGCCCACGATGGAGCGAAGATCGGATCGCCACTCTTCCTCGTGATGTCGTAGCGGTCCGGGTCCCTCGTCGAGATGCGAGCGGTCCAGACGTTCACTTTTTCTCAGGCGGCGGGGGAGAGGGCGGCGTTCCGCAGATGTCCTGGTTGCAAACGATCGTGAGATTCGGGGGCTGGCCCTTGGGACCGATGGAGCACTTGATGTTGTAGGTCTTCGGGGTCGCCTTGAAGTCGTGCCCGTGGTAGCAGGCCACCCCGAGCTCTGGCCCTACGAACGCTTGCTTCCACTGTTCCCAGTTGACTATCGCACGGGCCGTGATGTCGTCGTTCTCTTGGCGATCCTTGGCTTCACGTTCCTTCTTTGCTTCGGCGTCCTTCTTGCGCTGCTTCTCCTCTTCTATCTTCGCCTGCTTTTCTTCGAATACTTGGCGTGCTTCCTTATTTCGTTTCCACTCGTGGAAAGTTGGGAACATCAGTACGTTTGTGATGATGACCAGGACGCCGAGGCTGATCCACTTCAGCATCCACCTCGAGTGAGGTAGCCGCTGAGCGGCTTGGTAAGCGTAGTGCCAGATGACCCGTCCTATGGGCGGACGAAGCTCGGCTACCTGCTCTATGCGGGTTCTCGGAACGGCCATGGGTCAACTTTTGGTGTCCGGGTGCTTGTTCTCGTAATGTTCGCCGAGGAAGGTGACGCCGCCCGGCATGAAGGAGAGGACCGCGAGGGCCCTCGCTATCGCGTTGAACGCGGCGGCCGTCTCACCCTTCTTCTTGCTCTTGAACTGGGCCACGTCGCCCTTCTCGGCGATGACCTGGGAGAGCTCTGGGGCCTGAGCGATGAGAGTCGTCAGAGGAACCCTGCTCATCTCGAAGACCCAGAGGGGCACCGCGGCCGACAAGGCGATGGCCATGTGGGGAGGCAGACCTTCAGGTGTCGTCATCTCGAGCCTTGCTCTTACACCGGGCGCACACCTTCTTAGAACCGTAGTTGACGCCTGGCTCGTTGCAGCGAGGGCATGGCCAGAGCCCGTCATCCATGCAGAAGATGTCCTCGCTTCCACACTTGGGGCACACCTTGTCCGGGGGCTCTCTGAACTTTTTGTTCGGGCAGCGCTCACAAATCCAGTTCCGTGGATGAAGAAGATCCCACGACTTTTGGATCTCGTCAGTCACCTTGGGGTTTCTCGAGCTCTGCTACCGCTTCCTTTGATGTAAGACGACCACCCTTGAAGATACCCACCTCGAACTGGTCGCCGACTTGACGGAAGGCGAGCGTGCCCGGCTTACCGTCCTTGGTGAAGTAGTAGACGTCCCATGCGGCACCCTTCACCTCTACCGTGAAGGCGAAGTCGGCCCCCTCTGGAAGCCCCTCTGGGGTAAACCAGGACATGCCTACTTTACACCGTCAGAATCACCTGACTTCTTTGGGTCCCTCGGAAGGGCCCTGGCCGACTTCGGGTAGTTGTCGAGGTCGGTGAGGACCCCGCACTCTGAGCAACGGAAGGTCGCATAGTAGTCAGGGCACGAGTCTCCGTACGATTGATGGGAGGTCTGGAATAGGTCGGGTTCTTCTACGAGCAGCTTGGCTTTGCAACCACCTCCACCGTTCCCGATGCCGGTGCAAGTGGCTTTGGTAGACCACCCTTTTTGCTCACGCCCTTTTTTGAGGACTTTCATCCGAGGACTCCTTGAAAATGGGCCCATCAGGCAGCTTGTCTTTAGGGCGCCTGCCCGATCCCCCGCACGCTGTGCAATCGGGTTGGGGTTCGCCGAAGTTCAGAGCGTCAGCACACTCGCAGGGAACTTTTGGTGTCATAAGTGCCTCTCGAATCCGCTGAGACGCCGTGGTGAAGTCCGGAACGATGGTGATGATCGACATGTCGATCATCAGGTTGTCGACGAGCCCGAAATCTTCGACCGTCATGTTCTCGTCGAAAAAATCGCCCACGTATTCGCGGACCCTTGCGGGGTAGGGCCTGCCGTCCACCGTGTACCCCACGATGGGTAGCCCAAGCGCATGGGCGAAGCCTACCTCCCAAGCTGTGCCCACGTCCATGGAGGGACCCCGGAACGGCGTCATGTTGGCGAGCACGCCTTGACAGCTTCGAATGAGGTCGACGTTGGCGTGAAAGATTGCTCGGGCTTGCTCGCGAGGGTTGAGTCCGTCCAAGGCTAGTTCGGCATCGAGAGGGAACACCCCCTCGAGGTCGTATTTTCGACAGAGCGTCTTGAGTACATCCGCGTGAGCTTTTGGGTTGGGCAGGAACACGTCGGGACCCGCAAGGTAGACGCGAGCGCTCATTCTGCGGCAGCCTTTTCTAGACCGGTGTGGTTCGCAATCAAAGTGCAAACACGGACGAACTCTGTTTCAGGCAATTTGTTTTTCATGATGTTCACGACAGAGCAAACGAACTGGACGTTCTCCGTGCAGTAGGGTCCGTTTGAGTCCTTACGATCAATAGAGGGTCTGTAGGCTGGAGGCCCTGCCCAAATCATTGGTATGCCGCTCAGAGCACAAATACCGCTTTGAGATTCGTATATTTGGTCGAGGTCATCGTTTGATACTTGCCACAAATGTCCACGGCGTAGCGCGCTCAGCTTCCACTGCCCGATCAATTGTCCTGTGAAGTAGCGCGTTCCTTTGTAACCGTGCCCTCGGCCACCATTTTTGGCAATCCTTTCTAGTCGGG
>JACCDR011496955.1_pt1 | contig 24962 bp, 22 predicted proteins | sample 7446431 | NCBI WGS metagenome assembly JACCDR01 (sample SAMN15323443, study PRJNA562643) | freshwater metagenome | isolation source: river surface water | place: USA:Blue River Watershed | collected 2017-08-17 | reverse complement strand
AGGGGTAATATATTACCCTTAAGTAATGTCTAACTTGTTAAAATTTAGATTAATTTTATTAATCAATTGATCAAAGTAATTTGATCTAAATTTTCAATTAATCATTGAAAATAAGTTAACTTTTAAAAAGTTTTAATTTGGTATAAAACTTTAAAAGGTTAATAATTATATGAAAATGTATAATAAAAAAAACAAAAAAGCAAAAGTGCTCCATGTTAAATATGGAAGCAACTTTACCCGCGGTCCCTTTTCAGAACCACTTCCTGGTGTTCAAACCAAGCTCGACTGGCGCGATGCCAACCTCGATCAATGTTTACCCGGTAGATCAATTCGTCGCGATGTATAAAGCCACATCGCTGTACGGGAGGGCTAAGTAAGACAGACGATCTCTCCCAAGATCGCTGAATATCGTGTCTAATTTTTTCCGATAAGACTTGTCGGCGCCGTGTATTGTGTACACTACGATTTCGGTTTTCTGGTGGGATTTCAAATTAACCTCCTATCGATTAGAGGTTCCTGAGCCTACTCTTTTCCCGCAAAGAGTAAACCCAGAGTACGGTAACGATCTCGTACAGGCGGGACTTAGAAGATTCCATCTTTTTACTATCACGGTTTGGTTGTAAGTGTGCTTCGATACCACCTACCCCACAACCTCTTCCGTGTATTTTTTAACGAGGTTTTATCCTCGTAGTCAAATAAATGACTAATGCCACATGTACTTACACGAGTAGTCTTTCGTTGGGCAATTAGATCCAAGTGTGCAAGTTCCAACTACTGTACCCTTAGTAGATGCAATAGATTTAGCGCTCGGTGCAGAACATGCAGAACCAGATGAGGAAGAACCATGGTAATTCCTACAAGTACCTTTTGCAAGGAACCTACATCCGGCACCAAACTGACAGGGGACACTTGATGCAGGTTTTGACGCAGATTTTGCTTTACACGCAGCCGGTTTCTCAGCCGCACGTTTAGCTGCTTTCTGTGCCTTTTCCGCCAAATAGGCCGCTTGCTTCGTTGCGTATTCAGGATCTACCTTGTGAATATAAGGACAATCTTTCTCATCACAAGAACCATTATTTGCATTGAACTTTCTGCAATATACATTCTTGGCCTCGTAAAACTTCGATAGAGATTCTCCTTTGGCTTTCTGCATATTACGTTCGTGGTCACGTGCAGATTGTTCGCAAGATGCAGCCAATTGAGTACATTTCTTAGCCATTTCTAGCCGAGATTGTACTTTCGCAGCAAGTTCTTTCTGTGCTTGAGTAAGCTTAATGGTAGTGAACACATCAAGCGCATCGAGTTCCTGTTCTTCGTTCGTGAAAATATCACGTAACTCTGACAGGAAATCTTGCTTAAGTTCCTTAAGTTTGTTAGCATCATCCACCTTTGGTAAACGATTGACAACATACTTCCAGAACTTTTGAGCCCAAGATGAAGTCAAACAAGAGTTGTCAACGTCGATGCTACTAAATTGGTCCAGGAAATCCTTGATCTTGTTCTGAGTCTCCTTGTCATCATCTTTACTGACTTCCTTTTCAGTACGATAATAACTTCGTGTAGAATCGATAAGGTTTTTAATCCTATCGATTTGTTCCATCAAAGATTCGCGCAATTCCGTTTCAAGCTTTGCGGCTTTCTCTTGAAGTTTCAACGCCTTGTTCTTGAAGATTGCAGCAGACTTGAGTTTGTTGAGCACGATCTTGTAGAGCCGCATAGGATTCAGATGTTTGTTCGCGATCCGTTCCGCATGCGACTTGAACAAGCAGAGAAACATGATGTAAAGCCCCATGAGCGAATTCAGAGGATGCCATTTTGCCCAATGTGCTTTCGCACGACCTGGACCATGTCCACACTTTGGATCATCGCACGTAGGGAGCTTTCCTCCTGATTTCTCAGAAGGTTCATGATCCGCAGGGACATCTTCATGTTCACCAGGTTCGGCTGCATCAGCTGCTTCAATAGCAGCCTCTTCAACCTCTTCGAGTGAGCCAATTCTTTCGTCATCATCTGACAAAGGCACTTGAGCACCTGATGCAGATGCTTCTTCCATGGCAACATCAAACCAACTCGAATCACCTTTGCGAAGTTGTTCTTCGAAAGCAGCGCCAGAGTCAGCTTCAGCTTTTCCGTGAGGAACAGCAGCTTGTTCAGCAGCTTGAGGAACAGGGTGTCGATGACGCACACAGTAATTTTCATGAAGTTTGAAAACCAATTCTCCACATTCAGGGTAAAGGCAACGACAATCGTCCACGTTAGAATCACCAGACATGTTGAATGAGTTTGAAAAAGTTCGAGAAAGTTTGAAAAAGTTCGAGAAAGTTTGGAAAAACGTGTAGTTTGGAAATTCGATAGATACCGAAAATTAACAGAACGTTTAGTAAAGCTTAAAAGTCGTGAGCGTGTGAGATCGTAAAATCGCAAAAGGCTTGAGAACTTGAGAGCTTGTAGGATAAATCCTGTATAGCAGCCGAAATTTCAATTTTTTTCAAATTTTTAACCTCATAATTCATTAAAATATTGAGTATTCATATAGTTCCTAAAGTAATCTAATTTATTAAAAAATTAAAAAAACAATGATATAATCATCGCTTTTTAAGTTTTTTGCACAATTATCAATCTTATGAAGCATTAATAGTGAAGTTCGAACCTTCCGGGGTTCCTTTTCTTCACTATAATTCTTCCATCCGCGTCCCTTTCAAGGCGAGGATTAAGATCCATCTGAGCAAATGATTCTTGACGAGCTATTTTTTCTCGATTTTTTTCTTCTTCTTGGTCTTTTTTCCCTTTCAAATCTGCAATTTTTGAGATTGCTTCATAGTAGGTAAGTTGACCAATAAGTGTCTTTTGTGTGGGATCTGTAAGACCTGCTTCATGAAAAAGCCTGTACTTTTCAGATTCCAAAAATTTGGCTTTAATTTGTTCAGCCATTTTTTCAACATTTCTCATGTAATCCGAAAAGGTCATGATAAGTTTTCCACCTTGGCTATTAGCCCTGGCGCATACTGGGTTTTGACATGGAGTTCTTACATCAATTCCACATGGACAAGTGAAAACATGATCATCACTAACGAGTTCCCACTCGCTGTAAAATCTTTCCGCTTCACGAACAAAATCAGGATCTGAACTGCTCGCAGAAATATCACTCATCTTCAAAAGCAAGATCTCGAAAAATCGTCAAAAATCTTGTAGGGATTACCCTATTTAGCAGTTAAAATTTCAATATTTTTATAAAAAAAATAAATTATTTTACTTATCTAATTGAGAAGTCAGAAGCTCATATAATTGTTTTGCTAATTTACGCATTTGTTTTTTTGCTTCAAGAGATTTTTTATCAATAGCATTAATTTCATTAGTATTGAATTCTATGATCTTTTTTAAAGATTCAGCACTATTTCTTGGCCCATCATAAAATTCAGTTTCTCTTGTTCTTGATATACTACAAGCTATATTATCGCAATATTCTTGTCTGTTTGTACCACATATACAATCATACTTTTTAAGAGTTTTAATTCGTTTTTTCTCAGATTTATCTGGACTATGTTTTTTAGCTTCTATAATAGAAGCTTCACGTTGAAGAAGATTAGATTTTGCTTCATCAATAACTTTTTGATATGACTTTTTTTTTTCTTGTTGAGATTTTAATAAATCATCAAGATTTTTTATTTCACTTACTAGACTTTTTCTAGTTACAAATAGTTTTTCTTCAAATTTACTCGTATCTTGCTGATTACTCGTATCTTGCTGATTACTCGTATCTTTCTGATTACTCGTATCTTTCTGATTACTCGTATCTCGCATTTTACCCTCACGGATAAGTTTTTCTCTTTTATTAAACTCCCTACTTTCCGCGACTACTTGGTCTATAGATTTAAATACATACTCATCATCATCTAAAAATTTGGACATGTTTTCGGGTAAAATTAAAAATATTCAGGTATTTGTATATTTAAAGTAATAAAATTCAATTTTTAATAAGTTAAGATTATTCCAGGAAACCCTATGAGTGTTTAACATGTCAAAAAGTATTTAAGGGTAATATATTACCCCTGCTTATTAAATGGTTAAGTATAATATAAAAAACCTACTAACATGTTAAAAAAAATGATTATTTGGCCGCTATGCATACCCGCTCAAAGTTTTCGAAATTCATAGATCTGAAATGTCAAAAACTATCAAGAACATCGAGACCATCGATAATTCCTTTGTTCCCGAGAAAATGAGCAAAAAATATGGAAACTTCCATTTTGAAAAAGTTATCGCGAAAGATGCTGCAAGTGATGCGATGTCGTTACTCTTCACTGCTGAGAAAAATCTGCGCAATTTTGAGGACCTAAACCAGGCTCGTGGATCTGACCGTGGTTTTCATGGATTTGATGTCAGGGATGGAACTCCCTTACAACAAACTCAACAATCTCAAGAAGACAAAGAACGAGAAGAATTCAAGCGTCTGAGACATGAAACTCTCAAAAGAGAGGTTCAAGTTGCTCGTGAAGCACATGAAAATGCTCGCAAACACTACGACTCTCTCATTGTTTCAATTCAGGAACTGTTCAATGAACTCGTCTCCTTTGGAGTCTCTACTGCAGAGATTCAAAAAGTTGAAGATGAGTTTGTCGAAAAAGCCGAAAGATCTATGGATCTTGAAAGAATTGAAAAAATGTTCAAGTCTTGGACTCCTGAAATGAAAACTGCTGAAGTCGAAAGACTCAGTCGTAGACGTGAGGAGATCAAGAACAATGAAATTGCTCGCAAAGCTGCTGAACAACAACGCCAAAACAACCGTGGGAATTTTCAATCTCGCGCGCGTTATGGTGGAAATCGTTCAGTTCAGCAAAATCGCCCTCAACAAGCTTCTCGTCAAGAACAATTTTATCGCCCTCAACAAGGTCTTCGCGATGCTGCAAAATTGAATAAGTGACATTCTTGCTTTTAAGCATGAGTGTTTTTGTTTCTTTATTTTTTTGTATAAAATTTTAAAAGTTAAAATTTACTACCATATAGGATGAATAAAGATAATTATGAAAACCTGTTATTTGAAAATGATTTTCAAGTGAAACAATTAAAATTAGCATTTTCAATAGTTAAGAAATTTATACAATTTAATAAAAGAATTATGTTTGGCGGAATGGCCATAGATCACGCATTAAGATTAAAAGACGATAAATTATATCCGGATAATAAATTACCAGATTACGATTTTTTGTCGCCAATATTTCATATTGATGCATACTCATTAGGTGAGCAATTAGTGGAAAATGGATTAACTGGAATTAGTGTTATAAGAGGTCAACATGTTAGTACAATGAAAGTTAGATTAAATTTTGTTGATGTAGCTGATATAGGTTATATACCACAAAAAATTTATGATAAAATTCCTACAATATTATATGATGGAATATACAATGTTCATCCACATTTTCAATATATTGATCAACATCGAGCATTATCTATTCCATTTGAAAACCCACCAAGAGAATCATTTTTAAATAGATGGGAAAAAGATATAAAACGAATCACCTTGTTAAATAAATATTATAAATTAACCACAAAAAGTTCCGACAAAAAATTAAAAACTTTAACCTTTTCTCTAAAAAAATTATATGAGAATATTGAAAAGGTGAATGATATAGTGAATGAAGTTAATGAAAGTGAAAATGGTGATGGAGAAGTTAAAAATGATGACGTGAATAATAATGGAGATGTGAGTGATGAAGAAGTTAAAAATGAGGCGAATAATAATAAAGTTAACAAAGATGACAAATCAAAAAGAAAGAAGAAAGTTAAAGGTTCAAAAGAACAAGATGAAATTTGTCTTGGTGGATTACCTGCGTTAGCATATTGGTTAAATGAAGCTAAAAAATATAAATACACTAATAACACTGTTTTGGAAATAAAAGGAGATAAAATAACTATACCTGAAAAATATCCTTTTACTATTTTATCTTACAATAATATTAACATTAAAGGTAATAAAAAATATTATAATTCTATTTTAGAAAAAATTCCAAAAAGAACTATGATACATTTTGAAGATCTTGTATATGAAATATTACATACTCAAAATAACTTAGTATCAGCACATAGAATAGTTATTGATGGTAACACATTATATGTAGCAAATTTACAACACATCATGTGTTATTTATTATGCATTTATTTTGTAAGTGATGATAATATGTATTTATATTATTATACTGTTGCATATGATCTACTTATTTTCATGTGTAATAAATATAATGATATAACAAAAGAAGAAAATAATAACTCTGAAGTTAATGATATAAAACATTTTTTACCTTCAGTTGAAATATATGGAGATCGCAACATATCAGACTCGTATGAGATTTATTTACAAACTACTTTATTCCAAATAGATAATGAAAAATATATTATTGATGCTCCAAAAGATGCATTTCCATCTTTTAATAAAAAAATAAGCGATGAATACTATGAATATGATCCAGCATTATCTGAATTTTACCAAATTGATGGCGAGGAAACTAAAAAATTTGATTAACAAAAAATTTGCTTAGTATAATGCGTAATTTAACCTTTTAAAGTTTTATATCAAATTAAAACTTTTTAAAAGTTAACTTATTTTCAATGATTAATTGAAAATTTTAACAAGTTAGAAATTACTTAAGGGTAATGTATTACCCCTGACTTGTTAAATGGTTAATTAACCAGAAAATGTTGGAGTATAAGTAAAATCATCTAATTGTTTACATATTGATTCCCAAATTGTATCATGTGAAATTAATGTATCTCTTGATTGTAAATGAATACATTCTAATATTTCTAATTTTCTTTTTTTGTCTTTTTTGTTTTTTAAAATATTTTCAATAATTTTATAGATAAAAAATGGATGATACGGACTATTATTTTTGTCATCTGGTTTAATTTTGTTAAAAATATGAATTACTCGTCTAAAATAAAAATATATTAGTTTTAGTTCGTGTTCGGTAAGTTGTGGTGGTTCAATACCTGTTATAACTTTTCGGATTAATGGAACATTATCATTATATTTGGTCTTCTTAAGTTCTTTTAAATAATTTCTTATAATTTGACAAGATACGTTTTCTAAATAAACATTATCTCTTTTAATTTTACTCTTTATTTTATCAATAATTTCAGTAATATCTGAACTCTCTTTTGCTTGTATTCTATCAACCCAATATTTGCAATGTTTAGTTGGTTCATATTTTCCATGTTTAGTTCGCTGACCTTCTTGATAAAAAAACTGTTCATCTTCAAATACAACACCATATAATTTTTCTATTTTTCCACAATGACATATAAATTCGCTAGTTTTGGATTCTATAAATTGTTTATTTCCACAAGAACACATAATATATTTTGTGTGTGAAATCTCAACATCAACACATAAATATTCATAACCATTAATTTTATTATCACAATCTTTGTTATTAAAATTGTAATACTTATTTATCTTCTTACATATTAAGAACACATTTTTAAGTTTGCCAATAATATTTTCTGTAATTATAAATTCGGTGAACAACATATAGTTTTTCTTTTTTTCTTCATTACAACTTGAGATATAATAATTTTTAAGTATTTCGATACTTCCAAATTCATATGTATTTTTAGTATCATTAAGATAATTTATACTATTTGTAACTTGTTTTTCGTGAATAGCTTCTAATTCATATCCATTAAATACTTCCAAAACTTCTCCCAACCACTGAATTTTAGTTAATATGTTTGCGTTCAAACTATCTATCGTTGATGACATTATTTTATTTTAGTATAATCAACACACATAAGTATATCAAATAAATAATTATTGTTTTATAAAACAATAATTTAATTAATCTTTTTAACATGTTAATTTTTAAACTATAAATAAAATATTTTCTAATATCATTTAAACCATCAATGATTATAAAATATATTAAAATATAAATCATAATATAAATCACAATATGGCTAATAAGGATATTGCAGACGAATTAGATAGTCTCTTGAAAGAGTTGACAGATGAAGATTTGGCAAAATTGCCTGCTGAAGAAATTATTGCTATGAAACAAAAAATTAATCCATATGGTAGAATTATTGAAGGATCAGATAAATATTTGAACTTTTCTCTTACCCAAATTTCGCACGAATATTGGAAAAAACTAATTACTACTGCACTAGTTGGCTTTTTAAATCGTATGCTGGATGAGTGGAAAGTACCAGAAGGAGTTCCTGTAGTTCCAGTTTATGAGTATTTGGAAGACCCAACTAAAGTTGATATTCCTGAAATAGTTCTTAAGAAAGATGATAAGAATGCACTTTATGATTACACTTTTAATAAAGAATGGATGAAGAAAAGAGTAATTGTAAAAGAATTTCTTGAAGAATTATTCCAATTTAATCCTGATGAACACGTAAGATCAGCATATAGACCAAATCCTAAAGACGCTACAAGAAAGAAAGTTGAAACAGAAGCCGCAGATTTGGCTGTAAAACATTTACTAAAAACAGATCGCGATTTTAGAACACAAGAACTAATGAATCAAGAAACTATGACTTCCGAAGAATATACAAAACAAATGGAAAATGTTAAAACAGAAAAAGAAAATCCTGCTGAAACCAAGGAACACAAATATGTTAAAAAAACAGTTTACGTTGGAGGAAAACCTAAAGTAGTTATCAAAAAAGTTAAAAAGCCAAATACACAAGAAGAAGTTAGCAAGAAAATTAATGGTAAAGATCCAACTTTATCCTCAACAATCAGAGAAATGATTCCACCTCATGACTTTTTTGGAAGATTCAAGAATTATTTGCAAGAAAATTATGAAGAACTCCGTGATGGAGTTAAAGATCTCTATTGTGAAAAACCAGAATTTGAGCTAGCATTGATTCCTCATTCATGGCACGATTCTTTGGATGATGCAGAAAGTTACAAGAAAAAACATAGAAATGAATTTATTGCGGAAGTATTTACAGCACACAGTGGAAAGTGGAATATGGTTGACTGTTTTAAAAACCAAAGAGAATCTGTTAATTTCTATAATGATAATACAATTGTAATTGAAGAAATGATTAAACAAATTGAACGTGATGAGAAACTTGGTCAAGATCTCATGAAAAATCGTATTAAGAAAGCAAAAAAGAAAAATATTATTCAAGAAGGTCCAGATGCTGAAAGTTTCAAAAAATGGAGAAACAATAACTCTACTCTTAAGAGTATGGGGGCTGAACATATTGGTGATATGGCAAGTGATGACTGTCCAGAAGACGCAGTTCAAGTTGATGTATGGAAAGTAGCAAAAGGTGGTATCGAACTCACTAAAGAAAGATTTTTCACAAAAGCAGAAGCACCAACAGTACCTCAACAATAAAAAATTGAAATATTATATCAAAATATTACATTACCAATTTCATTGTCTTCGATATCAATTTCATTATGTCTTATAACACTATTGGCAGAAATAATCCAGCAATGATCAGTTTAATGGATGATGATGTTAATAATAAAATAAAATCTTTAACATTTGAACAAGTTATTGAAGCACAAAAAATTAGAAAAGAAAAAAACATAAATGAAAGAAAAAATATACTCAAAAAAGCAAAATTATAAATAGTTTTAATCATTTAACAAACCAGGATAAGTTTATTATTATAAATTTAATTTTTTTGATATTACCTCTGACTTGTTAAATGTAATATAAATTTAATTTTTTTGATATTTCTCTATTTAAATAAATTAGTTAAATTTGGAGAACTTAATTTTTTATATAATCGCAAATGAGTAAATATTGTAAATGAAAAATAATAAGTTAATACTATGATCGCCGCTGAAAAACTTATAACAAATATTGGAGTTTTATCTAATGAATATAATAGTGGATATATTATTAATAATAATAACAATATTGTTATTGGTATAATTATTGACCAATTTTTTAAAGATTTAACTTTTTCATTTAATTTTCTACTATTACTAAATCTTCCAATTAAATTAGGAAAAAATAATGATATATTAGATGTTTTTACTAATGTATTAATCATGTTAATTGTTGATGTACTATCTGACACAACCTCCATCATATATTTGTTAATTATTATATATTTGACAACATAATATAATTATCAAATAAAATATTATTTTAAACTTGAAACCAAGCACAAATACCAATTATATCATAAATTAAATGCCATATTCCATAAGCCATTATAAACATATAAGGAACTATTAGAAAAACTAATTTATCTTGAGGTATCTTAACAAAATTTACAAGAAGAATTAAAATTAATATAAATACAATCATTAAACCAAAATGAAAATAAGCATGTCTAAACTGACTAAAATGCCCTCCTTTTTTTTCTATTATATCATCAACTTCTTTTTTTAACTTATTATCATCATATTTTAACACATCATGATAAGAATTAGATAAATCTTCATTTACAGTTCTTAATATATCATTTCCATCTATTACTTCTTGTTCATATGTATCTCTAGTAAAATATTTATTAACAAGAGATCTATTTTTAAATTTATATGAAGCTAATCTACGTTTGTATTTATTGTCTAATTTATTCATAAATGCGTTCAATTCTTTTTGTTGTTCTGGTGTTAACTCATCTTCATCTTGACTTATTGTTGGTTGAGAAATAGTTGGTTGAGAAATAGTTGGTTGTGAAATAGTTGGTTGTGAAATAGTTGGTTGTGAAATAATTGGTTGAGAAATAGTTGGTTGAGAAATAGTCGGTTGTGAAATAGTTGGTTGAGAAATAGTCGATGGGAAATTTTGTGAAATAGTTGGCTGAGAAATAGTAGGAGATTTTACTAAATTTATTTCAAATGGTTGTGTATTTGTGTCAGAAGTATTTGTATCAGAAGTATTTGTCTGTAAGATATCAGAACTCAAATTATTATTATTTAACAATTTTTCATTTTCATTTTCATTTCCATTTCCATTTTCATTTCCATTTTCATTTTCTCTTAATAAACTTTGATCAGACATCTTTATTATGTGGATATATTCTATCATTTTTCTTTTCATATGAATTAATTAAACGACTTTTATGAACAAAAAATACTATAATTAACATTATAACAAAATACATAACTATACAGGTTGGAATTAAAATATATAACACATCATAAAAATAACAAATTAATAAAATACACGCCAAAATAAGAAATGCTGCGATAGAAACATATAAAATACTATTTTTCCACCATAATTCTGATTTTATGATTTTATAATTTGCAACATCATTTAGCATTTTATTTTCAACCTGACTATTAATTATTCTTTTCTCATTTTCTTCTTTTAATTTATTAAAAACTCTCTTCTCTCCAACATATTTTACAATATTATCGAATGCAGTACGCTGTTTCCCTTGTTGAAGGTTGCAAACATATCCATTTTTTGATAAAACGCCACCATCGCTGCTGGAGTTATTCATTTAAATATGTTAATTATTTATATATAAATAGTTATATTTTATCATTTTAAAATTATATTGGTTTTTTAACATTAAAAGGATCGTATGTATTTCTTACAGGTCCCATTTGTTTAAAGAAATCATATAACCATAACCATTTTTTTGATGTATCTTTTTCATCGATTGCATTTTGCAAACTGTCAATACCTTTTCTTGTATTAAGAAATCTTTGCCTAACATTTGCAAAATATTGTATTGTACATCCTATTATAAACGAAACAAGAGCACCAATATAATACCAAGTTCTGTCATCATTATTTTCTATATTTAAAGCAATTACTACTAATAATATAGCGACTACCCAAAAGCCAACTACAACTTTAAATAAATCCATTCTAACTTTTATATATAACATAATATTTTAAAAAAAGAATATACTAATAAGTTAATTTTTAATGTTAGTATTTAACGTTAAGGCACTAATTTCTTTTGTTGTTTTACTGTAAAAATATATAAATATAATAACAATACCAAAATATAATCCAGCTAATCCAAAACTTATATATTTAGTTATTGAATCTTCACATCCAAAAATACCGTAAAATACCATTGCAATAAACAAAATTAAAAACAAAATAATATAAAAAGTTTCGAGTATTTTTAATTTTTTTAATTCTTCAACTTTTTCTTTTCTATAAGGGCTTGGTAGTATTATATTATTTTTTTCTGACATGATAAAATATATTTTATATATTATGTGATATATTTTTTTTTTTACTGTAAAACTTAGATTAATGAAATTAACCTGTTGATCAAAATATTTGATCAAAACTTTAAAAGGTTAGTACCCATTTTGTGCTTCTATTTCATGTAATTGTTGGTATTCTTCTGGATTGTCAAAATCTGTGTTAAAGTATTTGTTATTAAAACCATTTTTTGATTTTAACATTCTTGCTTGACCATATGTATCAATTCCATCAGCAAATGTTTGCTCTTGTCTTGTATCTTTCGCCATTTTGCGTTTAATTTTATGATTTTGATGATGACCATGTCTGACTTTTGATTCACTAGTAAAATCTTCACCATTAATGTTATTTAATTTATTCAATAATAAATTACTAGGTTTAATCCCGGAGTAATTTTGTGTTGTTTTTTGAGATTCAATATATCGCGGATCACTTACATTTCTAGTTTGGTTACTTGTTAGAGATTCCCTTACTTGTTTTTTATTATTAGAAATTTTATATAATCCATTGTCTGCAGCAGACTGTGCTATAGCATCTCGTAAATCTTTTGTATCTTTTGGATCTTTTAATTTTTTTGTTGCTTGTTGCATACTATTCAAAATTTCATGATTAATTTCAATATTATTTACAAGATCTCTGTTATTATTCATTGGTAATTTGTTATATTTAGCTACACGCATACCTTCAAATTTTACATTTGGCGCTAAACCTTGTGAAGCTAATCCACCAATTTGTTTAATTTTGTAAACTTCTGACATATCTAGTTTTTTCTTTGCTTGTTGGTTTACTGCTGAATCATTAAATTGACCACCTTGAGCAACTTGCTCACGAATATTTCTTTGTCCTTGTAAATCAACGATAAGACGAGCAAGTTCGCGATTAACAAGTTCACCATCAACAACAGCCATGTAAGCATGATCTACAAATGTACTACCTCTATTATTATTCCATTTTTGATAATTTTTATCTTGACTTGCTCTTATTACTCCATAATGTGCAATTTTAAATCGATGATCCGGAACTGTATATCTAAATCCAATAGTAGGGTCGCCAGACAACATACTAACTGCATCTCTTCTGTTTCCTTGAGCCATATCAACTAAGTCTTTTATAACTCCATCAGTTTCATAGTTATCAGCCGTAATTCCCCATGGTCTACCTTGCTGACCAATACCACCGTTATGAAAACTATCCATAGATTCATCAAAATTTTTGTATCTATCTTTGTATTGGTACATACCTGATTTGATGTTAGCAACCATTTTTACTGGATTAATTCCCTCTTCTGGTAAAGAAAAATCAGAATCATTGTATAATTTTATAAAAGCTGATCTCGCATATTGTTGTTCCAAATGTTTTCTCATATCTGGAGCAGTTGCGATACCTCTATCATCACGTTGAGTAAACTCATGATCAGTAAAACTACCATCAGGTAAATATGGATCAGACTCATCACCAAAAGTACCATAATGTCTTAAATTCAGAAACTGATTCGAGTGAGTACCGCCACCTCTATCAGACGGATCACGAGGTGCTTCAAATGCTAAATTTGGATCATCAGGTCTAAAATCAACTAACAATGTTCTAATATGTCTATCAATTTGATCCGGGTCTTCTGGATATGGTGTTGCCTCTATTTTTCTCAAATAAATGTCATTTGGCATATCACCATATGCGCCGCTATCGGCCAAATTATGAACTCCAACATCAATATACGACATGATGATATAGTTATATTATTAAGATACCGTATTATATTATATAAAATTTAATATCTTTGAAAGTTTTATCAATTGATTAATCTTTAAAATTAATCTAAATTTTGATCAAACACTTTGATCGAAACTTTAAAAGGTTAAAAGGTTTACAGTAGATTAATTTATATTAAATATAATTATTGAACTTTTATATAGAAACAACTATGAGTGAAAATAATAATATTCAATTTGTTAATAATTTAAAGAAAGAAGGGTTAGTACCCAATATGGATGTTGATTCATTAAATATAATAAAACACGATTTGTATAAGAAAAGAGTTAAATCATCAAATGACGAGAATAGATTAATTCTCAATTCTATGAATAATCATAACACACACTGGATTGAATGTAATGGTTTAATATTAGATTTGAGAACTTTAAAACCACTTGTTTACAATCCATATGTTTTTCAGACAAATATTAACACTACAAAAGTAAACAAATTTTTATCAGAAGATATGTATGATATTTATGAAATTCAAGATGGAACTTGTATTAATTTATATTATTACAATGATCATTGGGTTATTGCAACTAGTAATGGTTATGAAATGAATAATAGAATATGGGATGGAGAAATTTATCAAATTTTAGTAAATGAATGTCTTGCAAAATTACCAACTATGTCTATGACGTGGGAACAATTTACTAATTCACTAGATAAGAAATTTTGTTATAGTTTTGGATTTAAACATCCTAAGATTCACAAATTTTTTGAAATTGAAGGTAAAGAAATTTATGATTTCTGGTTTATTCATTCATATGATTTAACTAATGTTAATAGTAATGAAACTCCTATTGCGCCAGACTATATGGATAAATTTAATTATATTTCTCCATTTAATTTTATTAGATCACAAACTTTATACAGCGGTCAAGAAATTAATAACATTAAGCAATTATATAGTCTAGCATATAAATCATACGATACTTATAAAAGTGAAGCAGAAAAATTTAATGAAATAAATAAGAATGAAATATGTGGAAAGATGGAAATGAAAGAAACGAATGAAATGAATAAGAATGAAATAAGTAAAGCGAGTGAAATAAGTGGAAAGATGGAAATGAAAGAAACGAATGAAATAAGTAAATTATATAAACCATGTTATGGGTTCATTTTAAGATCAAACAAACAATCTATAACAAAAGAACATTCTAACTTAATGATAAAATCAGTTTTACTTTCAAGTATTCATCACACATTTTATGATGAAAAACTAATTTTATTAACAAAAAAATTTAATGATTATGATAAAAATAATATTGTATCTCTATATGCATACTTAACTTATAATCATACTTTTACTGTATTGTTTCCTAATTATGCAAATAAGATTAATGTTATTAACAACAATATTGATGAAATTATATCAAATATATTAACTAAAAAATACACAAGTAAAATTAAATTATCACCACAATCAAGTCTATTTAACACAATGTTACAAAATAGATCCGCAAACTCTCAACAAACAAACTCTTTACAAACAAACTCTTTACAACCTACAAACTCTTTGCAAACAAACTCTTTGCAAACAAACTCTTTACAACCTACAAACTCTTTGCAACCTACAAACTCTTTGCAACCTACAAACCTAACAAATTTAACTCATTCACTTATTATGCAAAGAACAAATTTAGCACTACAAAATTCTACATCACTTAATCTTTTTGAATATGTAGCTGATTCTATTATAAATAAATTTAATAAATTAAATTATGATATGGATAATAGATCTACAGAACAAAAGAAAAAAATATTAAAAGAATATATTCATCACATGAGCCACTTTGAACTATTAATGTTGTTACCTTTTGACAATTTAAATAATTAGCTATTTAACAAGTCAGAGGTAATATATTACTCTTAAGTAATTTGCACTTTATTACATACTCTCTTTAATAAAATAAACATATTTTTTATATCACCTTCAATCTTCTTAATTTTAGAATTAATTTCATTTATTTCAAGTTTAATTGAATGAGATTCATCAAATAATAACTTATTTCCTATTTGAACTAGATTATCATTTTGTTCTTTAGTATAATTAGAATGACCTTGTGAACTACTTTGTGAATTATTATATGAGTTACTTTGTGAACTATTTTGCAAACTACCGCCTTGCAATACATTTTGCAAACTACCGCCTTGCAATACATTTTGCAAATTATTATGTGAGTTATTTTGTGGTGCGTCGATAATAATACCATCCGGTGTAATAATACCTGTATTTTTAACAGCAGTTACTCTATTAAATTTATATATTTTGTTAAATAAAGCAGGATCAAATATGAATTCGCCATTTTTACCTTTAATTTTAAATTTTTTGTTATCAGTTGATATAATTGTATAACCATCAGAAACTTCTCCGTTGCTAGTTATCCATCTAATATAATCTTTAACAACTAATTGATTATAATTTTCAGGCAAAACTTCTGTATATTTTTTATATAAATCTTCAAAACTATAACCTTTTTTAACATTATTTTTTTTCATACTTAATTTTCCTCTTCCTTTAGCATATTTGATATGTGACCTACTTGTTATTTCGTTAGTGTCGTTAATATTATCAAAATCATTATCATTGTTTTTTGAAGCAGACACTAGTGAGTCTAATTTTTTCAAACTAAACATAGGATTATCTGAACTCATACTAATAATTATTAAAGAAATTGTATATAATAATATATAAGAAATGTCTAATCAAGAAATAAATATTAACACAGATATTGATAGTATTAAAGATCTAGATAATGATAGACGCGCATCAACATTAATAGCAAATCTTCATATAACAAAATTTCAAAATTTCTATAAAGAAGAGTTTATGAAAAAGTTTAATTTTAATAAAATGTCAAATATTAAAAATAAAGAAATTGATTTGCTACAATCATCTATGAAAAGGTCTGATACATTAAGATTAATGAAAGAGCGATATCAATATAATACTATGGACACAATAGTTATTGTTATGAAATTATACGATTACAAAACAAGACAAGAAACTAATTATGGAACTTTATTTTGTGAATTAGAACACACAGTTAATCCAGAAAGAAAGAAAATATCAATCTCAAAACAAGCTGTTGGAAATGTAATTTTTACATTTTTTTCAGCTACGCCAAGTTACATATCACAAGATGGTGAATACCGATCACAATTTTTGTTGTACTTAGGATTAAGACGAAGTAAAGAAGAATTTGTTGATATATGGGATGATATTGATGAATATATTAACAAGATAAGAAAAGATCGTGGTTGGTCATTGTTTACAAGTTATTTTTATCCAAAGATGGAACAAGAATCTAGAAATAATGAAGTTGAATACAAAGTTAAATCAGAATTTTTAGATATTTTATTATTATGTATTGCGTGGTTCAATGTAATTTTTGATGAAATGATTGGCCTTAAAAAAAATCATGTTAATGAAAAATTTATAGACATATTTTTACGCGAATCAGAAAAAGATATTTTATTTATAAAAGATTTAATTAACAAATATACATTAGAAAGAATAGAAAAATTTCGAAATGGAATTACTTATCACAGCATGGAATCATCTATTTATAATTCAATTAACATAAATTGTGGTTATAAAATGGTACCTTTAAATATTAAAGAGGTTCAAGACCCACTGAAATTAAAATACAAACCATGGAGAGAATTTTTTATTTCAAATAGGTGCAATGATTTAATAATAAATAATATTGCTCCAAATTATTCATTCATTTTAGATTGGTTTTATATAAAAAATTCAAGAAAAGGACTTTTTGATAACACTTCGCAATATGATAAAATGAAAAACAGTGAAATAGCAAAAGGAATTTTGCAAATTTTATACGAAGCACAGCGAAATACTTATTTTATTTCTGAAAATATTAACAATAAATCACAAAAAAATATTAAAGAATGGTTCAATTCAAAATTTAAAAAACTTAATGAAAAAATTGATGATTCTATTAATTATTCAATGGAAGAAATTATTATGTCAGAAGTAACATTAGGTTTTGTTAATGAATATATTGGAAGAACAATCGCAGATTCTATTAATATGACACAAAAATCTAAAAAATATGATAAGATGTTATGTTATCCTTTCAAAGAATCCGGGTATAGACATTTTGCAAAATATATGTTTGATATTTGTTATGGGTTATTTTGTCTTAACTCTAAATTAAATATTATTCATGGAGATTTACATTTAAATAACGCCACTATTGGAAAATTATATCAATTAAATGAAAGTATAATTACGCACATGCCTTATCGAGATGAAAATATTGACAAATCAAATATTTTATATGTGATAGATGATAATCATCAATATATTTTTCCCAATAATGGATTCTTCGGATGTATCATTGATTTCAGTAGAAGTATTATCAACCCTATTAATTATTTAAATTTTACTGATAAATCTTTACCTATATCTTATAAACTAGTTGAGAATGAAGACAAATTTGTATCGGGAGAAATCTTAAATCTATTAAAATTATATTTACAAATGTATCCTAATAAAATTAAACAACAAGAAGAACTAACTGTATTATTTAAAAATTATTTTGATGCAGTTTTTAAATTATTAACAGCAGTTGATATTTATATGTTAACTTTAAGAATGTTAAGATCATTACAACATTTACCTCCTCATAATGTTTCAAAAAAGTCGATGGGATTATTAGAAAAAATTAACAACATGGCAGAATCTTTTATAACAACTGAAATGAATAACTTAATCTATGAACCTGAAAAATACAACAAAAAAATATTAGAAGAAGATTATCCTTTATTGAAAATTATAAAAACATGTTTTGCTGAATTTAATAATTTAGATCTAGTAGGTGTTATTAGTGATGTTTACTGTTATAGTAATAAAATGGAGTATTCTTTAAATATTTATGATTCTATGCCAGATTATATGAAATATATTAAGGCAAAAATTAATAATAAAATTGTAGAGTTAAAATATTTTTCTAAAAGAAAGAAAAAACTATTTACTGAATTTGAAAAACAAAAAATACATAATTTAGATATGGTTAACTACATTGCAACTCGTCATAAACAAAAACTATTTTAACAAGTTAATTTATTAACAAGTTAATTTACTGACAAGTTAATTTATTAACAAATTAAGTACCTATAAGATCCCCAAAATACTCATAATTAAGTTATTAACAAGTTAATTTATTAACAAGTTAATTTATTAACAAGTTAATTCATTAACAAGTTAATTCATTAACAAGTTGATAGTTGGAATACCATTAATTAAATAAATATCTCCAGATTTAATGTTAATATTAGTTGGATCATTTTTTTCTATAAATTTATAATTTAATTGTGATCCTTTTTTTGGTTTTTTTAAGTCAACAAATTTTTTTGGATTTATATGTTCTCTTTCTAGAACTTTACCATTTAAAATCTCAATATGATAAAACTCAGGAATCTCATGAAAATCATTAACATCACGAAATTTATCGTTTGATATTACATAATTTCCATCAGATAAATAAATTGTTAATAAATCATCTCTGCCTTTTGTGTGATGTTTAGTGTTTTTTAATTTCTCTTTATCATATGCAAGATGATATCTTATTTTTGGATATAATTTTGACATAGTTACTAAATCACCAACATATAAAGAATTTTCTTTTAATACTTTTTTAGTCAGACTATCGAGTGATTTTGGTTTTGCTAATTTTTCTAGATCATGAAGTGTTTCATATTTTTTATCCATATTAATATTTGGATTTTTTAAAACAAAATTGTATGATAAGTTTGGATAATTTATTAATGAGTCTGTTAATATTTGTGATAATTGATTTAAATTATTTTTAAACTCTAGAAGAGTAAGATGTTTTTTTTTACTTAATGCATGAATTAAATTATGTCCATCAACCATTAATTTCGAATTATGATTAATAAAAATTTCTTTCTTAATATCTTCCAATGTTTCTTGTTGATTAATATTAATATTTTGATTGTTAATATTTTGATTGTCAATTTTAGTGTTATTGGGATTATTGTTTTTGTCTAAATTATTTTGCTGTTTTTTATTTAAAGGTCCTTCTTGACATTGAGTCCATGTTGTAGATGTGTCATTTGATGTGTCATTATTTCTACATAAATGATCTTCAAGATAATAATCAATAAATTCACTGCCTCCAAAAATAACTGGCTTTTTGTTATAAGAAATATATAAACTACAAAGAGCAACAATCAAAATAAAAATTAATAGTAAAAAAATATAATCTACTTTTCTTTTCATCTATATTTTAGAACTTCTAATTTAGATTTTATATAAAATATTTTTCATTTTGCTAATTTGTCATTTTGCTAATTTGTCATTTTGCTAATTTGTTAAATGGTTAATATACCATAAATGTCATTTAATATTTTTAATGTCATGTCTGCTTTTAGTCTTTCACTTTTACCTATTTTAAAATGCGATTTAAGTTTTTTTTCTTCAGCAGATAGATTATTTTCATCAATAAAATCAAGATACATGACTGATTTACTTTTAAAAGGATCAATAAATATAATGATATTGTCTTTCATACAAATATAAGATTTTTCATCATTTAATATAAAATCCCAATTTAGTTCAAATAAAGCATATAATTTTTTGATATCAGAAGTTTTATATTTTTTGATATATTTTTCGTGTAATTTAGTTTGCTCTTTTGAAGGTAACTTTTTAATATTTTTATGTTTTAATATCAAACCATTATATAATTTAAATTTTTTATCATTTTGTTTTTCATTAGTTATTTGTGTATTTTGCTTTTCATTTGTTTGATTAGTATTTGTGTTAATTGTATTGATTGTGTTGTCTTGATTTGATACTTGATTATTTTCTTGATTAGTTATTTGGTTATTTTCTTGATTTGATATTTGATCATTTTCTTGATTAGTTATTTGTGTATTTTGTTTTTCATTAAAATCATAATCTTCGACTGTTGTGATAGTTGAATTTGTTTTATAACTATTTGTGGTTTCATAACTAATTACACTTAACGCATCATCATTGTCATTGTTATTATTGATGTCATTATTGATGTCATTGTACAAAACAAGATTATTTTTAGGTTCGGTATTCATAATTTTATTAATATGAGTTAGAGAATCACTAATTTTACTTTCCAATAAATTCAAATTATTTAATGAACTTGTTATGGCTTTCGATGATGTTGTTTGATATTCCATTAAAATTCTTCTTGTAGCAGATGAATGTTCTAGGGTATTGTTAATATTAATTAATATGTTTTCGATTTGACTAAATTCAAATGTCTTTTCTCTTATAATAGTTATTTTGAAGAATAATATTTCAATACATTTTAATATTAAGTCATTGCTAATATTTGATAAAAACATTACAGGAATTTTACCATGTGACATATACGAATCAATAATACAAATACTATCAGAGATATGAGGAAATTTTGATCTTTTTGATAAAATAATTCCAGCATTAAATAAACTACCATTAAGGTCTTTGTAAAATTTATCAACTTCTTTTTTTGGAACTGTACCACTATAGTTTTTTACTTCAATAAGACATTTATAAATCATTCCGTTGTTAATATATTCAAGAATGAAGTCGCCTTGGTTACCTAATTTTGCAGTTGATATTAAATTGTACTGATTAGATAATTTTTTACATAATACTTCGAAAGAATCTTCTCCTTGTTTTCCTAAAATTGATGGCTTTTGAACAAGAGATTTTAACATTCCATATGGTTTTTTCATGTTCGTTTTTGAATCATATTCTTCATCAATCATAAAGTCTTCAGGAATATATTCTTCTCCATTTTCTAAACATTTATTTCTTCTTCTTAATTCTTCAAGTTCTTTTGTTTTTTCTTTTTCTTTGTCAATTTCTATGTTTAAAAACCCAATAATATTATTTGATGTTTCTGTTTTTGTTTTATAATAGCAATTATTAATCATTCTAATAATCTCATCTTCTGTTAAAGTATGTACCCATTTATACACTTCGGCATCTAATTTTTCTAATATATTAGCCGAAATAGGAAATTGAGTATCCATAATATAACAGTCTTTTATTTATAATTATAATTCATATTTTAGATTAAATTTTTTTTACAAAACAGAGTTAATGGATGATTCAGCATTTGAAGATTTAAATCCTGATTTGATCATTGATTTAATATCTGGACAAGCAACTGAACCAGTTGACAACATCATGTAACCAAGCAAACAACATAAATCATCATTAACAGGATGATATTTTTGTTTCACATAATCTTTTAAGTCTTTTTTAAGTTTTGCGCGCATTGTGTCCCATTTGCTACTTTTTACAGGCATCATAACATAATTTCCGCAGATAGTTGGATTAGCTCCTTTAATTTTGCTAGAAATATAAGATTGTAATAAATAACTTGATACTCCGCTACTTTTAATTTCAGTCAGTTCTTCATGTTTGCACGACTCATTTGAAGGTTTGGTTTTAGTTCCACTTACACTTTCCAGTACAACTTTATTGTGCAAAATTTTTAGCATTGCATCAATATCAAGGGCAGGTTCTGTTTTTTTAGTCTCACTATTCTTTTTCTCAAGTCTAATATTACCAACAACACCACAATGAATATTATCTTTTAAAGATTGCAGAATTTCATTTGCAGCATAATTAAAATATTCTCTATTCGTAGAACCTTTACATTCTCTAACACAATTACTATAAGCTGAGTATAATTTATATGGCACAAGACACTTCAGCGCAATACCAAGAGATTTGCGAACTGATGATCCTGTACCTTTAACATTCCAACTAATAGTGAAATAACCATTATTGTAACCGCACTCAACATCTCCTACTTTAGATCTTTTTGTAGCAAGTGGACTACCTGCTAAGTTTGTACGAATTAATAGAAAAATAGCAAAACACAAACATGCTTCTTCAGATCCATCAGGGAAACATTCACATCCACAAGATCCTTTTAATCTTGCTAAACAACATGAACTCAATTTTGATTTAAAACTAATGCCAACACCTACATCTCCAACAAGAGATGTTCGATCAATGAACAATGTTAAATTATCTTTTTTTCCGTCAATCATAATTTTATATAATTTAGTTCTATATTAATAATAATTTATTTTTATTTTTGAATTTTATTTTTTCATTTTACCAAAAAAGCAATCATATAAAAAAATGAAAAATCAAAAATTGAATTTTATTTATATATTAAACGATTAATCATACACACATATAGTTAAACAGAATGTCTGATTCCAAACAAACTAAATCTCGCAAACAAGCATCTAAGAAAGAAACTAATCCTACTACTCCTAAACCAAAAAAAGAAGTAAGCGAAAAGACTAAACTAGAACAAGCGAATTATAATTTGGCTCTAAAAGAGATATCCGACTTGGATTATATTGGAAATAGCAATATTTTGGAAAAGAAAAATTATGAAAAACTAGCATCAAAATTCTATTTGATGGTACTAGAACATATTAAAAATAATAAAAATTCCACAAAATCGGCATTTGCTGAACGCTATCCTAATGATAAATATGTAACTTTTGATGAAAAAATTAATCCAGTAAAAAAGGTTAGAACTGCTGCTGTTAAAGAAGAACCAGTTAATAAACAACAACATAAAAAGAAAGGACAACCAAGAGTTACAAATAATGTTGTAAGCGATTCTGATGAAGAAAATTTAAAATCTCCTCCATCTGAAAATGAATCTCAAGCTAATGAAAAATCTGAAAAAACTGAAAAAACAGAGAAATCAGATAAATTGGAAAAAGATGAAGCGGCTTCGGCATCTTCATCAAATCCAGAACAAAAAGCTAAACGTTCTGCTAAGAAAAATGTATTTCAAATTGGTAAAAAAGGTAAAGTAGCACTAGCTGTAATTTGTAATAAATATATTTATGAGATTTATTCTAATGAAGAGTTAGCTGATAAGAAACTTAATATGAAATTATTTACAAAATTTGTATATAATATTAATAATTTCCCTGAGCAACTTAGTAGAAATATAGTTTATGCAACAACTGCACATGATAAATTAACTAATTATCCATGCCACATTGAATCAGAGTTAAGAAGTTTGATTGTATCTTCATTTGATGAAGATATGGCAAATGATACTTTGAAAGATTTTGCCGCAAATGTATTAGTTAAATATTTCAAATTGTTAGCTCTATATATTAGCAAATTAGCATGGACTAGTAAGAGAACTATTGATAATACACTGATTGAATCAGTAATGTTAACATTAGATATTGGATATGAAACTTCAGAAGTATTTAAAGAAGAACATGATAATTATCATGAAGTCATGAACCAAATTGAGTATTCTGTATTGAAGTTATGTCCAACATTACCTAAATCAGAGAAAAAATCTAAGAGTAATAAAAAGGGTAAAGACTCAGATAAAGCTGATAAAGATGAATCCACATCTGATAAAAATGAATCAGAATCTGAATCCGAATCAGATGATGACTCGGATAAAGAAGAATCTGATGATGAACCAGATTATTCAACCAAAAAAAAAATTCCTAAAATGAAAGGTGAATCAAGTAAATAAATAATTAAATAATTAAATAAGTAAGTAAATAAAAATATAATAAATAATTTTATTTTTTGATCAAAATTTTATATGGTTAACCATTTAACAAGTCAGGGGTAATATATTACCCTTAAGTAATTTCTAACTTGTTAAAATTTTCAATTAATCATTGAAAATAAGTTAACTTTTAAATAGTTTTAATTTGGTATAAAACTTTAAAAGGTTAAATGGTTAACAAAATATTATCCATTTAAATTAATGATAAATATATTATGTAGTTGTGAGGTGAGCTTTATGCTTATTGATAGGAGTATCAATTATAATTTATTATAACCGCATACAACTAACATTAACCTGGTATTTGCGTCTTACTCAAATGCAAAACTAGCAAAGTAATACAAATATTAATTGAATTATAAATTCAATTTACCGAATATAACATAAAAATTCGTAAATAAAATTAATATTATGTATAACTTATTTTTTGCTATTTTATTTTGTCATT
>JACCDR011572963.1_pt1 | contig 24984 bp, 38 predicted proteins | sample 7446431 | NCBI WGS metagenome assembly JACCDR01 (sample SAMN15323443, study PRJNA562643) | freshwater metagenome | isolation source: river surface water | place: USA:Blue River Watershed | collected 2017-08-17 | reverse complement strand
TTGCAAAGATGTCTTGATAATTTTGATAATAAAAAAGTTCCAATTTTTAAAGAGCATATACCAGTTTATGAGGCTTACAAAAACTACTTAGAGCAGATTTTAGAGCCAGCAAATGAAAAAGATGTTTCTGTTTTGGTTGTTGGTTTATCAGTGTTTTTCCCTTATGTTTTTGGCAAAGATGATTTGCGAACTATTGCCATTTCAGAGTGGACTATGTTGTTAAAAAAATACCCTCTTTGGGTAATTCGTTATGCTTTAAATTACATCAAAGAAAATTACTCTAACAAAGACGGGGCTTTGGTTCCAAGCTATGTGATTAATAAAATTAAAGATAAATTAAAACCAATATGGGCAGAAAAAAACTCACTAGATAACACAGAGTTTTTATTTTTTGAAACCGAAGAAGATTATAATAATTTTAAAAAAATCAGCTGATATTTATTCAAAATATGAGCAAACAGTTTTAGAAAGGGGTATCTGGCGTAGAGATGGTAAGTCTGCGTTTGTTCCAATAACTCACAGGCATTACAGGGTGACAAAATGACAGATGAGGAATTACTAAAAAGCTATGAAGAAATTATTTTAGGTATTAAATCTAGTAAAAATATGGTAGAATTATCTGATAATGTTGAGCTTTTTAAGGAAAAAGTTAATTTAATTAAAACTAGCAATCATATTTACGCGGAAGCAACAATGCATAGAATTAAGGACGCATACAAAGCAACAAAACGGAGGTTAATTTGAATTATATTTTTGATTACAGGGGTAAAATAAAGCCAAAAGAACGCCCAAGAATGGGCAAATGGGGTGTATTTACTCCCCGCTCTACAGTTAAAAGTGAAAATGATTTAGTTTTACAATTTAAGCGTATTTATAAAGATGTGGTTCCAAGTGAAAACCCTATTAAGCTAGTGTTTAATTTAACTATTAAACCGCCAAAATCTTGGAATAAGATAAAAACAAAAATGGCATTAGACGGTTTATTGTTACCAACGGCAAAGCCAGATATAGATAATATTTTAAAAACAATTCTAGATGCATTTAACGGGGTTATTTATAAAGATGATAGCCAAGTTGTAGAGATTATGATAAAAAAAGAATATGGTATCGCTGATGGTGCATTAATTCAATTTTACGAGGGGTTTTAGATGAATATTTTACAATTCCCAATAAGCGCAGAGGAAAAAGAATTTAATCAATATAAAACATTTTTTAATAAACAAAAACAGTTGATTAATAAGAATATTTCTGATAATCTGGCGGAAATGTCAGATGCGTTAATTTGGCAATTAGCATTTAAAATGCAAGAATACGGATTAACGGAAGTGGGCGCAAATAGATTAGTTTCTATTGGCTCAAAGCATTATCAGTTAGTTTTAAAGGAGGTTTAATGGGTAAAAAGCAATTTAAATCGTTTGAGCTTCCAACGAAAGAGCAATCTAAAAAATCTAAATATATAGTTGAAGATAGTAAAAATGGTAAAAGAATAAGGAATATAACGCAAACGCCATTAGATTTATATTTACATAAAGGTTATTTAACTCCGCAACAATATTTAGCAGGAAATGAATATTTTAGATTATGGTATTATGGAGCTGAAAAAAATTTAATTAAAAGCATAAATTGGAATAGAGAAAGCACTAATAAAACAATAAATCCAGAAGCTCCATATATTTTAGAGCTTTTATATAAAAAGGCGACAAATTCAATAAAAGGTTTTAATCAGAGAAAAATAGCATTTGATGTTTGTTGCATAGGTGAATTTCTCAATGCGGTAAATATATCTTGTGGTAAAAACTCAAGAATGAATTTATTAAAAAACGCATTAGATGATTTAATAAAACATTTTAAGATTAAATAATGTATTAAAAAATTTGACACCTCAGGGAATTGATGATATACATCTAAATATAATCAAGTTCTGTCCCTAATCGGGAATAATCAATTTAAAAACAATAAAACAATATGGCGTAGAAATACAGCCAGAGGAATGTTTATGGCTAGACCAACTATAATGACTGATAATGTGGTCAAAAAACTAGAAGAGGCTTTTCTATTGGGTTGCACAGATTTAGAGGCTTGCTTTTATGCTGGTATATCTAAGCAAACCTTATATAATTACCAAGATGCAAACCCTGGGTATATTGACCGAAAAGAACAATTAAAAACAAACCCTGTTTTTTTGGCGAGGAAAACAGTAGTAAAGGAGATACAAGAAAAGGGTGAATTGGCACTTAAATTCCTTGAGCGTAAAAAGAAAGATGAATTTAGCACAAGCACAGATGTTAATTTAGGCGGGCAAAATGGAGAAAATCCAATAGATGTAAATAACACAATAACATTGTCACCAGAAGATGCATATAAAAAATTATTAGGCAAATGACATTTGATTGGAAAAACCCTAATTATGATGAAATTTATAAATTAAGGTTAGAAAAGTTAGAGCGATTAAAAAAAGAGCCTTTGCTTATAAAGCCATTAGAGCAATATTATACAGAAAACCCTGTAGATTTTATTAATGACTGGGGAATGACTTTTGACCCAAGAAATGCAGAAATAGGATTGCCTACAGTAATACCATTTATTTTATTTGAAAGGCAAAAAGAATATATAAATTGGGTAATTCAGAGGTGGAAAAATAGAGAAGATGGTTTAACTGAAAAATCCCGTGATATGGGGGTTTCTTGGCTGACTGTAGCAATAGCAGTTTGGCTATGGAGATTTCACAAGGGTGTAGTTATTGGTTTTGGCTCAAGAAAAGAAGAATATGTTGATAAAATTGGCGACCCTAAAAGTTTATTTTGGAAAATAAGAGAGTTTATAAACTTTTTACCAAAAGAATTACAACCTATAGGTTGGGATTTAACAAAGCACGCCCCGCATATGAGAGTTATAAACCCAGAAAACGGCTCGGCAATTGTAGGAGAGGCTGGGGATAATATAGGTAGGGGTAATAGAACTTCTATTTATTTTAAAGATGAAAGTGCTTTTTATGAACACGCTGACGCAATAGATGCTGCTTTATCCCAAACATCAAATTGCAAAATTGATGTAAGCACGCCCAACGGTAATGGCAATGCTTTTTACCGTAAAAGACATTCTGGCAAAATACCAGTTTTTACTTTTTCTTGGACTGAAGACCCTAGAAAAGATGAAAAATGGTATCGTGCGCAAAAAGATAAATTAGATTCTTTAATTGTAGCCCAAGAAATAGATATGGATTACAACGCCTCAACATCTAATGCTTGGATTGATGGCGATTCTATGCAAAGGGCGCAAAGAAATGGCGCAGCAGATGTAGAGGCTATAGGTCAATGGGTTATATCTATTGATGCAGCTCACGAAGGAAATGACGAAAGCGTAATTCATAAAAGGCGTGGAAGATTAAACTTACCACAAGTAGTGGTTAAATCTGTTACTGGTATTCAACTTGCAGGTATAGTTGAGGAGGAAATAAGAAACCTTGAATTATCAGGTGGATTAATAGCTCAAATAGTTATTGAGTTAGATGGACCGGGTGTATCTTGTTATGACCAACTAAGAATTGGTAAATATAAAGATAAAGTTTTAGGAATACATACAGGTGCAAAATTAAAAGATAATCGTAATTACAATTTGCGTGCTAAATTGTGGCGTAAAGCAAAGGAATATTTAGCAGATGAACCTGTTAGTATGCCAGTGTGTGCAGAATTAAAAACGCAATTATGCTCAGTAAAATATCAATATAAAGATGGTCTTTTGTTGATGCAAAGCAAAAAGGAATACAAAAAAGATTTTAATAAATCGCCCGATAGAGCAGATGCTTTTATATTAAGTTTTGCCGCAAATGAGCAATTTTTAAAACCAAAATTATTATCAGCTAATCGTAAAACTAGCTGGTTAGGAAAATAACAACAATTTATAAAATGGAAGCAAAAGACGCATTAAAACTGTATGAGCGTGCCAAATTGTATTGGTCAGAAAATTATCAAGATGCTCGTGATGATATACGCTTTTCTATAGGTTTAGACCATTGGAATAATGCAGATATTGAGGCAAGAGGCGATAGACCGTCTTTAGTTATAAATCAACTGCCTCAGTTTATTCATCAAGTAATGAATGATGAGCGAATGAACACGCCTTCAATAAATGTCATTCCTGTAAAAGATACAGACGAAGAAACAGCAGAAATTTTTAAAGGTTTAATTAAAAACATAGAATATAAATCTAACGCAGATGAAGCATATGATACTGCTGGTGAGCATGCAATTCGTGGTGGAATAGGATTTATAAGAGTTGACCACGATTATATTTCAGATGATAGCTTTTTACAAGAATTAAAAATAAAATCTGTAAAAAATCCTTTAGCGGTATATATTGACCCAAATTCGGTTGAAAGTGACGGAAGCGATGCAGAATGGGCAGTAATTTTAGATGAAATATCAAAAGATGACTTTGCAAAACTTTATCCAGATAGAGAATTTATATCGTTTGAATCAGCTGATGGATTTAGAGCTAATAAAGATGATGTTATTATAATTGCTGAGTTTTTTATAAAAGAATATTCAATAATTTATAAACAATTAAACGACAATGGCGAATTAGTAGAAGTTGTAGAAAAGGATAAAGAAAAACCATCTCGTGACCTAAAAAAGGTAACAATAAAAAGATACAAGTTTAATGGAGAAAGCACGCCTTTAAATGAAACTATATTCCCGGGGAAATATATTCCTGTAATTCCTGTTTATGGTGAGGAAGTTTGGGTAGATGGGAAAAGAACGCTTTTATCATTAATAAGGCAATCTAAAGATGCACAGCGGAGATTAAATCACTGGGCTTCTAAAGAAAGCGAAATATTAACATTGGCACCAATAAGCCCTATTATGGCTGCAGTTGGTCAAGTTGATGATTTTGATGAATGGACAGACCCAGATGATGCAAAAGTATTGAGATATAAACAAACAGATGCTGAGGGTAATTCGGCACCGATGCCACAAAGACTGGCACCGCCTCCAATACCGACTGGTATTATTAATGCAATGCAGGGAGCTAAAGAAAATATCAAAGAAACAATGGGGCTTTATAACGCTTCAATTGGTAATCGTTCAAATGAAACTTCTGGAATTGCAATTAATGCAAGAAAGGTAGAGGGTGAAGTTGCAACTTATCATTTTGCGGATAATCGCAACAGGTCAATTGCGCAGGTTGGTAGGGTTTTAGTTTCTGCAATACCAGAAATTTACGATACTGATAGAGTAGAACAAATTATAGGTAATGAAGATAATATAATGCCAATTGGTATAAATGGCGCTCCATTGCAAGAGGGGCAAGAAAGGGATTACGATTTAAGAATAGGGCAGTATGATGTTAGGGTAACTACAGGCATTTCTTATACTACAAAAAGACAAGAAACTGCTGCCTTAATGGGAGAAATTTTAAAAGCCAACCCTAATTTGTTAAATGTAATTGGTGATTTATATTTTAAAAATTTAGATATTGCAGGTGCAGAAGCTATAGCAGAAAGGGTTAAAAAAACTATACCACCTCAATTAATAGAAGGTGAGAAAGGCGAAGAAACGGATATAGAAAAACAGCAAATGAGAGCTGTTATTCAAGAATTACAAGCTCAATTGCAACAAGCAACGCAAATTTTGCAAGAAAAAGAAAATAATTCTGCATTAGAAGTAGTTAATAAAAAAACTGAAATTGAAATTAAAAACAAAGAATTACAATTAAAACAAGCAGAAATTTTATTAAAAGCAGAAAATGAAGCTAAGAAACTAGAAAATGAAAAGTTAAAACTATTGCAAGAACAAGAAAAAATCTTGCTAGAAAAACAAAAATTAACAATGGGATTAGATGGATACAATGAAAAAGGAGAAAAAATTGAAGATAATGAAGATGATATTCTTGAGGAAGCAAATAATGAAGAGCTTGAAAAAGTTGAAAAAGATAATGAAAAAAAATTAAAAATAATGGAGCAAGAAGCAAGATTATTGCAAGCGAATGAAATAATTAATGCTTTAAGTTCTATCTCAAATCAACTTTCTAATTTAACAAATCAAGTTGCACAACCAATAGAAGTTTTAAGAGATGAGCAAGGTAATATAGTTGGGGCTAAATAATGTTTTGCGGATTTCAAAGTAATGCATTTCAAAATAACGCTTTTCAAATATTAAAAAACCCTGATTGGTTAGGAGGGGGAGGAGATAAAGAAAGTTTTTATTATTTGACGCCTTATCAGCGTATAGAGCTAGAGAAGACTAAAATTAATGAAATAAAAGAAGCTAAGGAAGATTTAACATTAGTTGAAGCGCAAATAACTAAATCAGAGCAGAAGTATAATCTTCTTTTAGAAAAGCAAATCAAAGAAATATTAGAGTTGCAAGAAGAAAAGCAACTTTATCAACAAATTAGCCAGCTACGCATTTTGCGAGCTGAACTAATACAGCGCATTAAGGAAAATGAAGCGTTTTTAGTAATTTTATTTGCAATGAAACGCAGAAAACTCCGTGCTGTTTAACATAACTAAGGAGTAAAAATGGATATTGATGCAATTATTGCGGAAGCTAATGCTTCTAGCCCAGCACAAGAACCTAGTAACCAACAAGACGCTAGCAAGGAAACTGAAAATACTGAAGTTGAATTAAATAGCCAACAAGAGCATTTAGAAGATACTGAAGTAAAAAAAGAAGAAATCTTTCCTAAAAAAGCAGTCAACGCTTTATCCAGAAAGGATAAACATATTAAAAAGCTCAAAGCAGAAATTCAGCAACTGAGGTCTGAAACTCAAAATATACAATCTTTGCAAAAATCTAAATCCGATGAAATGCCAAAAGAAGAGGATTTTGCAAATAAAACATATGGCGAATATTTAGATGCATTAACTGATTGGAAGATTGAGCAAAAACTTAAAGAAGGCAAAGAACTCCAAGAAAAAGAAAAGCTGAAATCAAAAGATGAAGAATGGCACCAAGAAAGAATGGAAGTTTCTAATTCTAACGAAGAAGAAGCAAGAAAGCATTTTTCTGATTTTGATAAAACAGTATCTGAAGCACTAAGTGAAATAGAACTGGAGCCTCATGTAAGGCGTGCATTTTTAGAAGCTGATAATCCAGCATTTGCATTTTATGCAATGGCTAAAGATGGCACCTTAGAAGACTTAAATGATATGTCAGCTACTAAGGCGGCTATTTTAATAGGTAAATATGAGGACAAAGGTTTATCTTTAAGTAAACAAAAACAACAAACAAAAGCCCCTACTCCGATGACTGGAAATAAAGGAATTGGAAGTGGTAGCAAACCATTACATCTTCAAAGCGTTGAGGAAATAATGGCTTTTTTTAACAATAAATAATAGGTAAAATATGGTTAATTCTATTCAAACAATTAAAGCCGCAGCTGGTGTTTTGGCAAAAGCTGCTGCTGGTGAACTTGTAGATAATCTACAATTTGCTAAATCAATCTCTAAAGCTGATGAATCAGATTACAAAGGTAAGAATGGTTATTCAGCTGGTGATATAATTTATATTAATAAACCTGCTAGATTTATTCCAACTTCTAGCTTTGATATAACTTCTTCAATTCAAGATATTCAAGAAGAAAAAGTTGCTTTACCACTTGATATATTATCATCTGTAGCAATATCTCTTGATTCTCAAGAACTAGCTTCAACTATTGATTTGAAATCTGTGTATGAAAGAGCAGTTAAACCTGCGGTTCAATCAATTGCACAAAATATTGAATCTACAATGCTTACTCGTGCAGTTAAAGGTGTTTCTAATTTAGTAGGAACTGCTGGCTTTACGATATTTGATACTGATACAATGCTTGCATCAAGACAAAAATTAAATCAATTTTTAGCACCACAAGGTGATAGATTTGCTTTATTAAATCCTGCTGCTGAGCGTTCTGCGGTTAATGCTCGTAAAGGTTACTTCAACCAAAACAGCGCAATTGCATCTCAATATAAAGATGGTGTAATGGGTATGGCTGATGGTTATACTTATCTATCTAATAACTTAATACCTACTATTACAAATGGTAACGATGTAACTGGTGTTGCTGTTGAATCTTCTGTATTAGTTCCTGCAACTGGTGCTTCTACTTTAGGCGTTGATGGTTTAACTACAACTACTGGCACAGTAAAAGCTGGTTCAGTATTTACTGTTGCTGGCGTTAATGCGGTTCACCCAATTACTAAAGTTGATATGGGTTTCTTGCAACAGTTTGTAGTTACTGCTGATGCTACTGCTGATGGTTCTGGTCAAGCAACATTATCAATTAGCCCAACCATTTACAGCTCTGCTTCTGGTTCACTACAAAACGTTTCTGCTTTACCTGCCGATGAAGCTGCTATTACTTTTATTGGTTTAGCTTCTACATCTTATGATAGAAACTTGACTTTCCAAAGAGATGCATTCCGTATGGTTTCTGTTCCTCTTGTTTTACCAACTTCTGCTGAATTTGCGGTGCAAGAAACTTACAAAGGTTTTACAGTAGCAATTGTTAGGGCATTTGATGTTCTTAAACGCAGAATGATTACTAGGGTGGATTTCTTAGGTGGTTTTGCAAATGTAAGACCTGAATGGGCTTGCCAAATTACTAGCTAATATCTTTTAGGGGGTTAATAGCCCCCTTTTTTTAACTTTAAAATTAAATCATATGAATAAAATAAAACTAATAAAAGATGGTGAAGCTAAAATTATTAAGGCGCATAAACTATCGCAAATTGAGATTTTAAAAGAGGCTGGTTGGGTAATTGAGGAAGAAAAACCTAAAGCTGAAAAACCTAAAAAAGGAGAATAATTTATGGCTAAGCAAATAATTATTGATGAAGGCTCATTTACAGCTGGAAGCAAAAAAATCATTAATGATAACTTTACAGATTTATACACTGATTTAAAAGCCCCTGTATCTGTTACTGCTGCTACTTTAACAGTAGACGCGGCAACTTATGCTGGACAGAACACAGTTCTTAATAGAGCTGCTGGGATTACTGTTACTTTACCAGCTGCTACTGGCACTGGTTACTCCTATACATTTATGGTTGGCACTACTGTAACATCTAATTCAACTATTATCAAAGTGGCAAACTCATCTGATATTATGGGTGGCGTTGCAACTATGGGTTCTTCTGGTGGCACATCTGCTTCTGTTGGTACTGCATCAACATCAGATACCATTACTTTTAATGGAACTACAACTGGTGGTATTGCTGGAACGAAGGTAGAGCTTACCGATATAGCTACAAATCTATGGCAAGTTTCTGTTCATGGTGTTTGTTCTGGAACTGCGGCAACTCCATTCTCTGCAACTGTTTAAAAATAAGGGGTGTAAAAACCCCTTTCAAATATATATTTTATGACCACTGTTTTGGATATAATTACTAGCGCAATGCGTTTAAACCAAGCCGTAAGAAAGACTGAAAGTATTACAGCTGATGAAGGCGAAGACGGTATGGCTACTATGAACGAAATGCTTGCTTCATGGAGTAATGAAGGATTAAATATTATATCTAGGACATGGGAATATTTTAATATTACAAGCGGCACTTCTTATACTATTGGTGATGGTGGGGATTTAAATACAGTAAGACCTACTGTTATAAAAGAGGCTTTTCTTAGAATAGGTAATATAGATTATAGTTTACAGCCTTTAACTGATGATGAATACGAACAGATTGCTTTTAAAACTTTAGCTACAGCAATACCAACATATTATAATTACGATAATGGTTATCCATTAGGTAAAATAAGATTATATTCATCTTTAGCTGGCTCGGCAGAATTACATTTATTAAGCGAAAAACCATTTACTGCTTACACATCTTTGCAAGATACAGTTGATTTGCCAGCTGGAACTATAAGGGCTTTAAAATATAATTTAGCTATAGATTTAGCACCAGAATACAACAAGGAGCCTTCTGCCGCTGTAATTAAGGGAGCAAAAGAAAGTTTAGGCGCAATAAGATTAGCTATTGCCAAAAATAGACCGATTAAACAAAAATATAATAATAACATCGGTATGAATAATATTTATACAGGGTGGTTTAGATGAAAGCAGGCTTAGTAGGTGGCTCATATCAAGAAAGGTCGTTACCTTTTGATGCGCAAAGAACTATCAATTTATATCCAGTTGTAGATGAAACAGAGCAAGGGAAAGAAGTATCAGCATTATATGCAACTCCGGGATTAAAATTATTTTGCGAAGTTGGAAATGGCTCTATAAGGGGTTTATTTAGCTCCACAAATGGTAGAGCTTTTGCTATTTCTAATAAAGATTTATACGAAGTTTTTGCAGATGGTTCTTCCGTAGTTAGGGGAGAATTACTTACAAATATAAACAATGTAACGATAGAAGAAAATTCAACACAATTAGCTATTTGCGATGCAACTAATATTTATGTATTAGATTACGCAACAAATGTATTTACAAATGTAACATTGCCTTTCAGCCCCGCTTTAACAATAGCACAATTAGATGGCTATTTTATAGCAAACACTTCGCAAGGGCAATTTTATATCTCAGAAATAAACGATGGTTTAATATGGAATGCTTCCGATTTTGCAACGGCAGAAAGCTCACCAGATGGATTAGTTAGGGTTATTGGTGCAGTAAATCAATTAATTTTGTTAGGCTCCAGAACTGTTGAGTATTGGAATAATACAGGCAATGAGGACTTCCCTTTTGAAAGAGTTGCAAGAGCGCAAATAGGTTGTGCATCGCCTTATTCAGTTATAGAACTAGATAATAGCGTTATATGGGTAGGGCAAACAAAAGAAGGACAAGGAACTATTTACCAAACTTCTGGATACACCCCTACTAGAATAAGCACTTTTGCAATAGAATATATACTAGGAAAAATATCAGATTTATCAGGATTAAGAGCTTATTCTTATTTGAAAGATGGGCATTTGTTTTATATTTTAACAGGTGATAAATTACCAACAACTTTAGTTTATGATTTATCTACTGGTTTATGGCATGAAAGAGCATATTTAGAAAATAGCGGTTTTTATTCCACACATAAAGGCGCAAGTGGAATGTTTGCTTTTAATAAAATTTTAGTTGGTGATAAAAATAACGGTAATATTTACCATATGTCACTTAATTATTATGATGATGATGGGCAAGAAATTAAAGCCCAACGAACTTTTACACATATTGGTAATGAAGGAAAATCTTTTTCGGTAAGTGAATTACAGGTTGATTTTGAATATGGCGTTGGCTTAGAAAGTGGGCAAGGTTCAGACCCTCAAGTATGGTTAGAAGTTTCAATTGATGGCGGTAGAACTTGGGGAAATGCTTTTTTATCTTCTATAGGAAAAATAGGGCAAACAAAAATAAACTGTAATTGGCGCAGATTAGGGCTTACGCAAAATTTAATGACTTTTAGGATTTCAATTTCTGACCCTGTTAAAAGGGCGATATGTGGAGCTTATTTTTTTTAATTTACTTTTTTTATAAACAATAGTATTATTTTAATCGCAACGAAAAGTTTGCTGAATTTTAGATAAATTCCAGCCTTGAGCGGTTACTCTAATACTTATTAATGTAGGTTTTAGTTATGGCAGGTGATTTCGGATTAGCAGGGGCAGCTTTAAGTTTTGGATTAGGTAAATCTTCAGCAAAAAAAGCACGCAGAGCGCAAGAAGCGGCTTTAGCGGAGCAAAGAAGGATTGCAAACGAGCAATATAATAAATCAAGCGCAGAATTATCACCATATAAACAAAGTGGGCTAGCAGGACAAAATCAATTATCTTATTTGCTGGGCTTAAATGTTCCTAAATATAAAGATGCAAGTGGTGCAGAAATAGACCCGTATTCAGATGTTAACGAAGATATGGGGCAGTTTGGTCAATTAACAAAAAGATTTACATTAGATGATTTTCAAGCAGACCCGAGCTATAATTTTAGAAAAGAGGAAGGCGAAAGAGCTTTAAATAGAGCGTCAGCAGCAAGAGGAAGATTTGCTTCTGGTTCAGCATTAAGAGAATTAAACAGATACAATAGTAATTTGGCATCACAAGAATATGGAAATGCTTATGATAGATACAATACAGATATGAGCAATTTATATAATAGATTATTAGGTAGTGCATCTACGGGTTTGGAAACAACAGGGGCGCAAATTGATTTAAACAGCAATCTAAGCAATGTGTTATCGGGTAATGCAATACAAGGTGGTAATTTAAATGCAGCTTTTGCAAATCAGATGGGGGCGTTAAAACAAAAAGCACTTGGTGATGTAGGTAGTTCATTTTCAAATGCTATAAAAATGTTAGGGTTTATATAATATGGAATTAGATTTAAGTTTTTATAAAAGACAGCCAGATGTAGTTGATTACATGAAAGCTAATCGTGAAAGCGAGCAAGCTAGCCAACTTAATGATTTAAAGATTAAAAATGCTAAACAAGAATATGTTAGCAAAGCGTTAAATATAACTACACCAGAAAATTATAGTCAAGTAAGAAACACTTTAGTAAGTGAAGGCTTATTAGATGATAATGTTGCACCGAAAGAGTATAATGAAGAATGGCTAAATAAAGCTAAAACTTTATTTACAGGTAACCTAAATAGAACTATTCCTAGTGCTGTTCAAGAATATCAATTTTTTAGTCAATTATCACCGCAAGATAAAGAGCAATATCTTTTAACTAAAAGAAGTAATTCACCTTTAAATTTAGGTTCTTATTTTGCTGAGCGTTCACCAGTAACAAATGAAATTACTCCCATAGCTACAATAGAGCCAAAACTAAGCGAAATGCCAGCTTTTCAACAAAAGCAAGAATTAGCAAAAGCGCAAGGTAAAGCTGAGGGTGAAATTGGAGCAATACCTCGTAAAATAATAGCAGAAGAAGAAGCTAAGGCATTAACGCCAGACGCAATAGAAACATCAAGAAAAGCAGAAATTTTAAAAGACGAAACTTTTAATATAATCAATAGGTTATTATCAAATAAAGAGGGGGTGAAAGCCGCATCAGGAACAAGTGCCTATTTACCATCTTTTACAGATAAAACTTTAGATGCAGAAGCAGATTTAGAAACTTTAAGAAGTATGCTAACTATAGAAAATTTAGGCATAATGAAAGGGGTTTTATCTGAAACGGATATGAAAGTTTTACAAGCGTTATCTGCGGGAGGCTTAAAAGGTTCAGATGAGCAAGTAATAAAAAACCTTGAAGCATTGGCACCTAAAATTCAAGCGGAAAAATTAAGAAGGGGCAATATTCTTAAAAGCAAACAAAGAAAGTTATCTGATATAGTTGCAAATAAAAATAATGAACAAAACACACTTAACTATAATAATGAGCAAGTATTTCAACCAGAATTAATGCCTAACGATAATTTAGATATGAGTGGTATAAATTCTATGTTGCCTCAAAAAACTATAGTTAAAACGCAAATAAGCCCTTCAACTGGCAAAAAAAGAATAATCTATTCAGATGGGAGCATTGAATATCAATGAATGAATTTGAACAAATAAACGATTGGGTTGATGAGCCTATGCAGAACGGTAATCAATTTGAGCAGATAAATGACTGGGTTGATGAAGAAGTTAAGCCACAAGTTAAATTAAGCTCAAAAAGATTAGAGGTTGCAAAGAATGCTTTAAATAATCCATCTTTAAGAAAAAGATATATAGAAATTACAGGTTCGGAGCCAGAACAAGATTTGGCAGGTGCGCCAACGCAAATCAAATTACCTAATATAGAGCAACCCGAAAAACAAAATACTGATGAAATAGGTTCATTTAGTAGGGGTGTGGGGCAAGTCTTGACATCTGGAGTCTTAGATGAAGCAACGGCTAGTTTAGCGGCTTTATATGCAAAATATATAGGGGGGGCTAAACAAAATTTAGGAGAATTAACAAATTTATCTCAAGAGATACAAAACCAACAATTAAAAGCAGATATTGAACAAAACCCTGTATCTTCTATTGCTGGTAATGTTTTAGGCACAATAATTACAGGGGGAGCAGTTGCAGGAACTAAAGCGGGTAAGGCATTATACGATAGCTATCGGAATGCAGGCACATTCGGGAAAATATTGCAAGGTGGTGCTACAGGTGCCGTATCTAGCGGACTTTATGGGGCAGGTAGCGCAGAAACTGGCAAGCGACTTGAGGGCGCAAAGGACGCTTCACTTTATGGGGGTGGTATCGGTGCCGTTATTCCTGCGGCTGGTGCTATTGTAAAAGGCACAGCAAATACAGTAAAAGGTGCGCTTGCTAGAAGTGCCGACTCTTTACAAGATATTGCATCTAATAAAATAAAGCAAGCTGGCGCAATAAGAGGAGAAATGAAAAGCATAGGGGCGGAATTTAAACCTGAAGCTATTTCAAAAATTACTAATAATTTAAATGAAGAATTAGCAAAAATTGATTTAATTCCTGAATTTAACCCTAAAACCATAGCGGTAGTAAGGGAAATAGAAAGAGCTGCAGAAAGTGGTAAATTAAACTTAGATAAATTAGACCAATACCGTAGATTATTAAGGGCTGCAAAAGATGAAGATGTTGTAGCGGCTGGCGCAGTTAGAAGGGCAATGGATAAGGCTGTAAATTCTTTAACTCCTGATGATTTTTCGCAAGGTGGCACAGAGGCGGTCAACCTTTTAAATAAATTTAGAAGCGAATATACAAAAGCATCTAAATTTGAGGATATTTCAGAAATTTTAGTGAAAGCAGATGGGGACCCTAATAAAATAAAAGCAGGATTAACTAGGTTTATGCAAAACACTGATAATACTAAGGGGTGGTCAGATATTGAAAAAGATGCTTTAAAAAATGCAGCTAGGACGGGATTTGGTGAAAAACTTTTAAAGATGGGCGGTAAATTTGGTATTGATTTAGGAACATCTACCACGCCCGGGAATACAGTTGCGCCAATAGTTGGCTCTATTTTTGGCTCTGGTGCGGCTGGAATGACTGGTGCAGCGGTTGTGCCATTAGCTGGAACGGTTGCAAGGCAAGGGCAAAAATATTTAGCACGAGGAAAAGCAGAGGAGCTTTTGCGAATAATTGAAAATGGCGGTAAGCCCTCAATAAAAGAAATTAATTCTTTACCGATGAAAGATGCAAAAAAAGTTTTGGAAGCAATGAGAATTTCAATTCCTGTAGTTATTGGTGGAAATCAAGAAAAAAAACAAATGTTAAAAATTAATATACCTAAATAATATGTCAGCAAATATTTTAACAAATCCTTTATTTAGAGCTTTTGACGCTTCTGGAAATCCTTTGGCAGGTGGAAAACTTTATACATATAAAGCAGGAACTACAACGCCTAAAGCAACATATACAGATGCAACATTAACCACACCACATACAAACCCAATTATTTTAGATGCCGAAGGTTCAGCGGTAATATGGTTAGAAGGTGCCTATAAATTAGATTTATATAGCGCAACAGATGTTCAACAAAATGATTACCCAATTGACAATGTTTCAAGTTTTGTTCAAGATTATAATTTATATACAACAACAGGCTCTGCAAATTCATACATTTTAACAACGGGTTCCTCTCTTAGTTTTTTAGAAGATGGTTTTTTTGTAGATGTAAAATTTAATGTTGCAAATACAGGAGCGTCAACAATTAATATTGATGGCTTAGGTATAAAACAAATATTAAAACAAGGTAATCTTAATTTGGTTTCTGGTGATTTAGATACAGTAAAAATTTATAGATTGATTTATGATGGAACCAATTTTCAGATACAATCTAGCTCTTTACCAAATACTTTATCATTTACGACAATACAATCAACTAATGTTATTGCTCAAAATGTGCAAGCAACAGGTTCTGCAGGCGTTGATATTAAAAATAATTCAGGCACATCAGTTCTTTTACTTGGTGCTGGCGGTGGAACTGGAGCTACATTAGCAGGACAATTAAATACAGGCGGCTCAATAGTTCAAAATAATTCAACATCAATAACAAACACAAGGCAAAGACTTTCTTCAATAGGTGGTGTTTTTGCAAGCGATGTATATTCTGCTTGGAACACTTCAAGTGTATTTGTAAATTATGGTGGTTTTGGCGTTAATTTAACAAATGGAACTGCAGGCTCTCACGCAGGACAGGCAGAAATTTACGCCGCTATTTCTGGTTCATACACAACAGTGATGACTTTTGGCGCAACAATTACCGCTAATAGAGTTATAAGCGCAGTTGCTGGTTTAATTGGTTTATCAACTGCTAATCAATCTTATTCAAATGGTGTAGCTGGTTCAGTTGCTCACGGTTTAGGCAGAAGACCTTTTATGGTACAGGCAGTTGCAGTTTGTATTACTGGTGAAGGCGATTATTCAGCAAATGATGAAGTTTTATTAGCTTCACTTGGAACAGGCTCATCTTCACCAAGCGTATTTTATGGTTTTTCAATTTATACCGATGATACAACAAATATAAAATGGCGTGCATCAAGTGATGGAATAATGGCAACAAGAAAAACTTCCGCGCAAAACTTTGTTTTAACTCCTGCAAACTGGCGTATTAAATTTAACTACCTATAGGAATTTATGAAAAAATATAAAATTGAAAAAGAAGGTATTTTACAAGCAATTATTGTGGCTAATTCAGTTGATGAAATTACTGGCTATGATGATTGCGAAATTGAAGAGATATTAACAATTAACCAAGAGGTGCAAAATGGCTTGTAAGAAAAAAAGCAAAGGTAAAACAAAAAGAGGTAAATAATGGCAAATATTCCCAATGATTTAGAACCAATTGCAAGTAGTAATTTTTTATGCTCTCAAAATTGGTATAAATTCTTTTCTAAATATTTTAACAAACCTACTAGCTGGACTACAGCTAATAGACCAAAAGCTAAAAAAGCAGGTGAATTTATAGGGTATAATACAGATACTTTAAAATTTGAAGGCTTTGATGGCACAAACTGGATTAACCTAAACTAAAAATTTTATGCAAGCATTTTTCCCACTTTTTAATAACAATAATTTATCAATAACTGCAAGTAGCCAGTCTTTTGTTATACCAAGCAATATCAGTGGTTATTCTTCTTTAGAAATTAACAATGAATCAGGGCAAGAAATATTTATAGCTACTGGCGTAAATTCTGCAACCGCTGTTATTACTAGTAGTTACCCTGTAATGGCAGGGCATTGTAAAACAATAACTATTCCAACGGGGCATAATACAGTTGCATATATTGGAACATCTGCTAGCGGAAGTGTTAGCTTTTCAATTGGTGGGGGTATCTAATGTTAAAAGGAGTTACAGCTTTATCAAGCACGATTTTAAATCCTGATGGCTCTGCTTTTTATAGAGAAGGAACTTGGACACCAGTTTTCACTTGTGCAACAGTGGGGAATTTAGCCCCTAATTATACTTTACAAGTTGGAACATTTACAAGAATTGGTAGGCAAGTTACAATTAATTACGAGTTAAGATTGGCACCAACACATACTACTGCATCTGGCTCAGTAAGAATTACGGGCTTACCATTTACTAATGGAGCAAGTATTATTGTTGGCACTTATGCATCTGATACTGGTTTAATGCCTAATTTTCAAGCAGGTAGAACTCAAATAAATACAGTTTTATTTAACGCTGATAATAAATTATTTTTATATTCTAATGGCTCGGCAGCAAATGCTAATGCAATTAATATTACAGATTATACTACAGCTACGGCTTACAGAATTTATGGAACTTTAACTTATTATGTGTAATATGATTGAAAAAACTGAAAACGGAATATCTATCACTGTTAATTACATAACTAAATCTTTTTGTTTAAAAGAAATAGATATAGTAAATGGTGAAGTGATTATAATTGGTGATAATTTAAACTTAGAAGCTGAAATTGACGCTTTTGCAGGTAAAGGGTTTTATCAAAATAATGTTATCTAATGGCTATTATAAAACATAAAAAAACTAACAATATTAAAGATTGGAACGCAGGAGAATTGCAAGCTCAAATAGCTAATGGTAATTTTCCAGCAGGAACCACCTTAAATGATATAGTTCTACCTACAGATTGGAATGATACTCACGAATTAACTGACCTTCAGATTTCTGATGTCAATAACTTACAATCAGCCCTAGACGCTAAACAAGATTTATTACCAGATTTCACAAACCAAGAAATATTATTTGGCGACGGCTCTAATGTTCCTATAAGTAGTCAATATTTTAACTTTAACAACGCAACCAATCAATTTACTGTTGGTGGGGCTGGGGTTGCTGGTTCCTTGGTGGTGGAAAATAATCAAGGCGCAACAATAACTTCTCAAGAAATAAACTCTAATTTTACTGGTAGTTATAATTTAGATTTTTTTAATTCCATTGCTTCAAATATTTCAGTTAACTTAACCCCATCTAATTTTAGTGGCGTTGCTGGAGAAATTTATATTGATGCAGTTGGTGATAATACTTCTATTAATTTTTCGCCAATTGACACAGGTTTTGCAGATACATATTTTTTAAGTGCTGAGGTTAAAGCAGGGCAGACAAACTTAATATGCGCAGGCGAATATACCTCCGCTATTCCAGTTGAAGAAAGTTATGTTAATGCGCAAGGTTTTAATTACGACATTACAAACAATGCAAAGTTTCAAGTTGGTTCTACTGGAGTAATGAGTAAAATTACAAGAGGATTTAACATTGTTTTAAGGGCTAATAGCGATGAAAACGGAGACGCAAGCACAACGCTTAATGATAGTTTAAATGGCTTTAAAGTTTTTGCTCAAGGGCAAGCCAAACCAAACGGCACTACACAATTTATAGGTTTTGATTTTACAACTGGGTTTTCTGGAACATCAAAAGCGGGAGATAGCTTTTATGGTGTTCGGATAATAAATAGTTCAAATGCAATGCCAAACGCCTTAACTTATTATGCTTGGTATTCTGAAGGTGGTGAGATGTTTGTTCAATCAAATTTGGCTACTAGAAAGAATATGACGCTTAGAACAGCAGCAAGCCAAACTGCTAGGGCTTTAGATATTCAATCAAGCACTGGTGTAAGTCAATTTGGGATAGATGGAAACGGCAGAGATTTTATTTTAGATACTACTAACGGCACTAAAATAGGAACTGGAACAACACAAAAACTAGCTTTTTGGAATGCAACGCCTGTTGTGCAACCGACTGCTGTTGCAGACGCTTCTGGCGGTGCCACAATTGACACGCAAGCTAGAACGGCTATAAATGCTTTACTGGCTAGAATGAGAACTTTAGGATTAATCGCAACATAGGAATTTATGGAAGAATTAAAACAAAAAGGCTATGACCTATTTATACAAAAGGAATTTTTGCAACAGCAACTTGCAAATACAAATATGCAACTGCAAGAAGTTGTAAATCAGATTAATAAATTGCAAGCAAAGCAACAAGAAATAAAACCAACAAAAAGAGTAAAAAATGCCATTACAAATTAATTACACAGATAATGCAGGAGTAAATCACCCGAGCAGTTACTGGAAACTAGAAGATATAATGCAAATTGACAGAGTTAATTGCAAAGCGGTTTTTCAGCTTAAGGGCTATCACACAAAAGCTATGATGGAAGCTGGTAAGCAATCTATAGGAAGCGTTAATCTATTTATAAACAACGATGAAATTACAGTCCCATCTAGGGTAGATGGCGTTGTAACTTACAACAAAGTTAATAAAACTGATTTTACGGATTACCTTTCAACGACTTCATTAAATCCAGAAGGTGAAAATCCATATAAAAAAGCCTATGAATATGCTAAGGCTAAGATTGCTTTATTTGCTAACGCTATAGATGTTGATGTATGAATTTAAGTGAAGAAGAAATAACTAAGCATTTATTAGAAAGCTCATCTGCTTTGGGTGAGGTTAGAGCTTTAATGTCGCAAGTTATAGAGCGTCACGCATCTTTTAAAGATAACATCAGATTACAGCTTACGGAATATAAAAATTCATTTGAAAAGTTAATTTGCAAAATAGATGAAAATCAAAAAGAAAATAGACAAGAGATTAAACAGCTTGTAGATGGAATGAATAAAAAAATTGATGAAACCAAAGCTGAGCATAAAGAAGAATATAGTAAATTAGCTTTGCAAGTTAATGATAATACCAACGAAATTAAATTTGCTAAAAGATTAGGCTATGCTTTTGCTATTGCGGTGGCTTACTTTACCGATTTAATTACTAAGATAAAATCCTTTTTTGTATGATAACCTCTATAAAAGGAATTGCTCTTATAAAACGCTTTGAGGGCTTAAAACTCACGCCTTATACCTGTAGCGCAGGCGTTGCTACAATAGGTTATGGCTCTACATTCTACGAAGATGGCTCAGAAGTAACCTTAGAAGATGCATCAATTACAGTTCAAAGAGCAGAGGAATTGCTAAAAAATACACTTAAAATATTTGAAAAAAGCGTTAATGATTTAGTCAAAGTGCCTATTAACCAAGAAATGTTTGATGCTTTAGTATGCTTTGCGTTTAATGTCGGTTTAGGTAATTTAAAGAAATCAACATTGTTAAAGTTGCTAAATGCTAAAAGTTACTTTGCTGTTCCGCCTGAGTTTCTTAAATGGAATAAAGCAGGTGGCAAGGAATTACTAGGATTAACTAGAAGAAGGCAAGCAGAAATGGCATTGTTTAATGAAGGCTTGCTTAAGTTTTAAAAATATAGGAGTTAAAATGGAGCCAATATCAGCATTATTAAATTTAGGTAGTAAGGTAATAGATAAAATATTTCCTAATCCAGAAGATAAAGCAAAAGCTACTCTTGCTTTAGAAGAGATGCGCCAAAATGGCGAGCTTGCTAGAATGGCGCAAGAAACTAAATTATATGAAATAGAGGTTGATGATAGAAAAAGCGCAAGAACAATACATACTAACTTTGTTGATTTTTTAGCTGTTTGCGTTGTATGTGGTTGCACATATATTTTATATGAAATATTATTTGCTGGCTTAAATGAAAAAATAAGCGATATGACGGCAGGTATGATAATTGGTGTATTTACAACAGCAATAACACAAGTGTTGGCTTATTATTTCGGTTCAAGTTCAAGTTCAGCTAAAAAGAATGATACTATTGCAAATGCAATTAAAAAGTAGTAATATAAAGAATTGCTAGGTGGCTTTTCTCCCACCCCTCCACCTAGCTTTATATGTTCCCGCTCTGTTTTTAGCATCGGGCTTTAAGACCAGAAATGGCAATCCCTCCAGTTAGGGGGGATTTTAATTTAATTTGAACCTATGAAAAAGAAATCTAATATAGTAAAGTTACCTTTTGTAAAAAAAGAAATTATTTATAGACGCAATAAACCTGAGAAGATTATCAAGGGCAGTTTAACTCAAGGTTTTGTAGAAATTGTTGTGGTGGGTTTAACCCATCAAGGCGAATTAAAAGTCCGTTCTTCTTGTGGTAAAATTTGCCAATCTATGGCAATGTTAGATATTGCTAAGTCTGCATATATGGAGAATTATCATTCTAAACAAATAATTACTGGTAAGTGTATAATTGAATAAAAAAAGGCGGGTTTTTAATCCGCCCTTTATATTTTTATACACTTTGAAAGAACAAAGTGTTGCTGGGCAGCAACACCTAATTTATCTCAAAGCCTCTTTACTGTCAAGAGTATTTGTAAGAAAATCGTGAAAATCTTTATCGGTTTTTAATTCTCCTTCTAAGCTATTTTCAATGCTATCATCTGTTAATATAAAGTAAAATACTTCCTTTTTGTTTATATGTATTACTGAGGTTTTTTCTAAATGCCATTCTATAACAATAGCTTTATCGTTAAAGTCATAAGATATAAACGGCTCTTTAAACTCAAGATAAAATCCTTCGCAATAAAACAATACTAAGCGCATTATTTTTTTAGCTTTATCCACCAAGATAGTATCCACCTTAGGATTTCTTTTTTTTAAATCCTTAAACAGTTTTATAAAAGGTTGCGCTTTCATTGTTTAGCTGAGTTAGTTAAATTAACACCGTTTTTTTTGCATAAATCTGAAACTTCTTTATGCACAGAAACATTTAATTAGCCATAAAGAAAGCCATCTTTTTAATAACACCTTGTAACCTCTGCACTTCTTGCTCACGGAGGGTGTAGGCTGCTTGGAAGGCTTCCCACGCACTTTGAGCTTGCATCAGTGCATAACCATTTGGGTTTTCGTCGCTACGCCTCAACGCCCTTTGCGATATTTTGCAATCAGGGTCAACATACCACTTTTCAAATTCTTCTCGCATTTTATCAGTCATTTTCCCTCCTGAACATTTTCTATAAAGGCTTTGCAGTCTTTAATAACTCCATCTAGAAATACTCCTTTGTAATTACCTAAATCAAAATATAGGTTTATATTTTCGTGAGTTAGTAATATATTCAGCTTTTCCAGTATCTCTTTACTCTCTTGCCTATTTATAGGCTCAGGTTTTGGGGTGCTGTGGCGATTATTCCATTTTTCAATAGCGTCGCTCTTTAGGTTTGCGCTTCTGCTTACTGCGCAACCTTTAACTGTTCCGTCTAATCCTATATCCGCTTTACAAGCTATAAGCCAATAGGTTTTATGCCCTAAATCTCTTTCTTCAATTGTAGGTTGCTTACCACAAAATGGGCAAGGCAGTAATTCCTGTGTGTTATTGTTGGTCATTTGTTACCTCTTGTTGGTTTTGTTCTGGTAAATTCATAAAAATTTTTAATGTTTTACCATTATCTTGTAATTGTAGCTCAATGTTTTTTATTCCATTGATTGAGTTTCTAGTATTAATTGATGCATAGTTAATAATATCTAACCTTGTTACAGATTTTATTAGTTTATTTATTATCCAGTTTCCCACCTTCACCCCCTAAAATATAGTTTTGTAGTTCCTCAATAATCTGAGGAGCTTCATCATCTTGGAAAAAATTATCCCCTTCATTTGCACTTTCTGTATTTGCAAACAACAGGGCTTTTAACTTCTCAGTATCCCTCACCCTTTCAAGTTGTGCTTGTTGCTCCCCGATAACCTCTAGTGCTTGCTTTAAATAACTATATCCGTCTTCATCGCTATTAAATATTTCAGGGCAGTGTTTAAAGCCTACTAACACATCCTCAATCTCTTTTATTTTCTGTTCTATTGTCATAATGTTTATTGGTTTTGTGACTGGGTATAAACCTACATCTAAGCCATTAGCTAATCTTTGTCTTATAGCATCTGCTAAACTTATCATTTTACCCCCTTAATATTTTCCACATAAACTGCTGGTTTGTTGTTGCGTCTAGCTATATAAGCTCCCAACCCTTTATAATCAGTGTTAGGATGGCAGATTATATCCCCCTCCTGCGGCTCACTCTCCCTACTAACAATCTCAATCCCTAGTGCGTCTGTGGTAAATTTAACAATGTCTTCTATTTCCAACGATAACAATGTGTCGTTTATAGCCTTTGCAATTTTCTCCACCGCATCGTTATATTCTTTCGTGTTTGTCATATTATCCCTCATCAGTTACTAATTCGCATTTATTTAGTGTTTCTAGCCAACATAATTGGCAGAAATATCCGTCATGCCCTGCTACATTTGATTGTATAGTATAAGTATGAACTCCGTGCTTTGGACAATTAATCTTAGGGGGCTGAGGAGGTACTATCGTCTTTAAATTCTTTATACGCTTTATATCTTCGATATAAGAAAAATAATTTCTCCACTGGTCACCACTAGGAATTTGAACAACTTCATTAATAGGAATTTCATAAATTTCATCAATTTCATCAGATGCAATCTGACCTTCTAAAGTCATATTATTTTTTGTCATAAAATTAATGTTTATTTGTTATTATTAGCCACTTCTCTTAATAAAAATTCATCAGCTAAACCCTTTAAAAAAGATTCACCAACAAATTTTTGGAATTTACGCATTACTTGCTTTGAAGGTTTTATTTTTAGCTCAACTGGTTTCCAAGGCGTGCCGTCATCTATCCATATTTGCTCCCCGCCCTCAAACTCAATCGTAAATTTGCCAACTTTTATTGCTTTTTTAGTGCTTATAAGATTAAGCAAATAAGCATCATAAGCCTGCGCATAAATATTTTTTCTTTTAAAAAACATATTACTTATTCCCTTAGTTAGTGCCGTCTTTCCGAGCTGTCATGCTGGACACACCAGTGTCATTTATGGAATTGAACCACCTGCCTCTTACCAAATGTCGCAACCTAGCAGAATCGAACTGCATGCATCGTGAGCTATAAATAACTCAAAAGGGGTGGCAAGATTCAGATATTATTTTATAATGCGTTTACAAAAAATAACCTTACTTGCTTTAAAAACTTTCATCACCGCCCGAATATGCACCTTTGCACTTTTTAGATTACTTTAACACGCCTGCTAAAACAACCGCCACTGGAATCGAACCAGCCCTCGTTCTACCATGAAATGATTACTTATTTTTACCTAGTTACCGCTAGGCTCGCACCCCATTTGAATTATTCTCCTCTAACTGTTCCTAAAAATCTATCAAATCCCCAAGCACACTCGGTTTCTTTAATTACCTCTGATAAAGTGTAGGTTTTTTTAAGATTCTTTTTACTAAGAAAATCTTCTGTGCCAAATCTACAAGCTCCAGTTATTGCCCGATACACTAAAGCCCATTCTTGTGGTTTCTTTTTTGTATTTAGCGGTATATTCTTATATTGGCTAATATCACGGCTCATTTCTTTGAACGAAAGTTCCTCAATAGCTATTTTTATTGTTTTTCCATGAGCATTATTTTTTTCGCTTGATGCGATAAAGAACTCTTCACCGATACATTTCCCCTTTTTAAAAATTGGTTTTCTACACTTTTTTATAACTAAATTTCCATTTTTCTTAGTAGAAAAAATTACGCAAGCAATGCCATCTATTAAATCAAACTTCATCTTTGAAATATCTCCGCAAATTTCTTTTAAGCACTTTATTTTTGTGTTTTTTGGAAAATTCTTAATAGCGTTAGAGTAGATGGAAAGGTCTCCGCCTACGCTCTTAAGGGCTGAAAGTTCAGCGTTAGAGTAGATGGAAAGGTCTCCGCCTACGCTCTTAAGGGCT
>JACCDR010499905.1_pt1 | contig 24997 bp, 26 predicted proteins | sample 7446431 | NCBI WGS metagenome assembly JACCDR01 (sample SAMN15323443, study PRJNA562643) | freshwater metagenome | isolation source: river surface water | place: USA:Blue River Watershed | collected 2017-08-17 | reverse complement strand
GTCGCTGTAAGTACCAAATCCAAGAGCACGTGGATCTGGTTGCCGTTACTTGTGCTTTTGGCACACCTGCCACTGGACCTCATCCCGCACATTGAGCCTGGTCTCATTGCTGGAGACAACTACACCAGTCCCAGCTCACTCGGGTTCTGGTGGGCACTAAGTGACATCCTGCTTTCAACTTGGATTGTGTACCGCGTTTCGGCAACACTACCGAGTTACAGCGGGGTGTTATACTTGTGTCTTTGCGCTGGTCTTCTACCCGACTTAGTGCAAGTCTGGGGCAAGTTCACCTTCCTACCACAGCCAAGTTTTCTGCCTGCATATGCCCACGTTCATGACGGTGTGCATTTCTGGTGGAAACTAGGCTGGCCCAAAACAGCGTCTGTAATAGTGGGAACACTAACGACTGGACTCCTGTGGTTCTTTTCAATCCGGACCATACACCGAAGATGTATGGAATGAGCCTTCATGAGGGAAACCTCTCCCCGCTGGAACGATTTTTGTCTCCAGCGGTTTTCGATTACTAAAAAAGACCCTTGCGGATCTTTTTTAAGACTATATTTATTTTTTATACCAACTCTTGAGCCAACCTTTCATTTGATTTATTTCGATAGTTTGTGCCGAAATAATATTTTTTGACATATCTTTTATTTCCTGATGCTTTGCATTTTTCAATGCCTCTTGTGCCATAAGCACCGCACCTTCATGATGAACAATCATTTCTTCTAAAAAAGCCCTATCGAATTCATCACCTGTTTTACCATAAAGACCATTCATCATATCATCCATCATTCCTGACATTCCCCCACTACCATTATTACTCATAACTCTCCCATCCGGCATCATGTGAGAACCAACTCCTACCTCATAATTTTTATTATTATTACCACTTACTGTGTAACCAAGTATGACTCCAAGAATCAAGAAAACGATACTAAATACAACTATATTATTTTTTTCCATATTTTTTAGATTAAATTAATAATTAGAACAAAATAACTAGTAAGGTTTTCTATTTATACGACCATCAGAATAGTCTTCTTCTACCCTAATGTATATTGGTTTTAATTTATTATTTTTGAAATACAACAAACTACGCATGATCTGTGGCGAAATATAAAATAATTTACTCGTAACGTAATAAACATAAATAAAAAATAATAAAATGAAAATTGAACTAGGAAATACTGATAAAAGAAACTTCCAAAAAGAAATATGGGATAAATTATCCATTTCACACACAACATTCAAACCCATCATATACGGACAAGGAGTCTCAGAGACATGATTATGCGAGGTCACTCCAGCCAGACCAAATACAGCCAAATACAGGTAGGAAATTAAAAGAAAAACAGATATTTTTTTATTTGATAATTTTGGCATTGTATTCTTGTATTGTATTAACTTTACTCCACTAGTTAATTTCAATAATCTTAAGTCCACTAACATCTAGCCTGCCTTTGTATAAAATATAAGGTGCGCCATAGTTAAGTAAAAACTCATCACTAGTTGGATAATTTTTGTTGTACTTATTTAAAGCCTCTTCTGAAATAAAATCATATTTATTTATCTCATTTGGATCATAGTCCGCAAAGTCAGTAACCTTTACATGAGTACCTGGTTCTTTTGGTTTGTTTAGGTATACAATGGTTTTCTCTGGTTCAAATATTTCGGCTGGTACTTCGAAATATTTTAGTTTGATACCAGAATATCCAAATTTTTTCAAAGCATCAGAAATTTTTTGTGGATGAAGCGCAGTAAAATGCAAAGTATCATTCCAAAAGCATCCAAGTCTTGGTATACTGCCCTCTAACACATGTGGCTGAAATTGATGATGCTTTTGCCTTGCAGCAAAAATGTCCGGGTATATTTCCAAAAGTTCACTCATTGGGTATATAAGATTCCCCTTCATATTTTCTGGACACCTGTGATATATGTATGCCATAAATTTTGAGTTAAGATAGTAATGGCTTAACATCTTAATAATACACCTTAATTAATAAATTCAAATACTTAATACTCAATGAAAAAGAGCAAATACACACCGGGAGACTTTAAACTAAGAGTTAGAAAATCTAAAACTGGAAAGGGTCTTTTTACGGAAGAAAATATACCAAAAGGAAGTTGTATAATCGAATACACCGGTGTGCCAATATCTGAAGAAGAAGCAGAGAAAATAAATTCAAAATATTTGTTTGAAGTCGGTAAAAACAAAACCATAAACGGCAATACCAAAGAGAATACTGCAAAATATATAAACCACTCTTGTCGACCAAACTGCGAAGCCGATGGACCTTCTGGTAGAGTATTTATTTTTGCCCTTAAAAATATAAAAGCTGGTGAAGAACTTTTTTATGACTACGGCGAAGAGTACTTTGATGAATACCTAAGCAAGGGTCGATGTTTATGTACAAAATGTAAAAAATAATTGTTATAATCCCTCATATGAATCATTTACGAACAACATTACTTTTAGCAACACTCACAGGAATATTAGTATTTATAGGTTTTTACCTTGGTGGTAGAAATGGAGCAACAATCGCCTTAGTTTTTTCGGTGGTGATGAACTTTAGTTCCTACTGGTTTTCTGACAAAATAGTTCTTTCGCTTTACAAAGCAAAAGAAATTACAAAAGAAGAGAATATTCTACTGCATGAAATGGTTTTGGAACTTTCAAGGGCTGCAAATCTACCGAAACCTAGATTATATAAAGTAGACCTACCCACACCTAACGCTTTTGCGACTGGCAGAAATGAACACAATGCAGTAGTCGCTGTAAGTGAAGGCATACTCAGACTTCTATCAAATGAAGAGCTTCGAGGTGTACTTGCGCACGAAATATCACACATTAAAAACAAAGATATACTTATCTCTAGCGTAGCTGCTACACTAGCCGGTGCCATATCATATCTTTCTCAAATGGCATTTTACTCAGGAGGAAGCAATGATGACAGAAAAAGTGGAATTGGCAGTATTCTGGTAGTATTTCTCACACCAATTATTGCCACACTGCTACATCTTGCCATATCTCGAGGCCGAGAATATTTGGCTGACAAAACCGGTGCTCACATTTCTAAAGACCCAATGTCACTTGCTTCTGCATTGAAAAAACTTGGTGATTTTTCCAAAACAAACCCTATACACGCAAGTCCTCGCCATCAAGCCACAGCACACATGTTCATTGTTAACCCTTTCAAACTTTCATTACTATCTTCCCTTTTTTCTACTCATCCTCCGATGGAAGAAAGAATTAAAAGACTAGAAAATACTAAAGTATCTTAGACAAACTCTCTTTTCTTTTCTTGTTTTGATAATACCAGATACAATACAAAACAATAATAAATATTACATTTGGTATAAATATTCTAGGATCACTCCACGGAACACCATCTATTCTATGGTCTGAAATTGGCCATAGATATGGTGTTGGAAAAAATTCCAAAGAATGCACTGGCATATCTACTAAGACATGAAATGGCCATCCTAAAGTTAAATATGCAAATTTTCTTTTACCTAAAAGCCAAAGTACGGCAAAAAATATTGCGTATGGTACAAAACTATGTGTAAAGTCGTACAACTTATGAACATATAATGGTATAGAGGACATTTCCGGCCTACCCGCAGCCATTTTCCCCAGACTAACTATTCTTTGTAAGAAAAAAATACCGAACGAAAACAAATCTGGACCAATACCAAAGAAAAAAGCTATTAAATAGTTTCTTTTACTTTCTCTGCCGAAAGCAACCCCACCATATAAACCATGTGACAAAATATCCATAAGAAATATTCTATCATAATTAAAAAACTCCGCAGAACGGAGTTTTTTAATTTATAAAATTTATTATTTAGCCTTATCCAGTTTATCTAGTCCCAAACCCTTAACTCCATAGTACACCACCAAAGCGATAACTAGAAAATCTATAACAACTGATAGCAAGTCTCCGTACATTATTTGTGCAGAACCTACGCCAAAAGATGCAGCCTTTAAACCCTCTGCTGAGCCTAGCACCACACCTAAAATAGGATTAATAATATCAGTTACAAGTGCTGAAACAACTTTAGAAACTGCACCGCCCAAAATAAAACCCACTGCTAGACCGACAACACCTTGTTCTCTTATAAAATCTACAAATCCTTTCATAATATTTATGTTAACTGTTAATATTGGTTATATAATACATTCATAATAACGCTAAAACAAGCATATGATAGTTTTTGAAAAAACCACACACCTTTCAGAAATACTTGAAAAATCAGAACAAAACTCTGTGATTATTTTTAAACATTCTTCAAAGTGCTATCAGAGTGATGTACTAAAAGATGCCCTAGAGAAAGCAAAAAACGACAATAAGATAGAATCCATTATTTTTCTTGTTGTAGTACAAGATAGCCCAGTTTTATCTAAAAAAATCGCAGAAGTATTCGGTATAAAACACGAGTCCCCTCAAATAATCGTGATCAAAGACAAAAAAGTTATTCTGGAAAAACACCACGACCAAATCAACTTAAAGATTCTTGCCAATTTGTAATTTATATTATACTCTTTTTCCGGACTGTTCACCCTAGGGGGCATTATGGATAGTAATGAGCCTTTGGGTCTACACCCAGAGGTCGTCAAAAGCATGTATGGTGTACACCTGCGAACCATCTTCCGGTGGGTCAAAAAGGGACACCTAGCATCAACCGCAGGAAGAATCCACCGGAGTAGTATTGATGCCACACTGCAAGACTGGCTCAGTTCAGTAAGTAAGCCGGTCGCAAGAAAATCTTTAGGTGTGACTGCGAGCACTCTCCAAAACTGGAAAGACAATGGCCTGATAAGGGCCATTGTAGTCATGGGTGAGGAAAGAATTGTAACCGATTCCCTTTCCATGGCCCCAAAAGAAAAGAAACTTGGTAGCCGTATCAAAAGACGCAATCATCGAAGCGTCTGCTATATGGCTGACCTACTACACAGCGCACCCTGTACTATTAAAAAGTACCTAGGGACAGACATAAAGACAGAAGTAGTGGATGGTGTACAGATGGTTCCCTTAGATGAGGTGAAACGCATAACGACACTCATCAACAGCTCGTACACCATAAAGCATGCAGCTGAGTACCTCAAAAAGAAGGAATCCTACGTTAAATTGATGATTTCAATTGGTGAACTTGAGTCATTCAATTTCCTAGGAAGGGTGAGAGTTAGGAGATCTTCCCTACTTGCCCTACTCAAAAAAATTGAGGGTCTCGCCTGGCTAAGAGACATGAAAGTACCGGCCCTTTAATGACCGGTAGAGGCGCCACAGCAACAGGCGCCTTTTATCATGATGAAAAAAATTTTTACAAATGCTAAAATTTGCCAATGGAAAAAGCTATCAATCACAGAATAAACAAGGAAAGAATAACCGTTTCTATATCATTCTTAATAATATTGTCCTCTTTTGGATTCATGCTTTATAAATACTGGAATCTAAGTAAGGAGAATATATCCCTTTCAAACAACCTGAATGAAGTAGAAAGAGCCCTTGCTACAACTCAAATGCGATTAACAAGCACTACGGTAGAGAAACTACAAGTAGTAGATAGTTTGCAAAAAGAAAAGGAAAATACTTTTCTGTTTCAAAACCAAATACAGACGCTTGCAGGTACTGTTGGAGTTTTAGAGAAACTAAGTAAAACAGACTCAGAATTACTGAAAAAATATTCAAAAGTATATTTTCTAAATGAAAATTATATTCCCCCAAAACTTGTAACTATTCCAGAACAGTATATTTATGAAAAAAATAAACAAATTGAGATACATGAACAAGTCTGGCCTCATTTACAAACAATGCTTGAATCAGCAAAAGCCGATGATGTTAATATACTAATTGCATCTGGATATAGATCATTTGGTACACAAGCAGGTCTAAAGTCCGCATATAAAGTTACATATGGAAGTGGAGCAAATAAATTTTCTGCTGACCAGGGCTACTCCGAACATCAGCTCGGTACAACACTAGACTTTACTACTACAGAACTAAAAGGGGCTTTAATTGGTTTTGAAAAAACACCAGCATTTAAGTGGCTAACGGATAATGCTTATAAATACGGTTTTGTAATGTCTTATCCAAAAAATAATACTTATTACATTTTTGAACCTTGGCACTATAGGTTTATTAGCATTCCACTTGCAACTAGCTTATATAATGACAAACTAAACTTCTATGATCTAGACCAGAGGGTAATCGACCAGTATCTTATCAACTTCTTTAATTAATAAAGTTTATTTTTCATTACAAAAAACTGCCTTTCGACAGTTTTTTGTTTTCAAATCAATTCTATTACATTTGTTGCATTGCCCCAGCAGAACAAGCTTTGCAGTTTTTCTTGTGAGTAACAATCTCATATACTGCTGACAAACCTACAAGAACATAAACCAACATAGCTAGTGAACCAGTTCCAAGAAGCATTTCAACTAGATTTAAACCAAATGCGTCTAGTCCCCAGTTTAGACCTCCAACTACTAATAGTACCCAAGTAACCATGTGTAATGATTTCATATAAATAAAATTATTAATAATTACATTAACACATATATTATACCACCAATAAATACTACAAATTCGAAGACTGTGTATTACTTTGCCTTTCATTCATCCTGTTCTGTCTTTCAAAAATTACTTTTTTAACATTTTCTGGGTGTCTAACTACATTTAGTACGAATTCTAGGTTATCTTCACTTGCCGTCTGAACACGCACATCCCCGAAATCTAGCATTGTTGGAATAAATCCCCTTACTCCAATAGTAACATCTTGTATCTTATCAAAACGTAAATTTGAAACTTCTCTATGGAAAATATTTTTTTGATCTACTGCAATGATTCTTTTTTCAGTAACATACCAAACATCCAAATAGTATTTAGTCCAATCAATAAAAAACAAAATCCACATCACCAAAAGCCATAGAATGTACAGAAAAGTATAAAACGCAGAGTCATTACCAGGTAAATCAAAAACTAAAATACCTGGTGCAAAGTATTTAAGTAGTACGAAAACTGCAAGAGGTAAAAACGAAACCGATAAAAGTCCAAGCGCGATACCAGCAAAAACTATCCAGTGCTTTCTTACTTCCAAAATTACTTTTTCGTCTGAATCTAAATGTAAATTTTCGTAAGACATATTTTTAATAGTAATATATTGTTAAACCGGCCATTACAAACAAAACTATTGAAACAAAAAAGAAAAAAGTTTCGGCAACAATAATGCCCCTACTTCTCATGCCATATGCGTGCCAGTGATAAAAAAGCACACCTGACAAAATTGAATATATAACAAAAAAAACTACCAAGACCCCCATCAGGACAGGTTTATTAATAAAAACAGTAAGGTGAACAGGATTAAACATTGGAAAACTTGTAGAGAGAATATTTGGGACTTCCATATATTAATATTATATCAATAATATATATTTTAGTTAATCCTTACTTTTCAAAAAATTACTTTTCACCTTTCTAGAAATTACAAACATCATTACTAAAATGAACACGCTAAAACTTACCAGGGCAATGTTTTGCAAATAACCATTTATTCTTTCATAGTAACTACCCATATAATATCCTAAAACAAGTAGCCCTAAAGCTTTTGGTGCTGTACCTAAAAGTGATAACCAAAAAAATTCTTTGTAAGTTACCTTTGCTATGCCCGATGCTACTTGAATAGTTCCTCCTAAACCATGACTTACTTTTCCAATAAGAAAAGTTTTCACTTTATGTCTTTTAAAATGCTCTTCAATAAACTTTTCACTGCTTTCATCATAACCAATATACTTACCTATTCTTTTTATGAATCTAGACTTACCCCAGAACCTGCCTATTACATAGTAAAGTGAATCTCCAATCATATCGGCTATTATCACAACTACATATGCGATCCAACCGTTCAAGTAACCAAGATTTACCAAGAAACCTGAAATTATAATAATTATTGGACCCTCGAATACAGCTATTGGGAAAATGATCCAATATCTATATTGTTCAAGTATAGAAAGCAACTCTGATGGAGATATAAGCATTAAATAATAATGCCAATTTTTACAGGATAAATCAACTCCAAAATTTGACTAGTAACCTAAAATTTGCTTTAATTCTGCTATATAACTGCCGGCGAAAGCCGGTTTTAAAATCATTATAATTTAACTACTAAAATGGAGATTAGAAATATTGCGATTATTGCCCACGTTGACCATGGAAAGACTACCTTAACCGATGCCCTAATGAAACAGACAGGGATGACTTCTGGTGATGTGAGTATGGACTCAAATGCACTTGAACAAGAACGAGGTATTACTATTTATGCTAAAAATACTTCAGTTTACTACCCTTCTAAAGATTCTGGACGAGAAGTAACAAAAATAAACATTGTAGATACACCGGGTCACTCTGACTTCGGTTCTGAAGTAGAACGCGTATTACGCTCTATAGATACAGTTTTACTTTTGGTAGATGCTCAGGAGGGACCTATGCCTCAAACTCGTTTTGTTCTGAAAAAGTCACTTGAGCTCGGTCTTAAACCAATTGTTATCATAAACAAGATAGATAAACCAGCTGCACGACCTGACGAAGTGCATGAAATGGTGCTGGAACTTTTCCTAGAACTTGGGGCAAACGATGAACAACTAGACTTTACTACGGTGTACGCCATTGGACGTGAAGGTGTAGCAAAAATGAAACTAACTGATGAAAGTAAAGACCTTACACCATTACTTGAAACTATTCTAAAGCTTGTCCCTCCTGCAAAAGCAGATGTAAATGCGCCTCTACGAATGCAATCATTTAACCTTGCCTATGATAACTTTCTAGGAAGAGAGGCTGTTTGTAGAATCTATGATGGAAAAGTAAAAAATGGACAAACTGTTTTTGTAAAACAACCTACAGGTCAAACTTTTTCAGGAAGACTTACAAAGATGTTTACATTTGAAGGTACAAAAAGAATTGAAACAGAAGAAGCTTTTGCTGGAGATATCGTCATGATCGCTGGACTTCCAAACGTATATATTGGTGACACTATTTGTGAAAGTGAAGCACAAGAATCATTACCATCTATTAATATCGACGAACCAACTATCTCTCTTAATTTTTTGGTTAACGACTCACCATTTGCTGGAAAAGAAGGAAAGTTTGTAACAGGTAGACAGATCCGCGACAGACTAGAAAAAGAACTAGAAATAAATGTTGGTCTTAAGGTAGATTGGAACAATAACGAATACTACACAGTTTACGGCCGTGGAGAACTTCATATTGCTATTTTGTGTGAAAATATGAGACGAGAAGGTTTTGAACTTCAAGTATCACAACCACAAGTTATTATAAAAGAAGTAGACGGAGTAAAAACAGAACCATTTGAAGAAGTAACTATAGACGTTCCAGATGAACTAGCGAGTTCTATTATCTCTAGACTTACAGAAAGAAAAGGTTTGCTCATGAACGTAAAACAAGGTCACGGAACACAAAGACTTATTTTCGAAATCCCAACAAGAGGACTGCTTGGTTACCGAGGACAGTTTGTAGTTGATACAAAAGGTCTTGGAATACTTTCATCTAGATTTCTAGAGTTCAGGGAATATGTTGGTGAAATAAAGAAAACAAAATACGGCTCAATGGTATCTATGGAAAAAGGAAAAGCTCTTGCTTTTGCTCTGGATAACCTGCAACAACGAGGCACACTTTACATTGACCCAGGAACAGAAGTATATGTAGGAATGGTTATTGGAAATGTTTCAAAGGGTGAAGACTTAACTGTAAACCCAACCAAAGGTAAACAACTTACAAACATGCGCGCATCAGGATCAGACGACTCTGTTTACCTTGCAGCAACTGTAAAACTTGATATTGAAAAAGCCATGGAAATAATGTCAGAGGATGAATATATTGAAATAACTCCAAAATCAGTAAGACTAAGAAAGAAAGCAATGCGAAAATAACGACAAAAGGCTCGGAAGTGTGGCGTACACTTCCGAGCCTTTTTCGAAACGAAAAAAGAGCAGTGAGGGCGAACTACCGCCCGCGAGACGACGCTGACTGGCGCCGACAGGGTGCGTGAGCTCGGACCCGCTTGAAGTGATGAAACCTGAACTGGTCTCTGTAGTCCTGGCGCCGCAAATGAACGCCTCCAGTCGAGGACCTGGCGATCGTATGGAGGGTCAGGCAACTGTTCAGATCTTCACCCTCAAGCCCCAGCGACTTCAGCACCTTCATTGCGTGTTGTGGACACACCGTCGGTGCCATGTCGGAACGCAGAAGATTCAACCCTCTCATGTCGATGCCGGAAATCTTGCCCAGCTCCTGCAGTTTCTGGAACTGCTTGCTGACCTTTTCCTTGAGCTGGCGAATCGCTTCTTTGCGCAGATGTGTGCTCAAATCCTACTCCAAACACGAGGTTGGTCGGACTTACACTCCTATTCCTATTTTATATAACCACCACTTAAAATTTTTTGCAAGAAAAAAGAGCGTGGTCGCGCGAACGCGACCCGCCCCTGTGTGCTTGTGTTGGCTACGACCTAGGCCATAGCCGACTGCTGCGCGGAGGATACCCTCGCACGCTGATACCCCTGCGGGGTGACCTTCCTGATCATCTCCCGAACCGCCGGACGATCCTTGGGACTGATGTCCATGGAACCGAACATGAGGGTGAGGATCCGACGATCCACCTGATCGGACTTGCCGTCCTTGATGAGGTCGAACACTCCCACGTCGAGACCCCTCACCCCGAGTCTACGGACGTACTCGTCTTTAGTCCCCCCAGACTTTCGGAGGGCCCCCTGACAGAGTGAGCCGAGATGGATTGCGCACTCATGTGCATCCATGCTTTCAACAGGCGAAACTCGTGACATCTTCACCCCACAAACACAATGCGGTCTTCACGACGAAAACCACCCCACTTATTATCTAATCACAATAGAAATTCTATGTAAATAGTTATTACATCTAAAATAGTGGATTTATTTCATTTACAATTCAAATTCACCTACTTTAGTTCTCAAAATATGAAAAGTAGTGGCACAAGAGTTAAAGAACATAAACATATCTGCAACAAATTGACGGACATAAAACCCTCCAGAAACTTCAAAACTAATTTTGTCTACCATAAAAACATCTACGTTCAACTCATTTAGTACATCTCGCCACTTATCTAGTATTTCTTTCTGTCTAAAATCACCTGTAACCAAACCCACCCTTCTTTCAATCTCTTTTATCAAATTCTCCTTTGGGATATTTTTTCTTTCCAAAAAGCTCGCACTCATTATTTCAACTTCATGTGAAGGAATAGTAACTTCATCTATCTTCCCCTCCCTGGCCCACATAAAAAGTTGTTTACCATTTACTGTTTTGGAAGAATACGCTGGATATTTTTGTTCGAACTTACCCGCTGACTCTGCAATATATTTTCTAACATCAACTTCGCTTGGAATTTGCAGTTTGTTGTTTGTGATTTTGCCCAACAAATCCTGTGTATCGGTTGAAAGTCCCCACAGCACCTCGACTTCATATGTTTTAGATAAATTCAGAAAATTTTCCTTAGCATTAACCGCCTCGTTTGTAAGTAGTATAAGTAAACCCTCTGCCATAGGGTCCAGCCTGCCCGCGTATGTGATTTTAGAATTTTGAAACTCTGGGTGATCTAGCTGAAATCTTTGCGCTCGTTCAAGTGGAGTCTCCCCCAGTTTTTTGTATACCAAATGCAGATTCTGTTCTTCAGTATTTTCTTGTGAACTCGTCATATTCTGATACAATAACCCATATGAGCGATAAATCAAAGATAAGTACAGAGAGTTACAAGGGTGTGCGAGACTTCTACCCCGAAGACCTTTTTGTACAAAACTACATATTCTCCGTTTGGAAAAGTGTTGTAGAAAGTTTTGGTTATGAAGAATACTCCGCTTCCGTACTTGAACCCGCTGAACTTTATAAAGCAAAATCTGGTGAGGAAATAGTAAACGAACAGACATATACATTTACAGATCGTGGTGACCGTGAAGTAACTCTACGACCAGAAATGACTCCCACTGTTAGCCGTATGGTTGCGGGCAGAGCTCAGGAACTTTCTTTTCCCCTACGCTGGTACTCAATACCTAACCTTTTCAGATACGAGAAACCACAACGTGGCAGATTACGTGAACATTGGCAATTGAATGTGGATCTTTTTGGAGTAACTGGGAGTAGCGCCGATATAGAAATAGTAAATATTGCTTACAAAATTATGCGTGGGTTTGGTGCGAAAGACGAAGATTTCATAATCCGAGTCAATGACAGAAGACTTATCAAAAACCTTTTTGAAAAATTCGGCTTGAATGAAGAAGCATCTTATAAAGCGAGCAAAATAATTGATAAAAAAGACAAAATTTCTGCTGAGGCTTTTGTCGTAGCATGTGAGGAAATCCTTGGGGAAAAAACTACAGAGTTTGTTTCTCTACTTGAGTCACATGAAAAATTATTGGACTTTCTAGGTGAAAGCGATGTCACAAAAGAAATTATACAAACAATTGAAGAACTGCTTGCATTAGGCGTTAAAAACATAACCTTTGACCCGACACTTATGCGAGGTTTTGACTACTACACTGGCTTTGTATTTGAAGTATTTGATACAGATCCAGAGAATAGTCGCTCAGTTTTCGGTGGAGGTAGATATGATGAACTTATGGACATTTTTGGTAGTAAAAAAATCCCAACTGTAGGTTTTGGTGCTGGAGATGTGACTGCCAGAGACTTTATAGAGAAACACAACTTGCTTCCAATCTACAAACCTAGAACACTTTTGTATATCTGCACTGTTGGACAAGAGTTCAAAAACCACGCTTTGGATATAGCACAGAAAACTAGAGAAATGCGAATAAATACTGCAGTTGACCTTACAGACAAAAAACTTGGTGACCAAATAAAAACAGCAAGTAAACAAAAAATCCCTTATGTTCTGTGTATTGGCGAAGATGAGGTTAAAACTGGCATCTACACTCTAAAGAATATGGAAACTAGAGAAGAAAAGAAAGTAAAACTGGAAGAAATTATTGCAAATCTATGAGAAAGTTAGTGTTTGATATTGAAACAAAAAACATTTTTACAGATGTTGGTAGTAATGACCCAGCCGACCTAGATATTTCTCTTGTTGGTCTATACGACTATGAAACTGGAAAGTATGAGAGTTTTATTGAAGAAGAGTTCGAAAAAATGTGGCCCTATTTTAAAAAAGCTGAAATGCTCGTAACTTTCAATGGCGACCATTTTGATATTCCACTACTTAACAAGTATTACAAAAAAGCTGGGCTTGGTGACTTAACACAGACTCTTTCACTAGATCTACTGAAAGAAATACGACAAGCCTACGGACGCAGGATGAAGTTAGACCAAATAGCACAGGGCACATTTGGAATTAACAAAAGTGGTAATGGTTTAGAGGCGGTTGCTTGGTGGCGTAGTGGTGAAATAGAAAAAATACGAAAATACTGTCTGGATGATGTAAAAATCACAAAAGATGTTTTTGAGTTTGCAATGAAAAATAAAAAACTAATGTTCAAAGAAGGACCTTTTACCAAAGAGATAAAACTAGATACGAAACATTGGGAGCCAATCCCCGAAATAAAAACTCAAAGTCTTTTCTAAAATTCCTAAATTTAGCGCACTTTTTTGTCGCGGGTTCCGTTCGCTCCTGCAGAGTACTATTTGTACACTTTAGTTGCGTACTCACCCACTCCTCAAATTGCATCTAAATTTAGAAACTTTAGACTGAAGACTTAATTTATAGAAAATTTTGTGTATAAGAAAAGGGGCCCCATAGCGTTCGACGCTGGTAGCCCCTGTGTATCTCCATCCTGCCCAGACGAGCTGGGCGAACCTCTTACGGCGGTGAACGAATCATCTGCGACTCCTCCTTGTTGTTGCCCGCGGGATGCGGGCTACGAACGGCTGGCTACGGCCGGCGGTAGGTCACGCTGAGCGTGACGCTAGCGCTGGCCCGCCGGCGCCGAGCGATCAGGCGGACTGGGCGGGCGACGCGATGTCGGCGTTGGCGTGGCCGGCGACGTTGGAGAATTCGGGAATCCACATGGCGATGAAGGCCTGGTCGGAGCGGAAGTTCGGCATGATGCGGTACCTCGTAGAGATGATGACTGAACTCACCCAGTCGTACACATTGCGGTCGTGTTGGGCTTACATACATCCTAGCATACTATTGTGTTTACGTCAAGTACTTTTTGTGTCAAAATCATCTTTCTTTTTCTTAGTATAAAAATATGGCTTAAATAATAGATATTTCATAGAGATGAAATAATTTTGTGTAGGAAAAAGGGCCCGTGTGGGCCCCTTGTTCCCGACTATTACATCGGGGGTGATCGTGTGTTCATTCGTGACTCCTTTCTGATCAGGTGGGTCATTTAGGACCCACCTGATCAAGGATACTTCAGCGCCGGTCGTCGTGCTCAGGCCGCGTCGTCGGCCACGGGTTCTTCGGTAGCGGGCGATGCGGGATCGACAGCGGCGACTTCCGTGACTTCTTCGACGACAGGCGGGTCGCCGGCGACTTCTTCTGCGACCGGATCGGCGGCAGTCGCTTCGGCGGCTTCGGGCTGGAGCTGTTCGGTCGTCTGGGACTGGTCGTCGTCGGCCATTTGACACCTCTTTCACTCACTTGAACGTTGATCGGAAGAACTGTTGCAACTAATAACTTATAACAATTTGGCTCTTCCGTCAAACAGAATCTTTTGTATTATTTTCTTATTTCATTTGCCCTGCGTAGGTAATAAAAAAAAGGGGGCACCCGGTGCCCCCTGGATATTGCAGTCGCGACACGACGACCGTGATGGCCGGCGTTAACACGATTTTAGCTTAGCTCGATACTCTACCCTCCTCTCTAGTCGGAAAAGGTGGAGACTTGGACTCCCCTCCGAGTCCTAGTTCGTCTCGACCACTTTGGGGTCCATGATCCCCCGCCGACAGCGGACGATCGGATCCCATTGTTCGAGCTGACTCAGTCTTCGACCCACGCAGATCCTCCTCGGCTTGGGCAATATATCGCCCCACCTAATCCTATCACAGAGAAAATAAATTACTATAGTAAAATAAATATCAAAACAGCGAGAGCGATTCTATACCAAATAAAATAATTAAAATTATTATTTTTAACATAACCAAGCAAAAACTTGATCGTAAAATAGCTTGTTATAAATGCAACCAGCGAAGCAAGTAGAAGTGATAGGCCGAAATCATGACTAGCTAAGTCACCTCTAAGGTCATAAAGTTTCTTAAAACCTGTTCCAAAAAGTATTGGAAGTGAAAGCAAGAAACTAAACTTAACAGCTTCAACCCTGTTAAGACCAGAAATAAGTCCTCCTGAAATTGTAGCTCCGGAACGTGATATGCCAGGAACAAGTGCTAGTGTTTGAAAAAAACCAATAATCACTCCTCGTTTTATACTCAAAAATTTATCTTGTTTCGAAACTTTTTCAGCTAAATATATAAGTAAACTTCCAAGAACTAATGCAACCGCGACCAAACTAGGATTTCTAAATATAGTTTCCATTTTACTTTCCAATATCAAACCAAACACAATCGCCGGTATAGTTCCTAGCACTAAAGAGAGTAATAAACTTTTATCAGTGTCAGAAATATTCCTACCCATCAACATGTTTACCAAACTAGTAAAAATATGCAAAATTTCCTTATAAAAAAATAAAAGTAAAGCAAATGAAGTGGCTAGTTGAAGCACCGCATCAAAAGCAAGACCATTTACAGTATTTTGGCTAAAAATAGACCTTACTAGTATAAGATGACCCGACGAAGAAACTGGGAGGAATTCTGTGATTCCTTGAACAAGACCAAGTATTGTTGCCACCAGGTATGTCATATAGTACTATTCTATCATATGAATATGGAAAAATTATCGGTGCCATTGGCAATCGTTATCGCGGGAGGTTTAATAGCAGGTGCTTTTTATTATTCAAATTTGCAAAACGCTAAGGAACTAGCAAAGGTAAAAACAGTTCCACAAATAGTAACCGGTGGTGAAGAAATGCGACCAGTTACAGAAGCTGACCATATACTTGGAAACCCAAATGCTGAACTTATTCTTGTAGAGTACTCTGATACAGAGTGTCCTTTCTGTAAACAGTTTCATTCAACACTTCGACAAATGATGGATGAGTATGGCAAGGATGGAAAAGTTGCTTGGGTTTATCGACACTTCCCTATAGACCAGCTTCATTCAAAAGCACGAAAGCAAGCCGAAGCAAGTGAATGTGCAGATGAGTTGGGAGGACCGACAAAGTTTTGGGAATACTTAAACACAATATACGTTAGAACAAACTCTAACAACTCACTGCCAGATAGCGAGCTTCCTAAAATTGCAAAAGATATTGGTCTTGATGTAAAAGCTTTCAACGAATGTTTGTCTAGTGGGCGACACTCTGCAAAAGTTCAAGCAGACTATGATGATGCAGTAAAAGCTGGTGGAAGAGGAACTCCAAACTCAATCATTATTTCAAAGGATGGGACAAAAACAGTTGTACAAGGTGCTCAACCTTACGAAAACCTGAAAAATATTATTGACGCATTACTTTACAATAGGTAACAAAAAAACCGCCCCGTAACAGGGGCGGTTTTTTTGTTACTCTACTTGCAATACTTACAGTCCTTATCTCCGCAGCTATTTTGCAAAAACGCACCAGACCAAACAGACTCTATCAGACTCTCGATCTCATTCTTAATATTTTCTATATCACTCTCTTCTATCGGTATTACAACCGTCGGACACTTACCAGATGTTGTAGGTTTTACAAAAATAAGTGCTGGTTCTATTTGTTTACCTTTATAGTTAGTATTTTCAGAAAGTAAGAATTTATAAAAAACGAGTTGTCTGAAATAGTTTCCATCAGAACTTTTTGTCTAACCTTTTATGCTAGCAATACTTTTTGCTTCGGTGGTTTTGTAGTCATATATCCTTGTAAACTTTTCATCTACAAGTATGGCATCCAACTGTCCGTGCAGGTTAAAAGTTACTTCACCCTCACCAAGCTTCAGACTAAACTCTTTCTCTTCCCACTTTTCCAAAAAGGTTTCTCCTTGGAAAGTAAAATACTCTTCTAGTTCTTTTGCCACCACAGGTGCATATGACTTTATTTCTTCTTTAACTATCTCTTTCTCAAACTTTGCTAAAAGTGAGTTTCTGAAATGTTCTTCTGATACAGTAATAATAGTTTTCTCTATATCTTTTGCCTTTCTATTTTCTTCTCGCCACACAAAAGAAAGGGCTTTGTGCATTGCAATACCTCTTTCCGAAGATACACTCGGAGCTTCTGGAATTTTCAAAATACTTTTATAAAAGAAAGTTCTTGGGCAGTCTAAAAAGTGGTTTAACGCTGTCACAGAAAGACCTTTTTCAATTAAAACTCTTTTAGTATATTCTACTGCTTCTTTTTCTCTAATGTTGTCGTAAAAGCCGAGAGAAAGTTCTAGAGGTCTTTCGGTTACTCTTTTTACACTAGATGTTTTTATGTGTTTCTGTTCCAGCTCGTTTATAAATCTAAGTGGTGATAATTCCCTACCACCAGAATTTTCTTCTGGAACCAAAAGCTCAATATGCTTTCGAGCACGTGTCATTGCCACATAGAAAAGCCTTCTAGAGTCTTTAACTTCGTCCCCCTCCTCTTTTTGGAAGGAAAAAGTAAATGAACTTCCAAACCCACGCGACATCCACGACTCTTCTGTAACATTTGGCATAAACACATAGTCATACTCAAGTCCTTTTGATGAATGTGCAGTAATTATTTGTACTTTAGAATTTACACTTCCACTACCAATTTTTATCGATTTACTTTCTGCAGTTTTCCTATAGTTTAGAAGTTCTTGTATCAAAACTTTTGGATCTTCTATTCCCTTACCTTCAGCAATATCTTTCGCAAGATCTACAATAGCTCGCCAAACTTCAGCAGAAACTGGTGACAGTTTGATTATTTCTGAATATCGCGATAAATCTGCTATCAAAACTAGAAAATTTATAACACCCGCAGTATTTATTTCACTTAATATTTTCTTTAGTTCTGGTATTTCTTTTTCAACATCCACATCACCACCCCTTAGTTTTCTAATAAGATTTACGGAACTTTGAAAATCCATTCCCCACAAACCTCGTGCAACAGTATTTCCAAGCGCCTCTGTATTTGTCCTATCATTCAAGTATTCAAGTATGTCGAAAAATAATGTTCCTACCGGAGCTTCAAAAATATTTACTCCTCTTTCTGCAGTAGCTTCTATACCACTTCTTTCGCACACAGACAAAAAATGCTCAACCTCTCTGTTTTTACGAAGTATTACCGCTACAGTAGCTTCAGGGTCTTCACTATCTAACTCTTTTATTTTCTTAACTAGATATTCATCTTGTGAAAAGCTATCTGGAGCAGTGACCAGATCTATTGGTCTTTCTTTACCATTTCCCACTAGTTTTACTCGCAAGTCTTTATGCTCACCCTCATCGTAGTTATTTTCTATCATCTTGAAAGTAGCATCTAGTATTGCCTGGTGAGATCTGTAGTTACTCTCTAGTTTTACAATTTTCATTTTCTTCCATTTGTTTTGAAATGTTAGAAAGTTCTTAACAGAAGCTCCTTGGAAACGGTATATGGCTTGTTTTTCATCTCCCACAATAAAAATATTTGGTGTATCAAAAAAATCCACCAACTTCATTACTATAGTGTTCTGTGACTCGTTTGTATCCTGATGTTCGTCTATATGCACATACTGAAACTTTTCCTGTAGTTCTGCCAAAAGTTGACTGTCATTATGAAGTGCTTCTAGTAGCTGTATAAGTAGATCATCATAGTCTAACAACCTCTCAGCTTTTTTCTTTTCTTCATAAGTTTTATAAACCTCAGCAAACAAAACAGTGCGTTCACATTTTTCAATTTTTCCAACTGCGTCCGCTTTTATTTTCCCCTTTGTTGGACCGCGCGAAGATATACTTTCAGGGTCATTTTTAATTTTCTCTATTTCTTGTTTTGCAAAGTCAGCAACTTTTTGTGGATCCTGGTTTTCTTTTTTACAATCACTTATTGCTTTTAGTATTTTACCTACATAGTAGTCTGGCTCTCCAAAAGGCCGAAGCATACCGAACTTTTCTGACTTTAAAATATTCCTAATAATATTTTCTGCTTCAATATCGGTAATCTGTTTTGTTCTAAAAAGATTTGGAAAATGATCTGGAAATTCTGCAAAAACAGAACCTGCAAAAGAATGAAATGTATGGATCCGTACTTCATCTGCCCGACTTCCAATAATCTCGCGCAGTTTTCTTTTCATCGACTTCACACCCGCATCAGTAAAAGTAAGCGCCAAAACTCCTCCAGCGTTCGTCTGTGTTTCTAGTAGTATATTTGCTATATGTAAAGTAAGTATTGTGGTCTTACCCGTTCCAGGACCCGCCACGACCATAACAGGCTCCTCTATGGAATCCACCGCCTCCTTCTGAGCTTTATTAAGTACCTTATATTTTTCTTTAAAAATAGTAGATGAATTTGTTTCCAACATAGACATAGAATAGCATGAATTCAGTAGTATCAAAAAAGCCCAGAGACTAAGTCTTCTGGACGCCTGTCCGTGGGGTCATAGTGCGACCCCACGAGGTACCTACTTCCTTACACCTTTTTTCTTCAGAAAGCCGATAGGATTTCTCGCTTCTCTTCTCAGGGTCTTTGCAAGAAGATCCCTCACTCGATTCCGATGCTTCCTCCTCTGGCTTGCCTTCACATGATCTAGGAGGCTGTTACAGTCCAGGCAAAAAAAATGATCCTGGAAGACCGTAATTCTCCGGCTTCCGCATCCTTCCTTTGGGCATTTCTTGTTTTGGAGTTGCACACTAATCTCCCACCAGATACTACCATAAAAATTTTACAAACAAAAAAACTCCGTGCTGGCGGAACCGTAGTACGGTTCCGCCCCACACGAAGCGCTGGTCAGTCGAGACCTCAGTCTCCCCTGACGACCTGGATTGATTGTGCATTGTTTCGCACAAACTGCCTCCAGACTGCAAGGTAGAGCATGGGTGAATCGATGAGAAGGAACGTCCAGGGCCCAGCAGCATCCGCAAACGTGTAGTGCGGAATTGCCAAAACGCCGAGTAGACTTGAAAACGTGAAAATCTTCCAAGCCTTGGCGTCCTCGTTGAACGGATTTTCCCATGCCGACACGTAAGTCGGCCAGGCCGCAACGAATAGAGCGAGTGAACTCAGCACAATGCCGTAGTTCGACTCACCAAAGTATACCCATGTTGCAACCGCCGTACTGGCAATCGCGACGCAGACCTTGTCCCGCCTTGTCCACCCAGACTCTCCGTACTTGATGGAGAGAATGAGTGTGGTTGTGGCGCCAATAACTGCGCCAACCAGAAGTCCACTGATCGTTCCCTGGTATAGCATGCCCAGAAGAATGATCCAGTCGCACGACGCCCAGATCAGCCAGGTGGCCTTTCTCGGGCTGGTCTCGCGGCGCACAATCGCCCGAACATACGGAACGAATGCGTACGCAAGCAGAAGTCCAGAAACCACCGACAGTACCGTGAGAATCGTCGTCAACTGTCTCCTCCTGGAGTAAGGACGTAATGTCCCTCCAAATGTAATTATAGCACGAAATACTCCTTTTTGTCAATGCTAAATATACAAAAAATCCCGTGGGGTTGGAGCCGATATTCTGGCTCCTCCACGAGATCGCTATTTCGATAGGAAGTACACCGCGATGCCCGCGAATGTAAATCCGATTGTTTGTGAGGAAGTTAATCCTCCTGCAAGCCAAACCTGGTAACCAGCAGTAACACAGAGTTGGACCAGCATGGTAAAGACGATGAAAACACTGGTTCCCTGCTCTCCAACGATCGCCATGCCGTTGTTGAAAGCAAGGACACCGAGAGCAGCACTGACTCCAGAAAGAACGAGAAAGAGCCAGTTGGTCGAAGCTAAGTCTATCCCAGACAGACTTCTGAAACCGGCCAGAATCACAACCATGAGCACGACCGACTCCATGACGATGGTCGATACTGCAAAGTCCCTGATCCCACTGTGCTTCATGAATAGTGGCCAGATTCCAAAAAACAAGCCGGCCAATAGGTTCATCAAATAAATGCGCAAGGTCCCACCTCCCCAGACAAAACTAACACAAAATAAAGATACTCTCAATTGAGAGTATCTTTATTAAATATGTTTCGTTGAACTATATTTTTTTTGGAACATCGCGGAACCTGTGAAAAGGTGAGCGCGAAGAAAATTTTCAGCAGAAAATTATTCTGTTTCCAAAAAATTTATAGTGATAAAGAAACTTATTTTAGTAGTAGTTGCGTAAGCGATTTATTTTGTCATGCTGTCTAATCTTCTCATGAGCCTTTGCTTCAATCTGTCGGATTCTTTCTCGAGTAACTCCGAACTCCTTGCCCACTTCTTCTAGTGTGTGAGTCACACCATCAACAAGTCCGTGTCGAAGCTCTAAAATTTTCCTTTCTTTTTCTGGAAGATCATTTAGTATCTCGCGAACTTGATCAGAAACAATTCTTCGTGAAGACTCTTGGTCTGGAGAAAGTATTTTGTCGTCCGCCAAGAAATCTCCCAATTTACTTTTACTCTCATCTCCCTCATCACCTATCGGTGCTTCCAGTGAAAGTGTAGACTGGTCGATTTTCTCAATAGTATAAACTTTATCAACTGACAAGTTCATTTCAACTGCAATTTCTTCTGGAAGTGGGTCTCGTCCCAAGTCTTGAGAAAGTCTTCTCACAACCTGTTTATACTTTGCAATTGTTTCCACCATGTGAACTGGTACACGAATAGTTCTAGACTGGTCAGCAAGAGCACGCGTAATAGCCTGACGTATCCACCATGTTGCATATGTAGAAAACTTATAACCCTTCGTCCAATCAAACTTATCTACCGCCTTGAACAATCCCAAGTTCCCTTCTTGAATAAGATCAAGAAGTGTAAGGTCCGCAGATCTGTTTGCATATTTTTTGGCAATAGAAACAACCAAACGCAAGTTGGCTCGTGCCAAAAGTGTTTTTGCCTCTTCATCCCCAGCTTCAATCCTTTTAGCAAGTTCCTTTTCCATCCCCCCAGAAATAAGCTGGTACTGACCTATTTCCTTTAGATACATTTGTATTGAGTCATATGAAGATTCTCCACCTCTGCCATATGTATATTTTTTTGAAATCAAGTCATCATTATTTCCAGCATCCAAAAGTCCACCGCCTTCCAAAACATCTATACCGCTCACGGAAAACTTCTCATAAAGTTCCTCTAGAAATAGAATATCCTCCTCGATAGTCGGAAATTCTTTCAAAATTTCATCATAAGTAATATAACCGCGCTCCTTTCCTTTGTATAAAAGTTTCGCCATGCCATCACTTTGCTTTTCTGCTTTCTTTTGAGGCTTTACTGCTTTTGAAACAGTTTTTGAAGCTCGCATAGCCAAAGAAGATTTATTTTTCTTTTTTGTGCGAATCTTTGGTACAGAAATCTTTTTTTGTTTTTTAGATTTAACTACTGCTTTCTTCACCACTTTTTTCGCTACTTTTTTTGTAGACTTTTGTGATTTAGATTTATTCTTTTTTAATTTTTTGTTTTTCATTGTTTGTTTCCAAACGCGTACTTTATTGTTTTTATTGTATTTATTCTTTGTGTTATGCGCTGGCACTCCTCGAGAAACTTTAAAACTTCACTACTTTCTCTTTTTTGCTCTGCTTTTTGCAAATTTTCCATTGCTAGTGTTAGTTCTCTACGCAGATATTCTTCTTCAAGTGAAACTAGGAGTTCTTCTACATCTTTTTCTATATTATTCTTATTATTATAATAGCTTTCTGTTTCAAATAATAGTAGGTTTTTATCTTTTTCAAATATTTTTTCAAGTTCTGACAACCTTTCGCCAATTATTTTTCTAACTCTACCTATTACATCCAGTTTTCCTAAAATATTTCCATCATCTTTTTTTTCTTTAATCCAGATTATTATTCCCAAAATCTTTCTCTCTATATTATCTACTCTTCTCGACGGTGGTGAAACACTTTGACCTGGACTGTAGTTGTTTTCATTTGTGCCAATTTTTTTCAAATCTTCCCAAAGTGCTTCCTCATTTATAAAAGTTTTTTTCATAATTACTTTTATAAAGTGGGCTTGGTCTGTTTTGTCTTTCATTTGTGCAATATATGGCAAAACTTTTTTTCGTATCTCTATCGTGAGATCTTTTGGACTAAGATTTTTTGAAAGCAAAGTATCTACATAAAAATCAACAATTGATTTAGAATTTCGGAAGCAGTCTTTCAAAACTTCAGGGTCTTCTTTGGCTAAGTCAGCAGGATCTTTTCCAGCTGGCATCTGAACTAATTTCAAATCCATTCCAAGTGAAAGCGCAATTTTCGCTGCTCTGTCAGAAGCATTAAATCCTGCAGAATCTGCATCAAAAGACATCATTATTCTTTCAGATAATCTTCTAAGTTTCACTAAATGATTTTCTGTTAGTGCCGTTCCCGAAGAAGCTACTGTGTTTGTAAGTCCTATCTGATGGAGCATCACTAGATCCATCTGACCTTCTACTAGTATTGAATAATCTTTAAGTTTTATATCTTTCTTTGCCTTATCCAGACCAAAAAGAATCTCTGATTTGTTGAACAACTCTGTTTCCGGTGAGTTCAAATATTTTGGTGACTTGTCATCGGCAACAAGTATTCTTCCAGAAAAACCGACAATTCTTCCTGATGAATCCGAAATAGGAAACATTATACGTCCACGAAAAGTATCATAATATGAAGATATTACTGATAATGCTCCATCCTTTTTCTTTATAAGTCCCACTGCCAGCATATCTTTTTCACTCACACCTTTTTCTTTCAAATAGTCTGAAAGTTGTCGCCAGTCTTGTGGAGCGTAACCTATTCTAAAACTTTTTATTGTTTCAGAAGTTAACCCACGACTATTTAAATAATCCAATGCTTCTTTATTTTCAGATAGTTTTTTCTCATAAAAGAAAACTGCTTTTTCTAAGACACTAAACAATCTTTCTTTTTCTGTCTTTTCACCTGTATTGTAGTTTTCAAGTTCTACCCCAGCTCTTTCAGCCAAAACTTTTAGTGACCCAATAAAATCCAATCCCTCAAACTCTTGAACAAAGGTAAATATATCTCCCTTGGCATGACAACCAAAACAATAATAGTTCCCTCTCTCTGGAGATACGAAAAAGGAGGGCGTCTTTTCGTTATGAAAAGGACACCTACCTTTAAAGTTCGTTCCCGCTTTTTCCAACTTTATATAAGTCGAAACTAGTGAAACGATATCTATTTTTGATTTGATTTGATCTACTGAGGACATTTAGTTTTGGTTTTAAAACTCTATCTTCAGAATTCTCAAACTTTCACAATCTGGACCCAAATCTTCAAATTTGAGGCGAGGTCGCGTATAAAATTTTGAAAATCATCTGAGGTGTACAGCTAGTACATTGAGGATGTTTTTAAAATTTTAGACGATGAGATTGCCCAAATTTGGAGATTTAATTGGAAAGTTTTATTGGTAGCGAGTGGATTCATCGAACACTACTGGTCTCTCTGCTCTCATCTTCGCCACCATCTCCGCCTTCTTACTTCCCTTAAATCCTGTTCCTGCTGGAATAAGTCTACCTAGGATAACGTTTTCCATTAGTCCTGCTAGTTTGTCTGAGTTTCCTCTTATTGCACTTGAGATAAGAATTCTAGTTGTGTGTTGGAATGAAGCTGCTGATAGGAAACTTTGTCGTGAAAGTGAAACATCTGTAATACCCATCACAACTGGCTCCGCTGTAGCAAGTTCTTTTCCTTCCTCCTTCATTTTTGCATTCTCTTCTAGAAGCAAATTGTTTTCTACAATATCTCCAGCCACAAAGTATGTATCTCCCGCAGTCTTGATTCTCTTTCTTGAGAACATTTGTCTTACGATAGTTTCAATGTGTTTTCTTGAAACGTTTTCTCCTTGTAGTTCGTAAGGTTTGTTGAT
>JACCDR011897644.1_pt1 | contig 25012 bp, 19 predicted proteins | sample 7446431 | NCBI WGS metagenome assembly JACCDR01 (sample SAMN15323443, study PRJNA562643) | freshwater metagenome | isolation source: river surface water | place: USA:Blue River Watershed | collected 2017-08-17 | reverse complement strand
CTTGCAGCTTCCCCACCGAAAAATCGTGAATGCTTTGCGCCGCCGTTCTCGGACAACAGTCCGATCAGGTCTTGCATGGCACAACTGCCTGACGCAGCAAGCGCACTCCGACATGTGCGCAACTGCACAAGAATGTCGCTGCTCGCCGACAGGCTGGCACTGTCTTCCTCGACGATGGCTGGCACGACATCGCCGTCATCAGACATCCTCTCGGCAAGCACGGCATGACAGGGGACAGTTCCGGGTGACGCATTGATCGGCGCAGGAATAACACCTAGTGCAGGAACCATCGGCGGCGCGATGCAATGCTCTCGTAGCGCCACATCAAGGCCTTGCCCGGATAGGCCCTGCTGTCTCGGCACGAACAAGCCACTATCTTTTGCGCTACGTATCACAGCCAGCCTTTCGGCGGGCACAACGAGAACGGGATAACTGACGGCTAGCGGCGGCCAGTTCAACCGAGGCCGATGCTGCCCTGCTTCGCTCCCGTGCGTGGCGTCGGAAGGCGTCTCGGCCGATGTATCGATAGATGTATCGGCAGGTGCATCGACGGGCGCATCAACAGATGGCGCGCTGTCCAGCGACATGAGAAAAAACAATTCATCGTCCAGATCGCTGGAGTTCGACGACCCATCTGCATCGAACCGTATGCTCATCGTTGGCGCGCGTGCGCCCGCTTCTGCATCGACCGCCATCGGCGCTGTGCCTGTATGTGCCAGGGTGGCGGTTTGCGTCCCGGTTGTGGCAGGAAGCTCGGTCGTGTTGAACGATGATTCGGGAACGAGCGACAGCTTGCGGGATTGCGCTTTCATGGAACACTTCCGTACAGGGATAGATGATCACGAACGTGCCACCCTCGCCGCGAGGCCATGCATGGGCGGGGTCGGCAAATTCTTCGAGCGCGGTAAGTGTGCGCTGCCCTGTTACGGTTCCAACGGTGTGAAGGTGTGTGCGGCTATCGAAAGTTTTGATCAAACAGCACTCGCAGCCGCTACATGAGGATGGCTGAGCTATTTCGCCTTCTGGCGCGCCACCCTGTCCAGCTCACGCAAGTAAGCCAGTTTCTCCCCTATCTTCCCCTCCAGCCCGCGCGGCGTTGGCTGGTACCAGCCGGGTTCGCCCAGTCCTTCGGGGAGATAGGTCTCGCCGGCCGCATAGGCGTCCGGCTCGTCATGCGCATAGCGGTAGAGCTTGCCGTAGCCGAGCTGCTTCATCAGCTTTGTCGGCGCATTACGCAGGTGCTCGGGAACCGGGCGGCTCTTGTCCTTGGCGATAAAGGCTCGCACCTGGTTGTACGCGTTGTAGACGGCGTTGGATTTCGCTGCACAGGCAAGATAGACGGCGGCCTCGGCCAGTGCGAGTTCGCCCTCGGGGGAACCGAGGCGCTCATAGGTTTCGGCAGCGTCCAGCGTCAGCCTGAGCGCACGCGGGTCGGCGAGGCCAATGTCTTCGGCGGCCATGCGGATCAGCCGGCGCGACAGGTAGCGCGGGTCGGCACCACCGTCGAGCATGCGCACCAGCCAGTACAAAGCGCCATCGGGGTTGGAGCCGCGCACGGATTTGTGCAGCGCCGAGATCTGGTCGTAGAACGCATCGCCGCCCTTGTCGAAACGGCGCAACGCATCGCCCAGGCTTTCCTGCAGCAGCGGCACATCGATCTGCGTTTGCTTCTTTTGCGCGGCGGCGCGCAGCATGATTTCGGTGTTGTTCAGCAGCTTCCTGCCGTCGCCGTCGGCGCTGGCCACCAGCATGGGGCGGGCGTCGTCGGCGATACCGATGTGGCCGTCCAGCGCCAGCGCGCGGTCCAGCATCTGCGACAGATCTTCTTCGCTGAGCGATTTCAGCACATAGACCGCGGCACGCGACAGCAAGGCGCTGTTGACTTCGAACGAGGGGTTCTCGGTGGTGGCACCGATGAAGGTGAACAGGCCGCTTTCCACATGCGGCAGGAAAGCATCCTGCTGGCTCTTGTTGAAGCGATGGACTTCATCGACGAACAGGATGGTCTTGCGGCCGGACGTCGCTTGCACGAGCTGCGCGCGCTCGACCGCTTCGCGGATATCCTTCACGCCGGACAGCACTGCCGACAGCGCAATGAATTCGGCATGGAAGCCCTGCGCCATCAGCCGCGCGAGCGTGGTCTTGCCGACGCCTGGCGGGCCCCACAGGATCATCGAGTGCGGCTGGCCGGATTCGAAGGCCACGCGCAATGGCTTGCCTTCGCCCAGCAGGTGCTGCTGGCCGATCACGTCATCGAGGGTGGCCGGGCGCAAGCGTTCGGCTAAGGGGGCATTCATGGCAAGGCTTGTCGAGCTGGGTTGGGGCTGTGCTGGTTATGCGCTAAAGACGCTGGGTCCCGGTCTGCACCGGGATGACTGCGCAGAGGGAGCACCTCAACATCATTGCTGCAGCACGTCGGCGCCCTTGGGCATCACGAAGTGGAACTGGGTCGCGGGCAGCGACGGGTTCTTCTCGAATTTGGTGAAGGTCAGCACCGATACCTGACCGAACGTATCGCGCAATTCCATCGCCACCGGCACGCCATCTTTGAGGCCTATGCCGATTTTTTCGAATTGGGTGTCCTTGGCTTTCGGGATCGCCTGCAGCCATTCGATGCCCTCTTTCTCGCCCGCCTCGGACAGCGCGAAATTCTTTTCGAGGTCATTGCTGCCGAACAGGATGGCTGCCGGCGACGAACCGATCGCATTGCCCAGCGCGCGCACGGTGACCTGGTTCAGGTCCTTGTCATGCATGTAGAGTTTTTCGCCATCGGCCTGCAGCACTTGCTCGTAGGGCTTTTTGTAAGTCCAGATGAACTGGCCCGGACGCGAGAACAGGAAGCTGCCGCTGGCCTGGTTGGAGGCGCGCAGCTTGCCGCCCTCTTCCTTGACCATGCGCTGCGAGAAATCGCCACGCGCACTTTTGGTATTGGCGACGAAGGCCTTGAACTGCTCGAGTGCGGCCGCCTGCGACAGTGCGGGCAGCATCAGCGCTGCAGCAGCGATTGCAGCCATGGCCGCTTTGCTTGCGCCGGCAGCGAAGGCAGCGAGGCCGCGGGTCATACGCTTGGTCATTGACTTACTCCTGACTGGAGGCCGGCACCAGAATTTCGCGGTTGCCATTCGATTGCATCGACGACACCAACCCGCTCTGCTCCATCTGTTCCAGCAGCCGCGCAGCGCGGTTGTAGCCGATGCGCAGGTGGCGCTGCACCAGCGAGATCGATGCGCGACGGTTCTTCAGCACGACAGCCACCGCCTGGTCGTACATCGGGTCGGCTTCACCTGAAGGTTCACCGTTGGCGCCGAGCTCGCCGCCCTCTTCGGCGACGCCGCCTTCGAGGATGCCTTCGATGTAGTTCGGCTCGCCCTGCGACTTCAGGTGCTCGACCACGCGGTGCACTTCATCGTCGGACACGAAGGCACCGTGCACGCGCACCGGCAGGCCGGTACCCGGCGGCATGTACAGCATGTCACCCATGCCGAGCAGGGTCTCGGCGCCCATCTGGTCAAGAATGGTGCGCGAGTCAATTTTGCTGCTGACCTGGAAGGCGATACGGGTCGGCACGTTGGCCTTGATCAGGCCGGTGATCACGTCCACCGACGGACGCTGCGTGGCGAGGATCAGGTGAATGCCGGCCGCACGTGCCTTTTGCGCGATACGCGCGATCAGCTCTTCAACCTTCTTGCCAACCACCATCGTCAGGTCGGCCAACTCATCAATGATGATGACGATTGTCGGCAGCTTCTCCAGCGGCTCCGGCGCATCCGGCGTCAGGCTGAAGGGGTTGGGGATTTTTTCTTCCTTCTTCTCGGCGTCGGCGATCTTCTGGTTGAAGCCAGCCAGGTTACGCACGCCCAGCTTGGACATCAGCTTGTAGCGGCGCTCCATCTCATTGACGGCCCAGTTCAGTGCATGGCCGGCCTGGCGCATGTCGGTGACGACTGGCGCCAGCAGGTGCGGGATGCCTTCGTAGATAGACAGTTCCAGCATCTTCGGGTCGATCAGGATCAGGCGCACCTGGTTCGGGTCGGCCTTGTACAGCAGCGAGAGAATGGTTGCGTTGATGCCCACCGACTTGCCGGAACCGGTGGTACCAGCCACCAGCAGGTGCGGCATCTTCGCGAGGTCGGCCACCACCGGATGGCCGGCGATGTCCTTGCCGAGGCCGACGGTCAGCAGCGATGCATTGTCGTTGTAGACCTTGGAGCCGACGATCTCGGACAGGCGCACGATCTGGCGCTTCGGGTTCGGCAGTTCCAGGCCCATGTAGTTCTTGCCCGGGATGGTCTCGACCACGCGGATCGAGGTCAGCGACAGCGCCCGCGCAAGGTCGCGCGCGAGGTTGACGATCTGGCTGCCCTTGACGCCGGTGGCAGGCTCGATCTCGTAGCGGGTGATGACCGGGCCCGGGTAGGCGGCCACGACCTTCACTTCGACGCCGAAGTCGCCGAGCTTTTTCTCGATCAGGCGGCTGGTGAATTCCAGCGTTTCGACGCTGACGGTCTCCTGCTCGAGCGGCGGCTCGTCGAGCAGCGACAACGGCGGCAGGTTGGTGTCGGGCAGGTCGAGGAACAGCGAGACCTGCTTTTCTTTCTGCACGCGCTCGGACCTGGGCACGTTGACTACCTGCGGCACGATCTGTATCGGTGTCGCCTCGACGATCTTTTCGCGCTCCTTGACGACGATTTCTTCGCGCTTGACCACGGCTTCCTGGCCAATCTTGCGGTCCTGGCGCGCGGCGTACATTTGCATCGCCCATTGCGCAAAGCTCTCGATCGCGCCGCCCAGCTTCTCGGCCACCGCCATCCACGACACATGGAAGCACAGCGAGAAGCCGAGGCCGAACAACGCCAGCAGCACCAGCGTGCCGCCATTGAAGCCGAGTACCGCTTGCGCAAAACCGCCGAACATCTCGCCCAGCACCCCACCCGGGTCGCGCGGCAGCTTGACCTTCATCGAGTACATGCGCACGAATTCGATACCCGAGCTGCCCAGCACCATCAGCACGAAGCCGCCGGTGCGGATCGCCATTTCGTAGCGGTGCGGCTGGTCCGGCTGGCGCTGCAGCAGGAAACGCTGCGCCAGCCTGCGATAGCTGAACCAGACCGAAGCCACCAGCGCCACGCAGAACCACCACGCAGAAAAGCCGAACACGTACAGCATCAGGTCGGCCAGCCAGGCGCCGGCGCTGCCGCCCCAGTTCAGGGGCTTGCCGCCCATGCCGGCCTGCGACCAGCCCGAATCGCCCGGCGCGTAGGTGTACAGCACCAGGATCAGGTAGATGCCAAGCACCGCAAAAGCGACCCAGCGCGCCTCGGACAGCAGGCGGATCAGGCGATTCGGCAGCGGATCGGGGGCGTTATCGGGGGCCGGACGGGCGAAGGGAGAACTGGCTCGGGTCATGTATGCCGGGGTCGGGGGCCGCCCTGAGACGGAACCCTACTTCCACTATAATGTCGGTTGGATTTCGTGCAGGAACAGGTGCCTGAACGCTGCGCGATTCTTCAAGTCGAGATGATACCCGTTCCGGGCAGCCATCCCGTCGCAGAAACATCCTTACAAGTATTCCAGCGGGGGAGACAGGTGCGCATGTCTACAGGATTTGCGCTGGTTTGTCGCGCAGCTCTGTTTTTTATTGTTGATTTCAGAAGAGTCCCATGTCCAGCTCCAAACACGCACGCGTCCTGATCATTGGTTCCGGCCCCGCCGGTTATAGCGCCGCCGTCTACGCGGCCCGCGCCAACCTGAACCCGGTGCTGGTCACCGGCGTCGAGCAGGGCGGCCAGCTGATGACCACGACCGATGTCGAGAACTGGCCGGGCGACCCGATGGGCGTGCAGGGCCCCGAGCTGATGCAGCGCCTGCTGCAGCATGCCGAGCGCTTCAAGACCGAGATCATCTTCGATCACATCCACACCACGCACCTGAAGGAAAAGCCGTTCCGCCTCGAAGGCGACGCCGGCACCTACACCTGCGATGCGCTGATCATCGCTACTGGTGCTTCGGCCCAGTACCTGGGCCTGCCGTCGGAAGAAGCGTTCATGGGCAAGGGCGTGTCGGCCTGCGCGACCTGCGACGGCTTCTTCTACAAGAACCAGGACGTGGCCGTGGTCGGCGGCGGCAACACTGCCGTGGAAGAGGCCCTGTACCTGTCGAACATCGCCAAGAAGGTCACCGTCATCCACCGCCGTGACAAATTCCGCGCCGAGCCCATCCTGATCGACCGCCTGATGGCCAAGGTCGCCGAAGGCAAGGTCGAGATCCACTGGAATCACACGCTGGACGAGGTGACGGGCGACACCAGCGGCGTCACCGGTATCAACATCAAGTCGACCGTCGACGGCAAAGTGACCCCGGTGACGGTGCACGGCCTGTTCATCGCGATCGGTCATAAGCCGAACACCGGCATCTTCGATGGCCAGCTGGAGATGAACAACGGTTACATCGTGACCAAGAGCGGCAACGAAGGCATGGCGACCATGACCTCGGTCGAGGGCGTGTTCGCGGCCGGTGACGTGCAAGACCACGTATACCGCCAGGCAATCACCAGCGCCGGCACCGGCTGCATGGCCGCACTGGATGCGCAGCGCTTCCTGGAGGCGCAAGAGTAAATAGCAGCAAGCGGGCGGCGGCCCGACGTCGCCGCCCGCCCGAACCTGGTAACACCCCTTTGCGGCCAGCGCCGCAATGTCCCACGAGGAGCCCGCGATGAAGGACCTCGCAGAACTCAAGGCGTTTCAACAGCGCCTCAAAGAAAGGGCTGCCGCCACGGCCGAGGCCGAGCGCCAGCGCCGCGAACGCGACGAACAGCTCGCACGCGAAGCCAACCTGTTCCGAGACAGCATCGGCCATGTGAAGCCCCTGAATGTGCCCGGCCGCGTGCATGCCGATGCGCCGAAGCCCCCGCCGGTTGCGCGCCAGCGCATCGCCGATGATGCCGCGGTGCTGCAGGAATCGCTGTCGGACGAGTTTTCCATCGACACCCTGCTCGAAACTGACGACACGCTGTCCTATGCACGCTCCGGCATCGGGCCGGACGTGATGCGGAAGCTGCGCGGCGGTGGCTGGGTCACGCAAAACCAGCTCGACCTGCACGGCCTGCGAGTGGACGAAGCGCGCGAGGCCGTCGCGGAGTTCGTGCGCGATGCGATGAAGCGCGGCTTTCGCTGCGTGCGCATCATCCACGGCAAGGGCCTGGGTTCGCTGAACAAGAAGCCGGTGCTGAAGAACAAGGTCAGGAACTGGCTGGTGCAGAAGGAGGAAGTGATTGCCTTCTGCCAGGCGCGTGCCGCCGATGGCGGCAGTGGCGCGCTGATGGTGCTGCTCAAAGGATGAACAACAAAAAACCCGGCCAAGGCCGGGTTTTCTTGTTGTCTGCTACCGGCAGCAGCCGGGAGCACACAGCATCGCTGCGTCAGACTGCGTCAGTGCCGGTCTCGCCGGTACGGATACGGATGACCTGCTCGACGTTCTGCACGAAGATCTTGCCGTCACCGATCTTGCCGGTACGGGCGGCCTTGACGATGGCTTCCACCGCGTGGTCCAGCACGTCTTCGGCGACCACGGCCTCGACCTTCACTTTCGGCAGGAAGTCCACCACGTACTCGGCGCCGCGGTAAAGCTCGGTGTGGCCCTTCTGGCGGCCGAAACCCTTGACTTCGGTGACGGTCAGGCCGTTGACGCCGACGGCGGCGAGCGACTCGCGCACTTCGTCGAGTTTGAACGGCTTGATGATGGCGGTGATGTGCTTCACGGGATCTCCTGTTTCGGATAATGACGATGTAGGTTGCTTATTCTCTGAACTTCGAGGTGATCGGGTAACGCCAGTCGCGACCAAACGCACGGTGCGTGATGCGCGGACCCACCGGGGCCTGGCGGCGCTTGTACTCGTTGATCTTGATCAGCCGGGTAATGCGCTCGACATCCTCCTTACGATACCCGGCGGCCAGCAGTTCCGCAACGCCCTGCCCCTCCTCCATGTACAGCCGGAGTATGCCATCGAGCACCTCGTAGGGCGGCAGCGAGTCCTGGTCGGTCTGGTTCGGGCGCAGCTCGGCCGACGGCGCGCGGGTCAGGATGCGCTCGGGAATGACGTCGCCGATGCCATTTCGGTAATGGCAGAGCCGGTAGACCAGGGTCTTGGCGATGTCCTTGATCACGGCATAGCCACCGGCCATGTCGCCGTACAGCGTGCAATAGCCGGTGGCCATCTCGCTCTTGTTACCCGTGGTCAGGACGATCGCGCCGGTCTTGTTGGACAGCGCCATCAGCATCGTGCCACGGATGCGGGCCTGGATGTTCTCTTCGCTAGCGTCCTCGGGCAAGCCTTCGAATTCGAAGGCCAGCGAGCGCCGGAAGGCGTCGAAGCAATCGGCGATCGGCACTTCGTCATAGCGCACGCCAATGCGCTCGACCATGTCGCGCGAATCGATCCATGAGATTTCAGCCGTGTACGGCGACGGCATCATCACCGCCCTTACCTTGTCCGCGCCCAGCGCATCGACGGCAATGGCCAGCGTCAGCGCCGAATCAACGCCGCCGGACAGGCCGATGATGGCGCCCGGGAAGCCGTTCTTGGTGACATAGTCGCGCACGCCAGTGACCAGCGCAGCATAGACCTGCGCCTCGATGGACAGCGGCTCGGGCAGCGGCTGCGGCTGCGGCACTGCGCCGTCGAAACGCACCAGCGCAAAGTCTTCGTCGAAATGCTTGAGTTGTGCGCGCAGTTCGCCAGTGGCATCGAGCACGAAGGAAGCGCCATCGAACACCAGCTCGTCCTGCGCGCCGTACAGGTTCGCATAGACCAGGGCCATGCCGCGGCTGCTGACGTTCTCGCGCATCACTTCGATGCGCAAGTGCTCCTTGTTCATGTGGTACGGCGAGGCATTCGGCACCAGCAGCACTTGCGCGCCGGCGGCTTTCGCCTTGGCGGGCATGTCGGGGAACCAGGTGTCTTCGCAGATATTGATGGCGAAGCGCGTCCCCTTCACATCGAAGGTGCAGGCCTCGTCGGACGGCGTGAAGTAGCGCTTTTCGTCGAACACCGTGTAGTTCGGCAGCGCATGCTTGCGGTAGGTGGCGACGATCGCGCCTTCCTTCAGCACCGAGGCAGCGTTGTAGTTCACGAACTCGCCATCGCTGCCCTCTTCGGTCAAGGGATGGCCGACGATCACGTGCAAGCCCTTCAGGCCTGACAGTTCGGCAGCCAGCGCGGTCAACGCCGCCGAGGATTTTGCGTAGAATGAACGGCGCAGCAGCAAGTCTTCCGGCGGATACCCCACCAGCGAGAGTTCAGGCGTCAACACGATGTCGGCGCCCTGGTCGGCTGCGCGCCTGGCGGCGACCGCAATGCGTTCGCTGTTGCCTGCGAGGTCGCCGACGGTGCTGTTGATCTGTGCGATGGCTACGATGACGGACATGGGGCGCTGATGCTCGATGCTGGCTGGTTCCCGGGCAAGGCCGGGCAATGAATGGCTGGAATGCCTGTACCCGACGATGGGCTCAATAAAACGGAATTATCGCACGCGCATACTCAGCTCTCTCGCCGAGGCCGGCCAGCCGGCCTGGGATGCGCTGGTGGCTGCGCAATCGGCGCCGAATCCTTTCCTCTCCTATGCGTTTCTGCATGCGCTGCATGCATCCGGCAGCGCGGCCGAAGATACCGGCTGGCAGCCGCAGTACCTGACGCTGTGGATCGAGGACGAAGGGGACGGTGACCATGGACGGCTTGCTGCCGCACTGCCGATGTACGCCAAATTCCATTCCTATGGCGAATACGTGTTCGACTGGGCCTGGGCCGATGCGTACAAGCGCAATGGCCTCGACTATTACCCGAAGCTGCTGTCGGCCATACCGTTCACGCCCGTGTCAGGCAACCGTCTGCTGGCCATCGACGCGCATGCGCGCGCCGCGCTCATCGATGCGCTGCAAGGCGTGCAGCAGGCCAGCGGCCTGTCATCCACGCACGTCCTGTATCCCACCGAAGCGGAAGCGCAGCAACTGGAGGCGGCCGGCTTCCTGCTGCGCAAGGGCGTGCAATTCCACTGGCAGAACGAAGGCTATGACAGCTTCGAGCAGTTCCTGTCGACGCTGGAAATGAAGAAGCGCAAGAACATCCGCGCCGAGCGCCGCAAGGTTGCCGAGGCCGGCATCACACTGCGCCAGCTGCGCGGCGAAGATGCGACCGATGCCGACTGGCGTTTCTTCAAGCGCTGCTACGACAATACCTACAAGGCGCACTGGTCGACGCCCTACCTGAACCTGGATTTCTTCCGCAGCATCGGCGAAACGATGCCGCACAACCTGCTGCTGGCGATCGCCGAGCGTGAAGGCAAGCCGATCGCATCCTCTTTGCTGGTGTATGACGACAAGGCGCTGTATGGCCGCTACTGGGGCTGCATCGAGCAGCATCCCTGCCTGCACTTCGAGACCGCGTATTACCAGCCGCTGGAGTTCTGCATCGCCAACCGCATTCCCGCCTTCGAGGGCGGCGCGCAGGGCGAGCACAAGATGGCGCGCGGTTTCCTGCCGCAGCAGACCTGGTCGGCGCACTGGCTCGCGCATCCTGCGTTCTCTGATGCGGTGGAGCGCTTCCTTGCTCAGGAAGGCAAGGGCATTCTCGCGTACATGGACGAGCTCAACGAACGCAATCCGTTCAAGACCGGCGCGCCCTGACCATCACGCTCCCGGTAACGCGCGACAGTTGACGAAAAAAAAGCCGCCCGAGGGCGGCTTTTTTACATCATGCAGCGCGATCAGAAGTTCGGCTTGCTCGATGCCTTCTTGTAGGCTTCGACGCCACCCAGGATCTCGGCACGTGCCTCGTCCGGGCCATACCAGCCGTCGACCTTGACCCACTTGCCCGGCTCCAGGTCCTTGTAATGCTCGAAGAAGTGCTGGATCTGCTGCAGGCGCAGGTCGTTCAGGTCTTCCGGCTTTTGCCAGTGGGTATAGATCGGCAGCACCTTGTCGACCGGCACAGCCAGCACCTTGGCGTCGCCGCCGGATTCATCGGTCATCTTCAGCACGCCGATCGGGCGGCAACGAACGACGACGCCCGGGATCAGCGGGAACGGGGTGATGACCAGCACGTCCACCGGGTCGCCATCGTCGGCGATGGTGTGCGGCACGTAACCGTAGTTGCACGGATAGTGCATGGCGGTGCCCATGAAACGGTCCACGAACAGCGCGCCGGATTCCTTGTCGACTTCGTACTTGATCGGGTCGGCATTCATCGGGATTTCAATCACGACGTTGAAATCGTTCGGCAGGTCGCGGCCGGAGGGGACGTTATTCAGGCTCATCGGGTTCCTCGGAAAATTAAGAGAAGCAAAACCCGAGATTATAGCCCGGACGGCTTTCCATTCCCTTACATCAGCGCCGCGCCGAGGGTGGCAGGGTCGCCAGTGCGCACTGGCGGAAATGAGTGGCTGCCGCGTCCGGCTGGCTGGTGGCTTCGTACATCTGCGCCAGCCGCAGGTGCGCTTCCTGCAGGATGGCGCGATCGGTCGCGCCGAGCACCGTCTGCTCCAGATGGCGCTGCGCCTTGCCCCACAGCTTCTGCTTCAGGCACAGCGTGCCCAGCACCAGCGACAGTTCGGTATCGTTCGGACGCTCGCGCAGCCAGTGCTCGCAGCGCTCGATCTGGTCGAGCAAGGTCGCCGAACCTTCGGGCGCCGCACAATGACGGTAAGCGCGCAGCAGACGCGCATCCCATTGCACGGCCAGTGCGCGCTGCAGGATGTCGGCCGCTTCCTGCTGCAGGCCGATTTTCATGAATGCATTCGCGGCCAGCGCGGCCACGCTCGGGCTCTGCCGATCGGTGCTGGGGACCGTGGACCACAGCTTTTTCAGCGCCTCGGCATCCTCGGCGGCCTTGGGCAGCATCGCTTCATAGGCCAGGTCGCGCAGGCGGCGCGACAAGGTCGGATGCAGCACCCCATGCTTGTCGAGCAGTTTCACCAGTCGCAGCACTTCGGGCCAGTTGCGCGCATTCTGATTGACCTTCAGCGCCAGGCGCAGCGCATGCGCATGGCGCACGCCGCTGGCGTTCAGCTCCTTCAGGACGTCGAGCGCGGCGTCGGTTGCCTTGTTGTCTTCGGCCAGCAAATCGACCATGGTCACCAGCCGTGCGGTGCGCAGTTCGCTGTGCTGCTCGGCCTCGGCCAGCCAGCGGTCGCGGCGCTGCGGCTGCTGCATGCGCTGTGCAGCGCGCGCCGCCAGCAGCGCTGCGAGGCCGGCATACTCGGTGGACTCGGCGGCACGCGCGGCGGATTTCTCGGCGCGGCCGAAGCGGCCCTCGAGATAGGCCTTCAGTGCGTCCTGCAAGGCGCGGCCGGAGGACAGCAACTGGCGGCGGCTGCGGTACTCGCTGACGCGGCGCGGCATGGCGATCGTGGCGCGCACGGTGGAGATCAGCACGAACAGCAGCGCAAAGCTCACGACCAGTACCACGAGGAAGAAATTCAGCGAGAAATCGACCCGGTAAGGCGGATAGAACAGCACCACATTGCCCGGGTTGTAGCGAGCCAGCACCGCGAGGCCGATGGCCGATGCGAACAGGGAGAGCAGCCAGAGGTAGAAGCGCATTGCCGTCTGTCCTTACGGGCGGGTACGCGACTGGCGCACCGCTGCCAGGCTGGTCGACAGGGTCGGCATCTCGATGCTGAGCGGGCTCTCCTGCAATTGCTTGATCACTTCGCGGCCGGCCTGCGTGGAGCGGGCACGGGTGTCGAAGTAGCGTTGCAGCGTGCGATCAGCCTCGGCCAGGTCGCTGCGGAACGCCGCGTCATTGCGCGACAACAGCGCCATGCGCGCATTCAGCAGCCGCAGCTTCAGGTTTTCGCGCGCGAAGAAGGCCTGGCCCGGCGACAGCAGCAAGGCATCCGGCGTGGTGACGGTGCGCACGCGCACCAGCTGACGGATGTCATTCCACATGTCCGCGCTCCACATATTCCAGCGCTCCTGCAGTTCGACGCGCCAGTCATACGCGGACTTGGGCTCGGGCTTGGGCACCTGCACCAGTTTGGTCTTGGGCGGCGGCGGCACGACGGCCGGCTTTTCGTCGGCCAACAGGGGCATGCCATCGATCTGCGCAATCAGCGCATCGAGGCGGACGGCGACGCCGGTCAGGTCGACGCTGGGCAGGCTCTTGAGCTTGTCCATGTCCTGCGCCAGCGCGCGGCGAATGGCGATAAATTGCGGACGGTCGGCACGCGACAGGCGCGCATCGGCATTCTGCAAGGCGATCAACGCGCCGCGCACATTGCCGGCCAGCTGCAATTGCTGGCTGGCGGTCGACAGCACTTGTTCGATCTCGGCCAGCGCCCAGTCATCACGGTTCTTGGCCAGGTCGCGGTACAGCTGTTCGAGCGCGATCTGCTGGCTCTGCGATTCGAGCTGCTTGGCTTCCAGTACCGATACCTTGCCCTGCAAGACGCGCAGGTCATCATCGACCCGGTCGGCCACCAGCTTGGTCTGGCTGTTGAGGTTCTCGCCGCTCTGCAGGCGCTGCGCGACTTCGCGGCGCAGGTCGGAGACTTCGATGCGCGAACTCCACCACTGCCAGACGAACAGGCCGGCGAACGCGACGGCAGCAAATTTGAGGCGACCTTCGCGGGTCTCGAACAGGCGCGGCATACGCGGGCGCCAGGCCGGACGACGGTAAGCGAGCCCGTCGGTATCTTCGGGAGCGTTGGCGGTCGATTTTAGAGAGTCGGAACCCGTGTCGGAACCAATGTCGGCACCGGTGGCGGTATCGGTGTCGGCAGCTGAGTTGGCGCCGGTACCGGTGCCGACATCAGCAGCGGATGCCGCAGCAGGTGCGACGCCGGCCGGCGCAGCGTCAGGCTGGCCGGAAGCCGCAGCCGGGGCAGCCGAGGGTGTGTTTGCAGAGCTTGCTGCAGGTACTGCTGCGGGTGTCACCGATGACGCCGCGGCAGGGCTCGCTGCTTCAGCGGCACCGCCGGGCTGGTTGCCCGCGCCTTTGGGATCGTGGGTTTCGCTCATGAACGCGATTGTATCGCTTGTATCGCGGTAATCAGCGCCTCGTCACCTGATCCGGTATGTAAAACAGTGTCAAAACCCAGGGACTGCGCCGTTTCGGCGATGCGCGGGTGCGGCACGACCAGGGTCTGGCGCCGCATGGCCTGCCACGCCGCCTTGGCGCCCGACTGACCGCCCGGCGGATCGCCCATGACGGCACCGGCCTGCTGCACCATTGCCTGCAGGTGACGCAGCGCCTCGGAACTGGTAATCACCCAGTGGGCTCCCGCGGCGACCAGGCTTAGCAAATCGACGCACCGGGCTTCATTCAGCACGGGCGCGCCGCGGCGGTAGGCTGCAACCTGTTCGACTTCGATGCCGGCTTCGCGCAAGCGGTCAGCCAGCAATTCACGGCCGGTTTCGGCGCGCACGATCAGGGCCTTCTTGCCTTTCAGCGCCGGCAGGTCGAGTACCTGCAGCAGAGTTTCGGAATCGGTACGTTCTGGATCGATGGGGCTGGCCACGCTGGCATTGGCGTCGGTAACCCCATGCCGCGCCAGCGCCTGCCGGCTGCTGTCGCCGACAACGGCGGCAATCACGCCGGCCGGCCAGGCATCGATATGCGCAAACGCCGCATCAATCGCATTCGGGCTGACGAAGGCCACCAGCGCATAGTCGGACAGATGGCCCAGCGCGGACTTGAGCGCAGCCTCGCGGGCCGATCCCGCTGGTAGCGGAGCGATATCCAGCAACGGGAAGATGCGGGCATCGATGCCCAGCGCGGTGAGGCGCGCCGCCAGCGGCTCGGCCTGAGCGCGCGGGCGGGTAATGACGACGGGCGGGCGGTGTTTCGGCACGGTCATTGAAGCTCAGGCCGGAAGACGGGTGCGGGCAGGCAGTCCGGCGCTTATTCGGCCGTCTTGCATTCGGCGAGGATGGACGTCGCATCCTGCGCTTCCAGTTCGCGCGCGATCTGGACTCCCATGGCCTCGGGCGCTTCGGCAGCGCCGTTGATGTCGGCCTGCGCGATGCGCTTGCCATCAGGCGTGGCGACCATGGCGCGCAGGCGCATCGCATTGCCGTCGACGGTTGCGAAAGCAGCGAGCGGAATCTGGCAGCTGCCGCCGAAGGTGCGCGACAGCTGGCGCTCGGCGCGTACCGCGCGCTCGGTATCGATGTGATTGAGCGGCGCGAGCAGCGCATTCAGTTCGGGACGGCCGGACGGGATCTCGATCGCCATCGCGCCCTGCCCCGGTGCCGGCAGGCTCTCTTCCGGCTCGATGAAGGAGCGGATGCGCTCTGACAGGCCCAGGCGCTTGAGGCCGGCTGCGGCAAGGATGATGGCGGCATATTCACCGCGGTCGAGCTTGCCGAGGCGGGTGTCGAGGTTGCCACGCAGCGGCTGGATCACCAGCTGCGGGAAGCGTGCCGCGATCAGCGACTGGCGGCGCAGGCTGCTGGTACCGACCACGGCGCCGGCCGGCAGGTCGGCCAGCGACGCGTAATCATTGGACACGAAAGCATCGCGCGGGTCTTCGCGCTCGAGGATGGCGGCCAGCTCGAAACCTTCGGGCAGCTCCATCGGCACGTCCTTCAGCGAATGCACGGCCAGGTCGGCGCGACCTTCGTGCATCGCGACTTCGAGCTCCTTGACGAACAGTCCCTTGCCGCCGACCTTGGAGAGCGTGCGATCGAGGATCTGGTCGCCACGCGTGGTCATGCCGAGAATTTCGACGGTGCTGTGAGGATATAATTCAAGCAAGCGAGCCCGAACATTTTCGGCCTGCCACATGGCGAGCCGGCTCTCGCGCGAGGCGATCACCAGTTTTCCGGTAAACGATGCGTTCAATTGGGGGACTCTCTTCAGGGGTCGTCGCGGCGCGCACCGACCGGGAATAGGAAATGCCAAAAACCGGCGGATTTTATCATGCGCCCCCTGCGCAGATCTGCCGCCTGCCCCTCCTGACACTGCCATGGCCCAACAAAAGACTGCTGCTGCACGCCCCTCCCGTACTTCCGGCGGCACGACCGCCATATCCACCCCAGCCGCCAAAGCCAGCACGACGCGCTCCAGGTCGCAGGACAAGGATGCGCCGCTGAAGGAAGACATTCGCCTGCTCGGCCGACTGCTGGGCGAGGTGATCCGCCACCAGGAAGGCGAGACGGTGTACGAGATCGTCGAGACCATACGCCAGACCGCGGTCAAATTCCGCCGTGACACCGACCCGCAGGCCGGCGCCGAACTCGACAAGTTGCTGAAGAAACTGACGCGCGACCAGACCAATTCGGTGGTGCGCGCTTTCTCTTACTTCTCGCATCTGGCCAACATCGCCGAAGACCAGCATCACAACCGCCGCCGCCGTGCGCACCTGCTGGCAGGTTCGGCACCGCAGGCCGGCAGCGTGGCTGCCACCTTGTCGAAGCTGGACACGGCCGGCGTGGCCGGCAAGGCAGTGCAAGGCTTCTTCCATGACGCGCTGGTATCGCCGGTGCTGACCGCGCACCCGACCGAGGTGCAGCGCAAGAGCATCCTCGATGCCGGCCGCGAAATCGCGCGCCTGCTGGCGCTGCGCGACCTGCCGATGACGGCGCGCGAAAAGCAGCGCAATGCCCAACTGCTGCATGCCGAGATTGCCCAACTGTGGCAGACCCGCATGCTGCGCTACTCGCGCCTGACGGTGGATGACGAGATCGAAAACGCGCTCTCCTACTACCGCATCACCTTCCTGCGCGAATTGCCGGGACTGATGGATGACATCGAGGAAGAGGTGCTCGCGCAATACCCGAACCTGCGCACGCTGAAGCTGCCGCCCTTCGTGCAGATGGGCAGCTGGATTGGCGGCGACCGCGACGGCAACCCGAACGTGAATGCGTCGACGATGACGCGCGCGCTGTCGCGCCAGTCGACCACGATTTTCGATTTCTACCTCGATGAAGTGCATGCGCTGGGCGCGGCACTGTCGATCTCGACGCTGCTGGTGTCGGTCAGCCCTGCGCTGGAGGCGATGGCCGATGCCTCGCCGGACAATTCACCGCACCGCACCGACGAACCGTATCGCCGCGCGCTGATCGGCGTCTACGCGCGGCTGGCCGCCACGGCCCGCAAGCTCGGCGTGCACAACATCCTGCGCCAGGAAGTGGGCGCGGCGCCGCCGTATGCGAACGCGGAGGAATTCATCGCCGAGCTGGACGTGATCGGCGAATCGCTGCGCAGCAACCATGGCCTCGCGCTGACGCGCCCGCGCCTGAACACCCTGCGCCGCGCCGCCGAGATCTTCGGCTTCCACCTCGCGACGCTGGACATGCGCCAGAGTTCGGACGTGCACGAGCGCGTGCTGGCCGAGCTGTTCCGTGCCGCCGGCGTCTGCCCGGACTATGCGGACCTGTCCGAGCAAGAGAAAGTGATGCTGCTGCTGGCCGAGCTGGAACAGCCGCGCCTGCTGCGCTCGCCTTACCTCGCTTATTCGGACGAAACCGTGTCGGAACTGGGCGTGCTGAAAGCCGCGCGCCAGATCCGCGAGCAATTCGGCAGCCGCGCGATCCGCAACTACATCATCTCGCACACCGAGACCGTGTCCGATCTGCTGGAAGTCTTCCTGCTGCAGCGCGAAGCCGGGCTGATGCATGTCGGGACGAACGATAAAGCGCCAGATGCGCAGCTGATGGTGATCCCGCTGTTCGAAACCATTCCGGATTTGCGCAATGCGCCCGGCATCATGGATGGCTTGCTGGCTATCCCGATGGTGCGCGAACTGGTGCGCCAGCAAGGCCAGTTGCAGGAAGTGATGCTCGGCTATTCGGATTCGAACAAGGATGGCGGCTTCCTGACCTCGAACTGGGAACTGTACAAGGCCGAGGTATCGCTGGTGCAGGTATTCGAGAAGCATGAAGTGAAGCTGCGCCTGTTCCATGGACGCGGCGGCACCGTCGGCCGTGGCGGCGGCCCCAGCCATGAGGCCATCCGCGCGCAGCCGGCCGGCACCGTGAACGGCCAGTTCCGCCTGACCGAGCAGGGCGAGATCATTGCATCCAAATTCTCCAACCCCGAGATCGGCCGCCGCAACCTCGAACTGGTGGTGGCTGCCGTGATGGAAGCGAGCCTGACCCCGCCGCTGACCGACGGCAAGCGCGCCAAGCGTCTGGCCGAGTTCGAGCGTGTGATGGAGACGCTGTCCGAGTATGCCTACCGTGCCTACCGCCACCTCGTGTACGACACGCCGGGCTTCACCGATTACTTCTTTGCAGCGACGCCAATCGCCGAGATTGCCGAACTCAATATCGGTTCACGCCCGGCGTCGCGCAAATCGACGCGCCGCATCGAAGACTTGCGCGCCATCCCCTGGGGCTTCTCGTGGGGCCAGTGCCGCCTGCTGCTGCCGGGCTGGTTCGGCTTCGGCAGCGCGGTCAGCCAGTGGCTGGCCGACGAACACAGCGGCCCGAAGACGAAGAAGCTGGCCACGCTGAAGGCCATGGTCAAGGAATGGCCGTTCTTCTCGACGCTGCTATCGAACATGGACATGGTGCTGGCCAAGACCGACCTCGCGGTGGCATCGCGCTACGCCGGGTTGGTGGCGGACAAGAAGCTGCGCAATGCGATCTTCAAGCGCATCGTCGCCGAACATGAGCTGACACTGAGCTGCCTGTCGCTGGCCACCAGCAGCAAGGACCGTCTCGCACAAAATCCGACCCTGGCACGCTCGATCAAGAACCGCTTCCCTTACCTTGATCCGCTGAACCACTTGCAGGTGGAACTGGTGAAGCGCCACCGCGCCTGGAAGGAACAGGGCAAGGAGCCGGATATCCGCGTGCACCGCGGCATCCACATGACCATCAACGGCGTGGCGGCAGGTTTGCGCAACACCGGCTGATCCTGCCGGGGGTGGCGCTGCGTGCCCGCACCGCCCCCAACCCGCCCCTCAGCCCGCCTCCCCCCTGGCACTGCCCGCCCGGACGGCCGCACCCGCCGCCTTCCGGTGTCCGCCCTGCACCGCTTTGCCGCTCGCCCACAGGCGGCGGCACCAGGGGCGCATCCTCTATAATCCGGGTCTTTGTCACCTCTGCGCGGCCATCCCGGCCCGGCGCGCCCCCGCACGATTCCCATGAACGATCAATTTGCCAAGAAATCCGAAGCCTGGTCCGCCCGCTTCTCCGAGCCCGTGTCCGACCTCGTCAAGCGCTACACCGCGTCGGTGTTCTTCGACAAGCGCCTCGCGCATGTCGATATCCAGGGCTCGCTCGCGCATGCGGAAATGCTCGCGCACCAGCAGATCATCAGCCAGCAGGATTACGAAGCGATCCAGCGCGGCATGGCGCAAATCCTGTCCGAGATCGACGGCGGCAAGTTCGAATGGCTGCTCGACCTCGAAGACGTGCACCTGAACGTCGAGAAGCGCCTGACCGAGCTGGTCGGCGACGCCGGCAAGCGCCTGCACACGGGCCGTTCGCGCAATGACCAGGTCGCGACCGACATCCGCCTGTACATGCGCTCCGCGATCGACGACATCCTCGGCCTGCTGAAGAGTCTGCGCCTTGCGCTGGTCGATCTCGCCGAAAAGAATGCCGACACCATCCTGCCCGGCTTCACGCACATGCAGGTCGCGCAGCCGGTCACCTTCGGCCACCACATGTTGGCCTATGTCGAAATGTTCGGCCGCGATGCCGAGCGCATGGCCGACTGCCGCAAGCGCGTCAACCGCCTGCCGCTGGGCGCAGCAGCCCTTGCCGGCACCACCTTCCCGATCGACCGCGAACGCGTCGCGCAGACGCTGGGCTTCGAAGACGTGTGCCACAACTCGCTGGATGCCGTGTCGGACCGTGACTTCGCGATCGAATTCTGCGCCGCTGCCGCGCTGGTGATGACGCATGTGTCGCGCCTGTCGGAAGAGCTGGTGATCTGGATGAGCCCGCGCGTGGGCTTCATTGACATCGCCGACCGCTTCTGCACCGGCTCGTCGATCATGCCGCAAAAGAAAAACCCGGACGTACCCGAACTCGCGCGCGGCAAGACCGGCCGCGTGAACGGCCACCTGATCTCGCTGCTGACGCTGATGAAGGGCCAGCCGCTGGCCTACAACAAGGACAACCAGGAAGACAAGGAACCGCTGTTCGATACCGTCGATACCGTGATCGATACGCTGCGCATCTTCGCTGACCTGGCCGGCGGCATCACCGTGAAGCCGGACGCGATGCGCTCGGCCGCGCTGCAAGGCTATGCGACGGCGACCGACCTCGCCGACTATCTGGTGAAGAAGGGCCTGCCCTTCCGCGATGCGCATGAAGCGGTCGCGCATGCAGTGCGCACCTGCGAACAGAAAGGCTGCGACCTGGCCGACCTGACGCTGGATGAACTGCGCCAGTTCTCGGCGCTGATCGGCGACGACGTGCATGCGGTGCTGACGCTGGAAGGTTCGGTCGCAGCACGCAACCATGTCGGCGGCACTGCACCGGAACAGGTACGCAAGGCGATTGCCCGCGTGCGCAGCCTGCTCGCCTGACCGCTGGATTGCGCAGCCCGAACCGGGACTTGCGCATTGCATGACGCTGCAGCGCTTCGCTGCGATCAAGGCCGCTCTTCGGAGTGGCCTTTTTGTTTTGGCGCGTCCTGTGCGCGTCGGGTCGCGGCCATGGTTGCGTCTTGGTTGGGTCTTGTTTGCGACATGGTCGTACCAAGCTCTGCGCCTTGTTCTGAGCCATCCGTTAGGCAAGCGTTAAGTACACCTTCGGTTCAGTGCAAGGATTTGCTCATCGTCATCGTTGTGATAAAACGTCAACACCCGCAGGAGGACACCCCTAACGGCTCATGGACATGAGCGCTGTTGCAAAGCAGCATGCGACTCAGGCACATGACAGTCATACATTGCCCGGCACCCTCAACGCTACCTGTGAATGCATGAGAACCTGACCATGAATGTCCTCCTTTCCCTCTCACGATTTATCGATTCGCTCAACGAACGCATAGGCCTGACCATCAGTTGGGCGCTGCTGGCAGCGGTGCTGATCTGTGCAGGTAATGCACTGGTGCGCTACCTGTTCAATGCCAGCTCGAATGCATGGCTGGAAATTCAGTGGTACCTGTTCGGCGCGATCTTCCTGCTCGCGACCTCCTATACGCTCAAACGCAACGAGCATGTGCGCATTGACGTGATTGCCGGCCACTTGTCCAAACGTACGCAGGCCTGGATTGATGTACTCGGCTTCGTGTTCTTCATGCTGCCGGTGACGGTGCTGATCCTGAACTTTGCGCTGCCCTATGCAATGGAATCGATACGCAACCAGGAAGTGTCGAGCAATGCCGGCGGACTGATTGTCTGGCCGGCCAAGGCGCTGATTCCGCTGGGCTTCCTGCTGCTGACGCTGCAAGGCGTTTCCGAACTGATCAAGCGCGTCGGCTTCCTGATGGGCAGGGTCGACGCCAGCGTCTTCGAGAAGCAGCAGGCGACCCCCGCAGAAGAGATCGAGGCCATCGCCGCCGCCAACCAGTTGCAGGCGCCGGCCGGTGTAGTTACAGCGACGGCGTCTGCTTCAGGGTCTGCTTCAGCGCCTCCTCCATCGTCTGCAGGCGACACGGCGAGCGGCGGTACCGGCGCTCAGGCATCGAATCGCGGCGACACCGCCGGCAACACCGCGGAGGCCTGAGATGACTGCCTTCCTGATCGCAAACATGGCCCCCATCATGTTCGCCACCCTGGTGGTGTTCCTGCTGTCGGGCTTCCCGGTCGCCTTCTCGCTGGCGGCCAACGGCCTGATGTTCGGCATGATCGGCATCGAGGTCGGCCTGCTGAAACCGGAATTGCTGCAAGCCTTGCCGAACCGCTTGTTCGGCATCATGGGCAATGACACGTTGCTGGCCATTCCTTTCTTCACCTTCATGGGACTGATCCTCGAGCGCTCCGGCATGGCCGAAGACTTGCTCGATACGATCGGCCAGCTGTTCGGCCCGCTGCGCGGCGGCATCGCCTATGCGGTGATCTTCGTCGGCGCGCTGCTGGCAGCGACCACCGGCGTGGTGGCGGCCTCGGTGATCTCGATGGGCCTGATTTCGTTGCCGGTGATGCTGCGCTACGGCTATGACCGCCGGGTCGCGTCCGGCGTGATCGCTGCGTCGGGCACGCTGGCGCAGATCATCCCGCCTTCGCTGGTGCTGATCGTGATGGCCGACCAGCTGGGTCGTTCGGTCGGTGACATGTACCAGGCGGCGTTGCTGCCGGGCTTGCTGCTGACCGTGATGTACGCAGCCTACGTGCTGCTGGTGTCTGTCATCAGGCCATCGGCGCTGCCGGCATTGCCGCCGGAAGCACGCAACCTGCGCCAGCCGGATGGCTCGGCCGGATTGCCATCGCTGGCCGCCGTCATCGGGCTCGGCGTGCTGACCGCCTGGGCGTACAAGACCTTCTATCTTGCCGTGTACAAGCCCACGCTGCCGCAGGACGAGGCCATCGTCTATGCCACCGTGGTCGGCGTTGCGGTCAGCTATGGCACGGCTGTGCTGAACCAGAAAGCGAAGCTGGGCCTGCTGTCGAAGATGGCCGAGCGCGTGGTGCTGGTGCTGGTGCCGCCGCTGGCGCTGATCTTCCTGGTGCTGGGCACGATCTTCGTCGGCATCGCGACGCCGACCGAGGGCGGCGGCATGGGTGCGCTGGGCGCCATGATTCTGGCGCTCGGCAACGGCCGATTGAAGCTGGATTTGCTGAAGCAAGCGATGAACTCGACCACGCGACTGGCCTGCTTCGTGATGTTCATCCTGATCGGCTCCAGTGTGTTCTCGCTAGTGTTCCGCGGCGTGAATGGCGACCTGTGGGTCGAACACCTGCTGAGTTCGCTGCCGGGCGGGGATGTGGGCTTCCTGATCGTGGTGAACCTGCTGTTCTTCGGATTGGCTTTCTTCCTCGACTTCTTCGAGCTGGCCTTCATCCTGGTGCCACTGGTGGGCCCGGTGGCCGACAAGATGGGCATTGACCTGATCTGGTTCGGCGTGCTGCTGTCGGTGAACATGCAGACTTCGTTCATGCACCCGCCGTTCGGCTTTGCGCTGTTTTACCTGCGCTCGGTGGCGCCCAAGCAGGTCAAGACCAGCGAGATTTATTGGGGCGCGGTGCCCTTCGTCGGGCTGCAATTGATGATGGTGGCGCTGATCATCGTGTTCCCGTCGCTGATCTCGGTCGGCAGCAAGATCGACATGAAGGAACAGCTGGAACTGAACATTAACATGCAGGACAGTTCGTTCGGCGGCGATACGCCGAACATACAGTTCAAGATCGAAGGGGATGACATGGGTGACATGAAGCTCGATTTCCCGGCTGAAGGGGCGAACAAGCCCGCCAAATGATGGTCCAGCGCTGACGCAGCCAGGCGCTGCGTCAGCGGCATGGCCGATCAAGAATGTCCGATCGATCCTGCATCGAGAGCCCATCGAAAACGCACCGTGAGGTGCGTTTTTTTATGCGCCATCGCCCTGCCTTTCATTCGTCTGCGCCTCCGCCTTGGCTTCAGCCGGTAGCGACGCCATAAAAAAAGCCCGCATCGCTGCGGGCTTTTTTACGGCGGTTTGATGGCTCAGGACTTGCGGCCGATCAGGTAGCTCTGCACCGGGTTTTCCGCCACCGAGTACCAGTTGTTCTGGTCCTGGCGGAAGCGACGCCACGGCTCCAGCACCTTCTTGAAGCGCGGGTTTTTCGCGGATTCTTCATCAATGACTTCCGTCGCCGCCTTGTAGCAGGCATCCATGATGGGCTTGGAGAAGGTGCGCAGCTTGACGCCATTCTTCACCAGCCGCGCCAGCGCAGCCGGGTTGCGGGCGTCGTACATTGCCTGCATCGCGACATGCGCCTCGTAGGTCGCGACTTCCAGCGCGTTCTGGTATTCCTTCGGCAGCTTGTCCCACTCCTTCTGGCTCACGTAGAACGACAGCTGTGCGCTCGACTCCCACCAGCCCGGCGTGTAGTAGTAAGGCGCGACCTTGTTGAAGCCCAGCTTCTCGTCATCGTACGGGCCTATCCATTCGGCGGCGTCGATGGTGCCCTTCTCCAGTGCCGGATAGATATCTCCGCCGGCGATCTGTTGCGGCACCACGCCCAGCTTCTGCATCACGCGTCCCGCAAACCCGCCAACGCGCATCTTCAGGCCCTGCAAGTCCTGCGGCGTGTTCACTTCACGGCGGAACCAGCCGCCCATCTGGCAGCCGGTGTTGCCGCCCATGAAGTTGACGATGCCATAGTCATGGAAGAATTCGCGCATCAGCTGGCGGCCGCCGCCCTGGTCCATCCACGCGGTCTGCTGGCGCGCGGTCAGGCCAAAAGGAATCGCAGTGTCAAAGGCAAAGGTCGCATCCTTGCCGAAGTAATAGTACGAGGCCGAATGGCCCATCTCGACGGTGCCGGCCTGTACTGCGTCCATGACTTGCAGCGCCGGCACCAGTTCGCCGCCGGGGAAGGTACGAATATTGAATTTGCCATCGGTGAGCTGCGACACGCGTTTGGCCATGATCTCGGACGCACCGAAGATGGTGTCGAGCGATTTCGGGAAACTGGAAGCGAGGCGCCAGTTGATGGTGGGATTGCCTTGCGCAATGGCCGGTGCGGCCACCGCAGCGCCGGCGAGGCTTGCTGCTGCTGCGTGGATGAAACGACGACGTGTCATGAAGAGTCCCCTTTTTCCCGATACAGAAATAGGTGCGAATTCGCCGACCGGGTTTTTGCGAATATGCACTGCCAAATTAATGTTTCGGCAATTCTGTGAGTGCGGGTCGAAGGCAGCAATACCTAATTCATGGCAAACGCGGGACTGTTGTTGGCATGCATGATGAAAAACATTTCTACGTGCTCAAGCAAAATTTCTATTCGCTACGGCAGCGTCGCAGCTGACGAAGGTGCTGTTGTTAATTCGCTGCGAGTTCAGTGAATAAACGGATGCGCGCAAAGTGAATGCACGAAGGAAGAAAACAAAACGGACCGTGCTTGCAGCAACGGTCCGTCGACGGTGAAACAGGGAATTTGCGCCAGCGCAGATTGGCGCAGGTCAAACGCGCAGG